>Ga0172375_10004245_pt1 | contig 21310 bp, 15 predicted proteins | sample LakKiv1m_FD_114537 | JGI IMG/M metagenome (GOLD analysis project Ga0172375, IMG submission 114537) | Freshwater microbial communities from Kabuno Bay, South-Kivu, Congo - kab_092012_11.1m | ecosystem: Environmental > Aquatic > Freshwater > Lake | place: Democratic Republic of the Congo...
GAAGATTTAAGAACAAGGATTAACGATTTAAGAATAATGAAGGATGAGATTACTTCTAAAATCTAAAATCCCTGCCTGCCGGTAGGCAGGGTTAATCAATATTCGATATTCATTCCTCATACCACGTTTTAAATTATTTCCCCCCCTCACACAATATTTATATCACTCCTGCGTTATTAATAATAACAAACATTTCTTTCAAATGCTTTAACAACGCAAATGAAAACCATTCACAAAACCGAAGATTATACGCTAACTAAGTTAGATATTAAGGGGCTTATCCTGTATGAGATGGAATTTCACCGCGATTGCGACACTTTTCTTTTTTCGGGTAAAGACACTGTTATCGTTTTTCCGCTTACGGACAAGAGCATCATCCTTGCCTTAAACAATACCTGGGATATAAAGCCCGGTGAATTGTTTTGTCTTCAGGATACTGAGAACCGTCCCATGCAGGTGGGGAAGAAGGATGTGAGGCTGTTTACGTTCAGTATCCCGCATGAATGGTATAAAGAACTGGAGCCGGAGCTGCTGATGATTAAAACGGCTGTATTTGAAAAAGGCACGGAGCTTTATGTGAAGGTGGCTGCGTTATATAAACTCTTTGCCAATCCTGCACCTTACTATAAGATGATAATTTACGGATTGTTACATGAATTTATTATTGAACTGTATAAGCAGCAGAAAAGAGACATGAAAACTAAACCTGTATGGCTGCCTTTATTTTTGAAAATAGAAGAGCAACTGTGTTTAAAAATGAAATCATCTGCTGAGCTTGCTGCAATTTTTGGTATGCCGCCAAAAACTTTTTTAAAAGAATTTAAAGATTTTTTAGGTTGTACACCCAAGGCATATCCTAACAAAAAAAGAGTGGAAATGGGGCATGAATTGCTGATGACAACTGATTTAAATGTTTCAGAAATCAGCGACAGGCTATGCTTTGCTAATGTCAGCAAGTTTATCAACGAGTTTAAGCTGCGCTATGGTTTTCCACCTGATGAATACCGGGAACGGTATAAACCATAAAGCATTTTCCGTACAACCCTAACTTTTCCGTACAACTATGTATTTAATTATTTATATTCCTTTGTTGCGGTTAACGTTCTTTAATATAATGGAAACAGCAGCAGGCTGAGAAAAAAGCCCGGCAAATTGGTTGGAAGTTGCAACGAACAGTTTTTAAACCGAAACCTGTAGGTTTAAAGTTCAAACAAACAGTTTTTAAACCTGAACCTGTAGTTTAAAAGTTCAAGCAAACAGTTTCTAAACCGAAACCTGTAGGTTTAAAGTTCAAGCAAACAGTTTTTAAACCGAAACCTGTAGGTTGAAAGTTCAAACAAACAGTTTTTAAACCTGAACCTGTAGTTTGAAAGTTCAAGCAAACAGTTTTTAAACCGGAACCTGTAGTTTGAAAGTTCAAGCAAACAGTTTTTAAACCTGAACCTGTAGTTTAAAAGTTCAAGCAAACAGTTTTTAAACCTGAACCTGTAGTTTAAAAGTTCAAGCAAACAGTTTTTAAACCTGAACCTGTAGTTTGAATATTCAAGCAAACAGTTTTTAATCCGGAACAAGCAGTTTGAAAGTTTGAGCATGCAGTTTAAAGATAAAACATAATAATAAGTACTTGGAAAACAGAATTATTAATTAATAAACAAATAAATAAAAATGGCAAAAATAAGATGTAAATTAACGTATCACCGTAAAAATAACAGTGTATTAGGCACTTTTGCAGGCGGAGTAAAAACAGGTATCTTTCAGCATAATCCTCCTTTCAATGCTCCTCCAATGGATGAGCTTGCCTTTCATGGACTGATAGAAGATTTTAATGACACCTACTCAGAATATGAAGAGCACAGGGCATCAATAGATGAAGTGATGGGAAAAAGGAACCCGCTGATGAACGCGCTTGATGGTTATAGTGAATATGTAAACACAGTGGCAAACGGTGATGCCATAATAATAGGACTTGGAGGTTTTGAGGCTACCAAAGGAAGTTTAAGCAGTAAAATAGCCCCGGTAATGCCAACAGGTGTTACGCTTGAACGAGGCATAGGTGAACTGATTGCAGAATGTGATGCGATAGCGGGTGCCGACAGCTATGGGGCTATTTTGGTAGCTAACAATCCCCTGCCGGAAAATATTTATATAAATGGTTTAGGACAGATTGTAGTGGAGAATAACGGATCTGACCCGCTGCCTCCCACGCCTCTGATGGCTGCCGCGAATGGTATCGTATTCATCCAGGACCTGACCAAGAGCCGGAAGAAAAAATTCAGCAACCTTCAGGCAGGCGTAACTTATTATGTTTATTTCTGGGCGATGAATACAGGAGGAGTAAGTCCGCTGAGCATAGCAGTGAGCATGAAGGTGCTGGAGTGATTTTGACCTCACCCTCGGTCCCTCTCCTTCGAGGAGAGGGATGCCAGATGGCAAGCACAGTTGATGGCAGTTTGCCTGCTCGCGGATGTCGTTCCCCCTCTCCTCGCAGGAGAGGGGGTTAGGGGGTGAGGTACTATTTCAAAATAATCTTCCTGTTCGCTGTCCCGCTTTCCGTTTTTACGTTTACTAAGTAAATCCCTTTTGCATTTGCAGACAAATCAATTTGTTGCGAATAGAAATCAGAGCCGCTCAGTTGCTTGTTATAAATCCGTTGCCCGGTGATGTCATACACCTCTATCTGTGCATCTCCGTTTTTATTCGGTAATAAATCAACCGTGAATTGTCCTTCAGCCGGATTGGGATATACATATACATCAGGCATAACATCGTTTTCTTCTATTGATAATCCGAAGCCGGTGGTGAAATGATATTTAAAACCGCTTCCGAAATCACCGCGGTAAGAAGCCGCGTTTCCGGCAAGGGTCCATTTGCTGTCGAAGTTTTCAATGGTTTGCGTAGAGGTAGCGCTTTTCAGGCGGATGTATCCTCCCTGTGTTCCCGCCCACCAGTCCATGCCGTCTTCGCCTTCATCAATCAATTCCAGCACAAAACAACCTATCGGAAGGTGAACGGTGTCTTTAATAGTGGTATTGGCTTGCATGTTATCACGCGAATACAGGATGTTTCCGTTATCGTCTTTCAGTGTCCATGAATTTTCATAAGGAGCATTATTTGTTTTTGTCCAGATAACAAAATCATAGTTCAGTATTTTAGGAATATTGAAAGCAGAGCGCAGGGTGTTATTGTTTGCATATTGGTCGGTGCTTCCGTTTGCATTGCTGATGCTTACTTCAAATTGTCCCTGTCCTCCGCTGATGCCTGTCCAGTCAAGCATACCCAATTGCACCTCTTCTGTTTCAAGGAAAGCAAGATTGCCTGTCCAGTGTTGTGTGGCAACGGTTCCTCCAACCACACCATAAGCGATGTCAAGTGAAGTAAGTGCACCTGTCCCGTTGTTTCTGATCATGATTTTTGGTCCCACGCAAATCGGGTTATCGCGATAATGTTCGTCTTTGTTGCTGGGCGAAATAATATCTTCCACTGCCGCATCTGATGTAAAATTAGTTGCTCCGTAAGAAATAATCTGCGACTCGAACACATAGTTTCCTGCCACACCGGATTGAATATCGTAATCTAATGTAATGGAATCACCGGGCGTAACATGGCTCGTTAGTTCTGTGTTATAAATATCAACCTTAGCTCCCGGACACCATGCAGAGCGGTCATAAAGCCAGGTCCCGCCCTGCGGATACAAAGGATTGGAAGCGCATTTTTTCCAGAGCAGGAATTGATTGACAGTTGTGCCATTCACTTTCACATAATGGTTTTTAGCACAAAATTCAGCACAGTTTTGCGAATCGTTTCCAAAGCCATGACCTGAAGCCGTTGATTTAAACCTGAAACCGGAAGCGGCAGGATTCATCAGGATACGTTTTGCGGTTACACGCTGGTCAAACGTGGGAAGTCCGAAATCTCCGTTCCATACATTTTCCACGCTTAATACTTCACGCGGAGGTGTTCCTTTTATAAATTCAAATTTCATATCTAATAATTCCTGCCAGTTGCCTGCACTCAGGTGAACTGAATCATGCAGTAATGGTTCATAATCTGAAACATCATATATCCAGGTGAAGCCTTCGTGCAAATCAAGTCCCAAGCCGTAGGGTGTTATAAAGCGCCCTATTTCATAACGGTTTATCACTTCAAACGGCACACCGTAATATTCCCAGGTGCTGAGGAAAAGCGTATCGTCAGGAGTTACAAGCGTTGAATCTGTTGCGTTTCCTTCGTTGTCAAAAGTATAGGTATAATAGGTTTCCCATGCCAGAATGCTGTCAGTGGCTACAAGCGGGTTCAGCGAATCAGCATAAACCAGTATTTGTATCTGCGGATTTTCGATGGTATCAATTACCAGCACAGAATCAATATGGCTCTGGTATTGGTTCTGCACCAAAACAATGTAAGGGCGTTGTTGAGTAGAAGAAAGATTACGGAAAATTTCAGAACCTGCAACCGTTTTTCGTAGCGGCAAACCGGCAAGTTCTCCGTCAAAACCGTTGCTGCTTGCGTCTGTTGCTGTTGTTCCGCTTGTTTCGCTGAAGGGATAATAAAAAATAAGTTCACTGAAATCAGGATGCGAACCGTCCACATCTTTATACATCCATTCCTGTATGGTGGCTGCATCCAATTCTTTGTTCCAGAAAGAAAATTCATCAATGTAACCGTCATAATTAAGATTGCCGGGAGCTGCAGAACCTATTTTGAAATTAGTTACTCCGGTCATGGTGCGTGTCATGCCGGTGCCGCTGTGAAACAATGTACCGTTCAGGTAAATTTTCATGCTTCCGGTTGCAGCGTTTTTGGTGAAAGCCCAGTGGTTCCATTTTCCTTCATATTGTGCGGGTTGTGCAGCCAGTTCAATGCGGTCGAACCCCGCAACGCTGCCGGCATCCCAGTAAATATTTCCATTGTCCCAGGGCAGGTGTACATTCAGCACCCTTTCATTTTGTGCATTGTATCCTTCAAAAATCATGTCAGCCTGGGGTTGAATGTCAGGGTCGCCATATTGCCAGAACATCACCGTAATAAAACTGTCTAACTCAGCAAAAGCAGCAGCAGGAACCTGCACATAATCGGGTCCTTCAAAGTCAAGATAGTTGTCGCGGCTACCTGACACCACACCCGAATACCATCCGGTGTTGTTACCAAGTACCGGGTTGGCAATACCTGAATTAATGTTATCAAATGAAAGATCAATAACAAGGTTTGAAACGCCATCCCAGTTGAAAGCGCTGAGCAAATTCAGTGTTATAATTCCGGTAGAGGAAACAGAAGTGTTCTGAAGATAAACCGTTTGGAATCCTGATGTTTCATACACCGCAGTCGTTAATGAATCCAGCGAAGAGTTTTTCATTCTTACCTGGAGGTTTTTCAGTTCGCTGCCCGGTGATACGAAGTTGAAACTTATCCCGGTGATGTTGCCTGCCGTAACACCAGCCGCCAACAGTTCAGCCGCTTTCCAGATGTATTGTGCGCGTGAATCAGATTGCGAAGAATTAAATGTTTCATCACCGGATGTTTGTGCAAGCCCGACAGCATGTTCGCTGGTGCTCAACGTATCTGTATAAACAATGTAATCCTGGAAGTGCGGAAAATAGCTGTAGGTAGGTGTATTCATAAAACTGAAAGTATCAGGACTTGTTCCTTCCACCGTAAAACTGGGTGCTGTATATAATATGGAATCCAAAACCCCGGTATGATCATACAGATAGTTATAAGTAAGATAATCCCACTCCCCGCAGGCAGGATTTTGCGCAGGATTGCATTTCAGTTTATAATACATCAGTATCTTTTCGTAGCTCTCCGTATCGGGAGGAAAAACAAACCAGGCATCCTGTGGCGAGCTAAACGTAAAGGTCTGCACCGTGATGGTGTCGTTTTGCTGCGCCTGTGCGAGAAAACAAGAAAAAGAAAGAGTAAAAAAGAGTAGAAGTTTTTTCATAAAAAAAGATTAGGGGTTGTAAAAGTAAGAAGTATTCTCGTCATTGCGAGGGAGGAACGACCGAAGCAATCTCATTTTCACCGCAGGAACCGGTTCGCAATGACGATACTTATTTCAGTAAGTGCAAATCATAAATATCATTCACCCGTTGTAGTTCGGGCAGCAGGAAATAATTTTTTCCATGTTCAATCAGTTCTTCCAGGGTGTCATCAAGCAAATTGTTACCTTTCCACAGTTTGCTTTCAAACAAGAACGGCAAAGGTTCTTTCATGCCGATAAGATAATAGCCGCCTTTCTTTTCAGGACCAATGCACACATCATACTTATTCAGGCTTTCAAAAGCTTTTTCAATGATCTCTTGTGTTAACTGCGGGCAATCGGCAGTTATATAAATCACCTTGCTCACTTCATTTTTATCCTGCAGGATATATTCATCAAAGGCATACTTTATTCTTTCATTCAGGCGTTTTATGATTGGATTTTCCGGTTCATATTTGTCCTTCGTCAGTGCGTTGATAAAATAAACACCGGGCGGGTTATAAATATGTTTTTCACCCTTAATGTTTTGGGCTATTAAAAGTGTATGAGTATGGAGTTTTTTATTGATTTCCTTTAATTTTTCTTCTCCCAGCGCCTGAGAGAGGCTGTTCTGCTCCTTGGTGTCATTCAGAAAAATAAGTAATATATCGTTTGTCATGTTGCAATTTTAAACAAACATCCGTAATCTCGAACTTTATTTTTATCGCTTGAACAAAACTTTCTGGTTAAAATTAATTGCAGGTCCGCTTGCGCGCAGGATTTATCTTAGATATTGCAGGTATCCTGCTGATAGTTTTGTTCTGCCTGCTACTGCTTCGTTGATTTCATTTTTTCCGGAAGCCACTTCTTTAACATGTTCAGCAGGTCGTTGGAAACAATAGGTTTCAGCAGGTAATCATCCATTGTTTTTGTTTCAGTATCTGAAGCGTTGAGGTCAACCATATTTCCGCTGAGCGCGATAATGGGTGGAATCTTATTGCCGTTTTTGCGAATGTGTGCAGCCGCAGCAAATCCATCCATTTCAGGCATCTGGATGTCCATGAAAATAATATCGTAAACCTTTTTCGCAACCGCTTCTGATGCTTCTTTCCCGTTGGAAGCCACATCCACTGTGCAGCCTGCTTTTTTCAGCATCATGGAAAAAGCGCGCTGATTAATCAGGTTGTCTTCGGCAAGTAACACGTTGCAATTATATGTTACTTCCTGCTTTCCTGTTGGAAGGTCTGCCTTTTTTTGTGGTTCCTTTTTACTGTGAGAGGGGGCTTTTTTTGTTTCCTCCTGTTTTGTTTCAGCTTCGGCAATCACATAAAACCAGAATGTGCTTCCTTTCCCCACTTTGCTTTCTACGCCAATTTCGCCACCCAGCAATTGCACTAATTTTCTTGAGATGGATAAACCTAAGCCCGTTCCTTCCATATCACGCGAGAAGGAAGATTCAATCTGGGAGAAATCTTTGAACAACTTCTTAATATCCGATGGTGCGATACCAACGCCTGTATCAGTAACAGAGAATTTCATCTTCAATGCTGTTCCTCTTTGTTCAGCTACTTCTGTTTTTATGGTAATGCTGCCTGCTGGTGTAAACTTAATGGCGTTACGGAGCAGGTTCACAATTACCTGCATCAGCCTTCTGCGGTCGGTGATGATGGTGCCCGGAACTGAACCTGTCTTTTCTGTTATTAAACTGATGTTCTTTTCCCCGGCAAGCGCTTTATAGGTTTTTATGATCTCATCAATCATCAGGTCCGGCTGAAAAGCCATGGGACTTAGGCGCATTTTTCCTGCCTCCAGTTTGCTCATATCAAGAATATCGTTTACGATGGAGCGGAGATTCTTTGAAGAGTTGAAAATGTTTTCTATAAACTCATGCTGTTCATTGTTAAGCTTTGTATCGAGCAGCAACTCCGACATGCTGAGAATACCGTTAAGCGGAGTGCGGATTTCATGGCTCATAGCTGCCAGGAACTCTGATTTGTATTTCAATGATTTTTCTGCCAGTTCCTTTTCCACCTGCAACTGGTCTTTTTGTTTCTGTTCGGTGATGTCAGTTACTGTACCCATATATCCTAAAAATTCATCTTCGTTATTTTTCAGCGGCACAGCATGTTCTATAACAAATTTTATTTTCCCTTCATTTGTTACAATACGATATTCCATATAAAACTCACCCTTATCTTTTTCTGCCTGCTGCCACTTTTCTTTCATCTTTAGCCTGTCTGCCGGGTGAATATTTTTCAACGGAGATTTGCTGTTAGCTTCAGGAAGATTTATTTCAAGTATGGAAAGCAATTTATCATTTACATAAACAAGTTTTCCGTTTTCATTATGCTGGTAAATACCCACAGGAGCAAGCGAAGTAAGTGTTCTGAATTTTTTCTCGTTCACCCGTGTATCATCTTCCGCTTTTTTACGTTCTGTAATATTTGACGACCAGATAGTAACTCCCTTTATTTCGCGTTTCTCATTATAAACAGGATTGTATTGTCTTTCAAACCAGAATTCTTTTCCATTTATTTCAACTGCTCTTTCGGTAAATACATTATTGCCCCTTAAAGCTTTTTCTATTTCATCAATACAACTCAGTTTGTTTTTTTCATGGATGCAGTCAGTGATATGATCTCCTTTCTTCAGTTCACGGTCAAACTGCATTTTTATCATGCGCGAAGCCGCCTGGTTGAAAGCGACAACTTTGAAATGGTTGTCAACCATGAAAAACAAATGGTTGGTGTTATTGAATATGGCGCGCAGGTTATTCTCAGAATCTGTGAGCGCTTTTTCAGCTAAACTTTTTTCAGTAACATTTGAAGCTATCAGCGCAACACCGTAAATAACACCTTGCGCATTTTTGACCCCATTATATTTAATATCATAATAAAAAGGCTTACCATTTAATTCTTTGTATCCGCCACTGGTGACGAAACCGCCTTTCAGCGCAATTTTTATGTTGCGCATAAATCTGAGTTTCTCGTTTTTATCAATAAAGTCGAGCAGGTTATCGCCCAGGTTTATTTTATGGTTATACAAACCATTGAACGTTTTGCGTGCAGCAGGATTAATTGCAATAACCCGGAAGTTGGGATTGATAAGAAAATACCCGTCAAGGCTGCTGTTGAATACGGCACGAAGATTTGATTCAGATTCGTTTAATGCTTTTTCGGCTTCTTTTTTCTCGCTGATATTAATATATGAATAAAGCACCCCGCTTACTTTCTGGTTCTCATCCACCATAGGTACAAAACTGGCTTCAATCCAGATGGTATCTCCTTTAGGGCTCTTGAGCGACTTCTCTGTTGTCAGTTTTCTACCTGTCAGCGCTTTATCAAAGTGCCTGATAAAAGAAGAGTTGTTTGCCTTATCAACATAATCCCAATAGCTTGTGTTCAGTTTAAGTGCTTTATTATAGAAGAAACGCATTCCCTTGTCGGCTGACTTATTAAACATCAGAACCCGGTAATCCTTGTCGAGCAGTATAAAGGATTTAGTTGTATTGTCAAGTATCAGCCTGAGGTAGGCTTCACTATCGTGAGATTTTAATGAGGTAGAATCTTTTTTTTCCGGCATGACTTTTTTAGCGAGAAACCGATACGAAAAAGAATAAAATAAGTTCCATTCCTAAAGTAACAGGTTTCAGGTTCTTAAAACTTACCAATGATTATCTTTACCGCATGACAAACATAGGCGAACTGTATCAGATTTTTCTCCGGCACCCTGTAATCTGCACCGACACCCGTAACATCATACCCGGTTCCATCTTTTTTGCTTTGAAAGGAGATAATTTTAACGCAAATAACTTTGCTGCCGATGCTGTTCAGAAAGGTTGTGCTTATGCAGTAATTGACGAAAATGAATATAAAGCAGGCGAGCGATTTCTCCTCGTTGAAAATGTACTGAAAACCTTGCAGGATTTAGCGGCATACCATCGGAAACAATTAAATATTCCCATTATCGGGATAACGGGAACCAACGGGAAAACAACTACCAAAGAACTGCTCTCTTCAGTACTGAAAGAAGAGTATAATTGCTTTGCCACAAAAGGGAATCTCAATAACCATATCGGTGTCCCTCTTTCCCTTTTATCATTGACAAAGGAGCACCAGATAGCAGTAATTGAAATGGGAGCCAGCAAACCCGGAGACATTGAAGAACTCTGTAACATTGCCTTTCCTGATTACGGAATAATTACCAACATAGGAAAGGCGCATCTTGAAGGCATGGGCGGAATAGAAGGCGTACTGAAAACAAAAACCGAATTATTCAGGCATATAAAAGCATCAGGCAAAATGGTTTTTGTGAACGCGGATGATGAATTATTACTGAAACAATCAGCCGGCATAGGAAGATATACTTATGGTACAAACGAAACGGCTGATGTAACCGGAGAAATAGTTTCGGAAGAAGCAGAACTGGTTGTGAAGTGGAAAACCAAGAAAGAAACCAGGGAAACTTCGGTTGCATCTCATTTACCCGGCACCTATAACTTCCCGAATATCCTTGCAGCGATTTGCATTGGGAATTATTTCGGTCTTTCTGCTGAGCAAATAAATAAAGGCATTGAAAATTATTTTCCGGCAAACAACCGTTCGCAGGTTGTTAAATCGGGGAGCAATACCATTATTATGGATGCTTATAATGCCAATCCTTCAAGTGTTCAGGCGGCACTGGAAAACTTTGACAGGATGAAAGCAGAAAAAAAAATAATCATCCTCGGAGAGATGCTTGAACTGGGCATAACCTCAACACATGAACATGAGCAAATCATGGAACTGGTGGGGGAAATGAATTTAGCTCAAACCTATTTTGTCGGGACAAACTTTCTTTTGCTGAAAGAAAAATATCCTCGCTATTCTTATTTCAAAGATGTGAACGAACTGTCCGCTTTCCTTAAAACAAACCCCATACAAAATGCAGTGATCCTGGTAAAAGGTTCAAGAGGCAATAAGCTCGAAAAACTGTCAGAGGTTTTAATTCAGCGACATTGATAAAAGACTGTTAAAAAACGTTAATCCCCTTTATAAGAGCCTGTTTTAGCAATACTTTTGTGTTTCCTCTGCTCCCTCTCCTTTGGAGAGGGCTGGGGTGAGGCTTCATGAACAAGACAATAATCAGAATTACAATTTTTTGCATGGCTGCCGCCCTCATAGGGCTGACTGCTGTGCAGGTCTATTGGATAAAGAACGCAATTATATTACGCGAAAAGCAGTTCAACCAGGCGGTGAGCGAAGCGCTTGGCAATGTTGCTTACAATTTCGAGAAACAGCGCGTAGCGAAACATATCTCCCGCCAGGTTGATATTCAAAACAGAAGGATGCAGCTCTTCCACAAGTTAGATTCAATTGGCGCTGCCAATACAATGAATTTAGACAGCCTGTATCAGTTTAATAACAGGATACAGAATATGGCTTTCTCAGGATCGGGAAATGATTTTGAATTTAATATCTCCGAGGAAGTGCTGGAAGACTCCAGCGGCTATTTATTAAAAAAAACACGGAACAGAACTTATGGACCCAAGGGATTTAAGGAGCCTCATGCAGCGGTAAACTCCAATGCAGAGGATGATCTGCTGCGGTCTATTCACAATAAAAGCAATCAATGGGTGGCTGAGAAATCACAGATACTTGACGACATCTTTAAAGAAATGCTTTCATTCAACGCTTTTGACCAGGAAGAAGGTTTAAACCCTGATATGCTTGATTCGCTCCTCGCTGATGAGTTGGCAGGCAAAGGAATTGCAACCGATTATTCATTTGCAGTGTTAGACCCGTTTAAGAATGTGATTTTTACAAAGGAGAAAGAAACAGGGAAAGAAGAATTTCTCAGGTCAGTACATAAGGTCAATCTTTTCCAGGGAAACATTTTCTCCAACCCGAATTATCTTTCTGTTTTTTTTCCCAACCGCCAGCAATATATCCTGAAAACATTGTGGGCAATGCTCCTTACTTCTGCCATGTTTATGCTTGTAATTATCTTTTCTTTTTCTTATACGGTTTCCACTGTTTTCAGGCAGAAGAAACTATCGGAAATAAAAAATGATTTCATCAACAACATGACGCATGAATTGAAAACACCTATCTCTACCATTTCACTTGCCTGCCAGGTGCTGGAAGATCATGAAGTGGAAAAAACTCCGGCTATGGTGGAGAATTACATCAACGTGATCAGCGAAGAAAACAAAAGGTTAGGCTTGGTAGTGGAGAGTGTGTTACAAACCGCTATTATTGATAAAGGTGAACTGAAACTGAAATCTGAAATAGTGGATATTCATGAGGTGATTGAGTCGCTGGTCAACAATATGAAAATTCAGGCTGATAAACTCGGAGGAGAAATTATAACAGACCTTAAAGCCGAGAAATGTGTCATTCATGCCGACAGGGTTCACATCATCAATGTAATTATGAACTTAGTTGATAATTCACTGAAGTATTGTGAAGTTAATCCATTAGTGAAGATTTCAACTAAGAGTTACAGTGAAGGCGTTTCCATTTCAGTTGAAGACAATGGAATTGGCATCAGCCATGAAAACCAGAAAAAGATATTTGATAAACTGTATCGCGTCCCCACCGGGAATATTCACAACGTAAAAGGATTTGGATTAGGACTTAGTTATGTGAAGGCGATAGTGGAAAAACATAACGGAACAATAAACCTTGTGAGCGAAACCGGCAAAGGCAGCAGGTTTGATATTTTCTTACCTTATTAAATAATAAAAATCATGCAAAACCAAACCCCATCCCTCCAGGTTCTTTTAGTTGAAGACGATCCGAATCTCGGAATGTTGTTAAAAGAATATCTTAACGCGAAAGGCTACGAAACAACACTTGCCGTAAACGGAAAAAAAGGCTATGAAGCTTTTGCAAAAGGAGCTTTCCAGCTTTGCATCCTTGATATTATGATGCCGGTAAAAGACGGGTTTACGCTTGCAGAAGAAATAAGAAGAACAGACAAAAACATTCCCATTATTTTCCTCACGGCAAAATCAATGAAGGATGACCGCATCAATGGGTTTAAGAAAGGAGGAGATGATTACATCACCAAACCGTTCAGCATGGACGAACTGATGCTGCGCATAAAAGCGATTTTAAGAAGAGTAAACCCCGAAGCGGTGAGCAGCGAACCCGAACGCATAACACATCATATCGGGAACCTTCACTTTGATTTTACACACCAGGTGCTGGAAGGAAAAGATTACAGCCAGAAGCTTACCACCAAAGAATCTGCGTTGCTTAACATGCTTTGCGAAAATAAAAATGATGTGCTCGAACGTTCCTTTGCTTTAAACAAAGTTTGGGGCGATGATAATTATTTCAATTCGCGCAGCATGGATGTGTATATAGCCAAACTCCGCAAATATCTTTCTGCCGACCCGAAAATAGAATTGGTGAATGTGCATGGAAAAGGTTTTAAACTGATAGCCTGAACATTCTGCCGGACGGGTAGAATCCAATTTATTATCTTTGTAAAACCTAAATCAATTTGCAATGAGCACTAAAGAATTAAAAACAGAAATACACAAAGTAATTGATACTGTTCCCGATGATTTGCTCAACGATATTCTTGACTATTTAAAAACCATTCAGTCTAAATCTGCTGATACAGTTACCTTATCTCACGAACTCAGTCTGATTATTAAAGAGGATAAAGAACTTCTTGAAAAACTTGCTCAATGATTACTATCAATGAGGTTTTTAAGTATTCATGAAATTCTTGTAGAAAAGTTCTCATGCTGAGCGGAAATTGTATTTCCGCTATTATTCTTTAACGAACATTTTGCTCAGCCGGGGTTTTTCTATTTTACAGCGTGATGTAGTTCGCTTTTCTCTAAACGAGTTGCAATGTATTCTTTTAATTCTTCAAAAGACATTCCTTTTGTTTCAGCGCTTATTTTATCACGGATGTCGCGCATCATTTTTACAGCATCAAACCCTTTTGGCTGACGGGAATGCTTTTTCTTTTTTTTCTTATTATTCGCTTTCATAGTGCAAAAGATCTTTAGGGCTACGGATTTCCAACAAGTGATAACCCAAGCGCAAATTTACGGAATTATACCCTTTGATTCTATCCAGGTTTACAATGTGTCTGAAATTCCAACTCGCTAACACATCTGCTTTGCATACAGTTGCCATAGCAATATGACGGCAATCGGTAATACTGGTTTCGCCAACAACTTTTTCGTAAACGTAAGTGTCGGCAAGCTTTACAACTTCTTCGGTAATCGAAACATACTCGTATATAGAAGTCGGAAATTTTGAAAGTAATTCACGAACCCGTTGTGGTGCATTGGTAAGTTCCAACTCAAGAATGTCGGAAAGAATGAAAGCAATTTCCCTGTTTTTGAGCCGCCCGAATAATGCCCGGGTATCGTCTTTAAATTTTTCATCGTAGTAGCCGCCAATAACGGAAGTGTCTATATAAATGCGTTGTTTCATTGGTGATGCGAAGGTAAGAAATTTAGAAGGAATTTGTATTTGAGCTATTATTCTTTACGGCATTTTAAATGCCGTGATGTTCCGAGCGGCAAAACATTTGCCGCTCAGCTTTAACGAACATACTGCTCAGCCGGGGCAGGGGTTATCTCACATCCTCGCTTGCTGGAATCGCTCAATTAATTTCACACTGTTCCCAATGTGAATGAAGATAGTCATAATAATGTCTTATATGAGCTTGATGTTCCTTAGAAAAGTCTTGATTATATAGTCCAATAAAACAGCCATTAAGCGCCAACACAGCAAATAATGCTGCTAGACTAAAAATCAAGTTTTTAAAATTAGCTTCTGCAAACTTTGCGTTCCTGTTATGTTTGACCGTATTATAAGATTTATACCAGAATAATGTATCATTATCTTCCCAATCTTTGAATGGTTCTATTACAGCCAATGAAGGCTGCCAATAATGTAAAGTGATTTTATTGTAATTTTTAGGGTCATACAAAGTTTTATAATCTTTAATTGTGAGCTTTTGAGGTGAATTTGAATATCCTTTTTCAATAAGCATATCTTTACATACACTTTCAAATTCTGTACATACTCTTAAATACAGTTCGTATATTCTATGTGAATAAGTTTGCAAATTGTTTTCTACCGGCTCAACATATTCTAATATTACCTTCAAATCAGATAACATCAATATAAATGCTGTTTTATAAGATTTCTTATCCATTATAAATAGTGTTCTTCGTCATGTAATTGCTCTTGTTTAATTGCCCTTTCAGTATACTCAAGCATTTTCAAAGCCCAATCTTTTACTTTAGGAATATGATGATTTTTTAAATCTTCTAATAATTTTTTCTGGGTAACATAATATGGTACACTTGAGCCAATGGAACCAAATGATGCCATATTGGAAGACAACTCACTCAAAACTTTTTCATTATTACCATATAGATTAATAATGTCTTTAGAAAATGGATGCCATTTTATTTCATCTCCTTCTCTTACACTTAGAGGCATAATATGGGCCATTCTTACTGGAGCTATATCAGGATAGTTATTACACCAATCTAAAATGATTTTATAGTTTTCTCGATTTCTAAATATTATGCCTTCACTATTTTCATGAAAACTATTTCTACTTCCTATTATATGTTCTAAATGAAAAAAAGTCAAATAATCACCAATAACTCCTTCACCCAAATATTTCCAAATTACTTCAAAATATTTATTACAAAGATTCATAACCACATTAGAAATATAAGTATCATGGGAATAATTTAAATTTCTTTGGGAACATACTTCAATAATTTGTTTAGTAATTGCTATGGCAAATTCATCATCATTTTCCTTAATTAATATTTTATCAATCGTTTCTGACCAATGAAAATATTCTATACTATTTGAATCATCATTTCCAATTAGCATATTGGAATTAATGATTAATGATTTAAAAAAATACTTGGTTGCTTCCCATTTATTCTCGTCTCCATAAACATACATGTATAAGAGTGATAAGGCTGTCCATTCCCCAGTATTGCCATAATTGCTGACTCTATCACAAAGAATAATTACTTCTTCATTTGATAATTTATTTAAAGACCTTCCGTATTGAAAATTTCTAAATTGTGTTATTGAATATTCATGTTTATCTATTAAAACAAAAAGTTTTTTAATGTCGTTTAAAGATGGTGACAATACCCTTGTCAGATAAAAAGAATTTTGTCTTAAGTTATCATCCTCAATAAATTTATCTATTGTTTTTTCAAATAGTTCTCTATTATTCGCTCCAACTAATAAACCAGCAATAAACTCAGCGTTTTGATTTTTTTGATTTATCGTTTTTAATTGTTCGATTGTTAAGTTTATAAGTTGTTCTTTATCTTCGGATAACTCGATAATTTTTTTACCAAAATTAAAAGCTTGTCTTTGTTCATCTATTAATAGGTCTTGAATATAATCTCTCCATGGAATACCCTCATCTATTATTTTTTGTGCAAATGCTTCAGCATTAAGTTTTGGCTTATCGATGTAATTACCATCTTGATCTTTTTCATAAGAATCCCATTCAGGTTTAGATACTTTAAATAGTAATTGATTTTTTATATCAGCAGGAGTAAGTTCTGTAATAAGAACATTGATCTCCTCTATTATTTCAGGATGCAAATGTTTCTCATAACTTAAAGCTCTTTTAAGATTATTTAGTGCTTCTGGCCATACAATTCCTTTAGCTTTATTAATCGTTTTTATAGAATTTACTAGAATTTTATATTCTCCATCCCGTATTAATGTTCTGCATGCTTGAGCAATAATTACTTTTGATGGATTGCTATGAATACTATCAGAACAAGCTATTTTAGTTAATTCTTCAATAATAAAATTCCAATACTCAATTACTTCAGACCAAGATGGATCATTGTCTTTTAATGATATGCTACTTCCTTGGTTCTCTGCACCAGTCATCCGAGTAAAATGGTCATTACTTAAACCTCTTCCCATCGCATTAACAGCTAATTTGGTGTAATCATCATTATTTTTAGCTAATGCCCACTTAATTATTTCCATTCGCGATAATAATAAAGCCTCTGTACCAGGTAATCGAATTTGAAATAAATGCAAAAATTGACCTGTTGCATTATTTGACCATGTTTCATTTTCAGCAACCGCAAAATCACACATTATTTTTGCAGCATCAGCAAATGTTCTTTTATCAAAACATAATTTTTCAAGTGTCCAAATAATATTGCGTCTACCTTCATCTATTTTTAAAAGTTCTGCTTTACTTTTAGAAGAAAATAAACGAATAAAATTTTGAGAAACTGCCACTGGATTCACTTCAACAAATGAGCGGAAGAGGCGTGAACCCAATTCAGTATTTAAAACTTCCGCATTATCGAAAGGGCTTTTATCGCCCACAATTTTTTCAATTATTGAAACGGCTTTATCATTATAACCAAGATATTTCATTTGCTCAGCTAAAGCATCAGATAAATTTTTTCTATGTGGTTCTGAAAGATTAGAAATATTTTGAATAATTTTTATAAGCCTTTCTGGTGTACAAGGTTCAAGCCATTCTTGAGCTAAAGACATAGCTAATGGGAAGGGCCTCATTCCTATAAGACGGCCTTTTCTTTCAAAAATTTCTCGTTTTAAAAAATGATTACATACTTCATCAAATTCATTTATAAGTACTGGGTCACTCCCATCCAAAAGTGTAATATCCTTATCCTTAGCAATAAATTCCATTTGTGACCTAAGATCATCTTCAATTCCAAAGTAATTAAAAATTGAACAACTTTTTAATATAGTTCTACATCGTACATCCTGACCCTTTTCTCCTAGCAATTTATCCAATAACTCTTTGTCGTCTAATTTTCCAATAAACTTTTCTCCTTTTTTAACATTGTCTCCAATTAGCACTGCCATTAATGGAATACCTTGGGAAAATTGTTTGATCTTTTCTATGTTTTCTTTACCAATCATAGAAAAGTCACTATTTAAAATATCACTTACTATAGAAGATAAATCCTCCTTTTTTATAACTATATAATTTACATTATTAATCTTATCTTGTTTAATCTCTTCTGGATTAGAATCTAAAGTAATTAGTGATATTATATTTTCTTTATGATTAATAAAACTTAGAAGATCTCTATGTTGCGATATAGAGCAATTATCTAAGATAACTATTCTATCTTCTCGTTTTTTCTGGATTAATTTAAAAACTGCTTGAAAATCTGCTGATGGATTCAGATTGCAGTTAATATATAATACTCTACTTGATATTAAGTTGAAATCTACATCATTTTCTTTCGGTCTGAAAATTTCCAATAAAATTCTAGTTTTTCCCAAGCCGGAAAGCCCTAAAAGACGAATGCTTTCTTTAGGCTTTAATATATTTTTTAAAATAATTTCCCTGATTTCTTCTATCTTATCATTAGAAAAGAAGCTTTGTGAGATTGATTGACTATTTTCCCAATCAGTCCATGTATTAAGCGGTTTATATTTATCCCTTTGATGTTGTAAAGCATATTTAGTAGTTAATTCAAGTGTACTCCTTAAATCATTAATCAAAGCTTCCTGAACTTTATCTTTATTACTCGTTTTCTTACAATAATCATATTCTATAGGAAATCTTAAATGACGCAAATCAAAAGGTATATTGTCTGGATTTTCATTCGGTGAGCCATATGCGTTATTCAATACATGTATTATTTTTTCTGGACCGAGTGCATTCAAAGCAATTCCATGTTCATTAATTACATTATTATTTTGGAAAGGCTTAAATTTATCTCCTAATAAGTTCGTTATAAACTTACTTAGTTTAGAAACTTGATTAACTACGGATAAGTCTGCTATAAATATATCACAATTTGGTATTCTCTCATCTGTTATTTTGGAAGCAACTGGTGGCGAACCAGGCTCTCCTCTTATACCTTCCTGTATTTCAAATTTAACATCTTTAAATGTTGGCTTTTGCTGAAGTTTTTTAATTGCCTTTTCAATGCAGCTATATATAAAGCTTTTATTAAATTTAGTATCAGTAGTAGTTTGCCAAGAATAAAATATTGTAATATTCATAGGATAGGAATTTAATTATTAAGTAGAAAATATCGAGCTTCATAGTGCAATTCACTTACCCCTATTCCCCATTGCTCGCAATCAACAGGTTTGTTGAGCAAAAGAAAAACATTTTTTATTAGAAAGCAAATTTTGATGAAAAAATCAACGGTCAATGGTTCACAGTCAACGGTCAATAGTTGCTAATAATAAAGAGAACCGGCAGGTTCCAGGTAAAACCTGCCAGGTCTTACCCCCCCTTCATTTCTTCCCCCTCCTCTGCTCATACACCATCTTCTCCAGCCTGCGCGACATGCTTAGAATTTCGTTGGTAAAAAAATGTTTGAATTCTTTCAGTTGTTCGGGTTCAAGGTTGGCTATTTCCGGGTAAACTTCAAAAGCTGTTTCACGCAGTTTTTGTTGAGCGGTTTGGCAAAACTTTCGGTCGCGGTGGGTTGCTCGTTTCATATCACCAACCCCTTCCGATAATTTATTGAAAACCTGTGCTGCCTGCTGTTGATGTTTCACCTGCTCACCGGTTGACATGCGGCTTAAATTTTTCTCCTGTTCAAATACTTTATCAATCCAGGGGCGGCTTTGCATGTATTCGTCAAGATATACATACAACTGTTTAACTGCTTCTTCGCCTATCGCTTCCAATGTCTGCGGTTCGGCAGGTCCCCATAAATCAAGACTACTATGGGTTTTGGTATAGTAATCATAAAAGTCGCGGTGCGTATCGTACGTCCAGCGCACTACTGTGCTTAAATCTTCAAAAAATTTTACATTCAGTTGTTCAGGCTCTGTGAAATGTATTTCGAAATAAAAGTAGATGATGTCATCATCCATGTCGTGGGGTTTGTAGCTGATATTGCTAATGCTGAATTTCATGGGTGCTGAATTTTAAAGAACAAATGTAGTGAAGCATAGCGAAATCTTGAATTTCTCCCTTCCCCTGCATCTTATAGTCACCCCCCATCCCCCATTCTCCCTAAACCCTCCCCACCAATCCCTAAACCCATAGTGATAATCCCGTAAAAAATTGCAATAACCCCTAAACGTATAATAACAATCCCTAAATCCTTTCCTCCCAGTCCTCAATTCTCCAAACCGGTTCCTAAGTTATCTGCTCCGGTTCCTAAACCCTCCCCACCCATTCCTAAACCCTCCAAACTCATTCTTAAACTGTCCAAATCCATTCCTAAACTCCCTGCATCAATCCCTAAATCACCCCAAAATAACCATTAGAAGTAGTTTTTATATGCTGAATAACAAACAGTTAATAATGCATTATCGAAGGGCTATAAAGGAATAACGAACATTTTGTAATTTTAAAATCAAACATTAATCAAGCCCTATCACAAACAAGCCGTCCTTCCTCCATCCACAGGTAAATTAATTCCTGTAATATATCCCGCAGCAGGAGTTGCGAGGAAAGCAGCGGCAGCAGCAATTTCTTCAGCAGCGGCAAAACGTTTGGCAGGAATTTCATGTTGCATCTCCGTTTTCACAGCTTCTTTGTTAACACCATTTTTTTCTGCACGTTTTTCAATAATAGTTTGAAGGCGCGAAGTTTCAGTAGCTCCCGGCAATACATTGTTTACCGTAATTCCGAAAGGAGCAAGTTCCGCAGAAAGTGTTTTTGACCAGTTGGCAACTGCGCCACGCACGGTATTTGAAACGCCCAATCCCGGAATAGGTTGTTTCACAGAGGTGGAAATGATATTGATGATTCTGCCGTAACCCGCTTCTTTCATTCCTGGCGTTACCGCCTGCGCCAATACCTGGTTACATAACAAATGATTGGTAAACGCCTGCACAAATTCATCCAATGAAGCGTCAATTGCTTTCCCTGATGGCGGTCCGCCTGTGTTATTAATAAGAATATGAACCGTTCCGTTTTCTTTTATCCAGGCTTCCACTTTCTCTTTCAGCATTTGCGGATGTGAGAAATCAACACAGATATAACCGTGCTTCTGACCTTTCGCGGTTTTTAATTCCGAAAGTGTTTGTTTTAGTTTTTCTTCATGGCGGGCAATTAAAATTACCTGCGCGCCAAGCGCTGAAAGCTCTATGGCTGTTGCTTTTCCGATACCCTGCGTGCTTCCGCATACAAAGGCTGTTTTATTTTCAAGGTTTAAATTCATTCTGCAGGGACGAGGCAAAATTAATTCTTATTATGGAATTTCTTTACTTTGTCTTGCCTTAAGCAAGATAAACTAAATTTTTAGTCATGAATATCAGACGCCCCTTTAACCTAAAAAAATGGATTGATGAAAACCGTCATCTCCTGAAACCACCCATTGCCAACAAAAATCTTTATCCCGAAGGCACTGATTATATTGTA
>Ga0172375_10004246_pt1 | contig 21309 bp, 22 predicted proteins | sample LakKiv1m_FD_114537 | JGI IMG/M metagenome (GOLD analysis project Ga0172375, IMG submission 114537) | Freshwater microbial communities from Kabuno Bay, South-Kivu, Congo - kab_092012_11.1m | ecosystem: Environmental > Aquatic > Freshwater > Lake | place: Democratic Republic of the Congo...
AACAGGACTGCCACTATGGAAACAGAAGTCGTGTCTCCGGTTTATGCAGATGATTTCAATATCTACGGCAGTATGGCAACCGTAACAGACAAGGATGATACTCTTAAAAGATTGCGGTGCACGCTGGTGGCGTCATTAATTGTATTAAACGAATCCACACGATTTAAATGGTTATGGAGTGCTGGCGCTGGTGCTTATGTTGATACTGGTTTTTATCAAGTGGATTTTGATTTTGCACTCAACCGGGGTTCATTATTTACGTTTGAGGTATGCGATAAAGATTTAGCTGTAAAGTTCACAAGAGCAAGCAATACAGGAGGATGGACAACCCCGGGTACAATACAATCTTATTGCGGGCAGGAAATATCATGGCCGACATCATATACTAAAGATGGCAATACAGCGACAGAGTGGCGGCACTATACAGATGAGGTGCACTGGATTATTTTTGATTTAGGAGCGGGCGCTAAAGTAGGGGGCGCACAGATATTCTGGAGGGGTCTGGACTCCGGATTTGACTGTGATGTGGAAACCAGTAATGATTTATCATACTGGGAGCTGCAATATGAGAATTGGGACGTATCTGGAGGCGGCGGTACGTGGCATGAGGTAGTGTTTCCAGTCGTAACTGCGAGGTATATCAGACTCATGTTCTGGCCTTATAATTCAGGTCACTCGTTAGCAAATATTATGGATGTCAAGTTTTATTTGCTGGAACATCAGACACTTACTTTTAAGTCCCTGGCATTTGAAGCGAGGTTACGGTGTTCAACAGGAGGAACAGCAACAGGCCTGGAATATCTGGACGTTAGAAATGTTAAAATATCAAAATATAAAAGTTCAGGAACAATAACTAGCAATTTTGCTGTCCCTGTGCCTGACATTTCAGCGTATGACGAAATACTTTTTGCGGTAACAACACCTGCAGGTACAGGCGTTAAATTTCAGCTGGCGTTTAGTGATAATGGCACTTCCTGGTCGAATTATTCTGGCCCGGATGGAACAAGCGGCACATATTATACGTTGATTGGAGAACCGATTGCAGTACCCACAGGATTAACTGGATATTATTATAAATGGAAGGCTATTCTAACAGCAGATGGCAGGGAAACCCCGATCTTCGATGATATCACGATATGGCTATTTGTTAAGTTGTATAAGCTATTCTGGAACCTTCAAAAGCAGCCTTCTATTTATATGGCTGCAGCCAATCCCCGGATGATGACGTCTTCAATAAACCTGTTTCGGGCGTGCGCTCGCGCAACTGCGGGTTATCCAGATCCAGGTTCATGTACAGGCGGGAGTTACTTAATAGAAGTCCTTTCAGGCCATGAATTTGATAGCAAAATATGGGTACTGATCAGAGGCAGTGATATATCGTTCCTTATAGAGACGTTAAGCGGACGTGATTGGGTGGCGAAACATTGGGTATTCTTCAAGTCGTGGATGGAGAGCGTTGTCGGGCAAGTGGTATCTGGATACGTCAGAGATCAGAATGAGAATATAATTCTTGATGGAATAAAAATGGTAATTACATCGAGTTACACATCTGGCGTAGACCAGATGAACCTGGTCAATCCGATAACGGGATTCTATCAGATATTTGTCAAAAATACAAAATACGATAATCGTTATCTTCTTGTAAACAAGGAAGGCAAAACCTTTGACCTGGCATATTCAAAATATGGCCTGCCTGACATAATAGACGGCACAATGAGAGTACCATCCCCGCAGGACATGCATTTCTGGAAGCCGGATGCGATTTGCGGGAAGAGTGTAGCATTTGTTGGGTCGTTGGTAACGTATTGATCATCGATATTTGAGGATAGTTGTGCTCTGTGTGGCTAAGCACCCACCATAGCAAAGGCAAAGTGACACAGATTGTGTGCGGTATCTTTTTTTGGGAAAAGATAGTTGGCTTTATTATTGATGAAAGTTAACTACAGACTGTGTCCCAACAGACAATTGAGATCTTGCATTTTATGGAGGATTGCTATCCCCAGCTCGGCCGAGAAATCGACGGGTTACCATGCCAGACCTCTTAGCCCTTGCCGGGCTATATCATTTACAAAATAAAAAATAATGGTGCATACGGGTGCACCATGATTCTCAATTTTACGAAAGTTTACTCAGGCAATCCCAGCCCAGCCCTTTTTTTCATTATATGGGCTTCTATGCCATTAGCTGCGTCAACCATGTCAGTTTCCACGGCGATCTTTCCGCCTGTTATTCCTTCAAGGTCGGAAGTCAAGAGTTTAACAAGGCGGGGCGCCCCCGCCACAGGTGGAAGGGGTGCAACGTGAGTATAAAGGCCAAATGCAAGTGCAAATATCGCATCTATTGTCGCCTTTTGTTCCATATATTCCGGAGCAGTAACCGCAACCGGAAGCTGGGATGGATCAACTCCAAGAGCATCTGCGACTGCTGTTACAAGAAGGGTAATTCTTCCTGTATCTGTGCAGGTGCCAAAGCTTAGCACCGGCGGGATCTTGAGCAGTTCACAAACAGCCCTGAGTCCTGGGCCAGCTTCTTCTTTTGCTTCAAGCATGGTAAGTCCTCCGACCTGGAGGGCTGCGTTGCCGCATCCGGCGCTGATTACAAGGATATCCCGTTTGATCAGTTCTCGCGCCATCTTCAATGTATTAACATCCTGGCCGCTGTCACGCAGTGTTGTGCAGCTGACAAGTGCCACAACGCCTTTCAAAGTTCCCTTCTTGATCACGTCAAGGAGCGGATCAAGACTGCCGCCAAGTGCGCCAAGACATGCTTCGGTCGAGAAACCGATCACAGCATTCTGCTTCCTGCTTGAAGGGTGTGTAGTTTTTCCTTTTCTCTTCTTGAAGTTCTCGATAGCGATATCTATGAGTTTCTGCGCCTGGGCTGCTGATTCTTCAGGTTTATATATGATCTGGTCTTTCATACCCGGCACGTTGACCAGTTTAGACACTGAAATAAGGGTCGTATTGTACTTATCCTGGTATTCTCCCATTGCAGGAGGCGAACAGTTCATATCCATGGCAAAGACATCGATGCCGCCTGTTGCAAGCGCGGGTTCGATGGAAAGCCAGTTACCTGTCAGGCCAACGAACACATCGTCGATATTGAATCTCTGGACCAGCTCCTGCCCGGTTTCAATTGATCCTATTATGCGAAGTCCCCTGGCGCCTGCTTTCCTGGCGATTTCCTGGTTTTTCGCTTCATGGGCGGCTTTGATCAGCGCTACGCCTATGAATGGTTCATGGCCGTTTGCAGCAATATTCACGTATGCAGGGTCTATGATCCCAAGATCCACATTGATCGCATGCGGTTTGGGTGTCCCGAAAAGAATATCCTGTCCCATTTCAAGCGGTATCTGCGAGCCGTAAATACAGGAAATTCCAAGGCGCAAAGCCTTTTTTGCAAGGGAGACATAATCGCCGTCGATATTTGTCATTGTGCTTGTGACACAATCCGTGACCTCATTGAGAGGTCCTCCGGGAAGGATCCCAAGTTTTCTCCATAGATCTATTCTTGACTTTGGCGCAAAACGAAGAACATTTGAAAGCTCGATGTCAGAATCAGAGTTTATTTCTGCGATCATCGCATCTGCTACTGAAAGCGCGATATCTTTTGTAGTGCCATCGTTTTTTAATCCAAGTTTGCCTGCAAAGCTCCTGAGTTTTACTTCATCGCTTATATTAAATGGCGTTTTGCCAAGCGCTGTTGCTCTTAGTGTTTTTGCGACCTCTTTGGCATGGTAGGTATATGTTGCTGTTCCCATGGTATTCAGGAACATCATGTTCCTCATAGCCATACCATCAGCATCTATTCCGCAAACTCCACGCTCTGCGCCGGGTTTTATCCTGCATGGGCCATTGCTGCAAAGCTGGCAGCTTATGCCCTGTTCGCAGAATGAACAGCGTTTTCCCTGAGCGAGAGCCCTGTCAAAACTATTTGTCATATTATCCTTATGCAGGATACTGTGTTGTTCTTTTACAGATTTGTGTGCACTAACTTGTTCCATAAATTACTCCTTAATGATAATTGTTATCTTCATTATAAAGCCTTTATTGATTTTGTTCCTATTCGATATTTCAAACATTGTATTACCTCTTTTAAGAGTTGAGATTTAATAGTACACGATAATGTATAAAAATAATCATTATAAATTATAACTTAAAATCAAAAATTGCCTATGAACATCATGCCAATAAAAAAAACCTCAAAAAACAATGATCTAATGGCGAACTGAAAACGAACTCCTGTGGCATAGTTCGTATTACATCTAGGCCAAATGACCCATGCCTATAATAAAATTAAGTTGTTTATATACAAGGTTTAGCTTAGCGGCATTAATCTTTACCACCTTTTGCTTTGAGTTTTTTACAATAAATCTTATTACCAATCCGGCCAATTAAACCCAACATGAAGCAAAAACTCGCAGTTGACCTTGAAAAAGATCTGGAACTACCATCAAACGTATGGAAATTCGGGGATGATATAGACACGGATGCCATTATTCCCGGTAAATACCTAACGATCAATAAACCGGATGAACTTGCGAGACATGCTTTTGAGGGTGTGCGTCCTGAATTTGCACGGGGCGTGAAAGAAGGGGATATCATTGTGGCAAGCTTTAATTTCGGATGCGGTTCATCCCGTGAACATGCCCCTCTTGCGTTAAAGGGCGCCAGGGTCAAATGCATTATCGCAAAATCATTTGCACGCATCTTCTTTCGGAACGCAATAAATATTGGAGTAGCACTTCTTGAATGCCCCGATACCGATAAGATAGGTGAGACTGACCATATCGAAGTTGATTTTGCTACAGGCGTAATTACAAATACAACAAAGAGAGAGACTTACCAGGCAACGCCGCTTCCGGATTTCGTTCGATGCATCGTTGACGCCGGCGGTCTTATTGGATATGCGCGGGAGATGCTGCTGTAGGATATCCCGGAATTTCAATCAAGCTGAAGCCATAATAAAAGATATGATGTGGATATTCGCAGGGTTAGGTATTTATAAAAAGAAATAGAGATAACATATCGATGTTCGACGTTGAATCTTTCAAACGGTTGTATCCAGAGATGTTTTCACCGGCAACGCCACTTCACATAATTACGGGCGCGATTATTATATCCCTTCTTTTTGTTATCCCCTATCTTTATGTGAGGTTCCTTGAGGAGAAGGTGATCTCATTCCTGGGAAACACGCTTGTACCATTCATCAAATTCAGGATGAAAATGAAAAAGATCATAGATATTGTTCATCGAATACTTGAAATTAAGGTTTTTGGCAATCTCGGATCAAGAATTTAATTTATAGAGGATTTCAATTAAATTGTAACCTTGATCCTGGCGGTTGTCATGGTTCACACACGCAATAATCAAAAAATTATATGAGAAATGGGTTACACTGCTATCTGAAATCTTATACCATATTCGATTTTGAGTTCATGCCATTATATGGAAACTGAAGGAATTCATGTGATTGCTTATGAAGATGATGCATCCTGGAAGATTCTTTCAATTGGTGAATTCAATAATGCGACTACTGATAATGCTTTAAAGGTATTGAAAATTGCAGAGTTAAGGTTATATACTTTAGTATACTTAATATTTTTAATGTACTTAGTATAGTACTAGGGAGTATTTGAATGGACAAAGTAGTATATTTTGAAATACCAGCAGATGATGTAGAAAGAGCAAAGAAGTTCTATAAGAACGTCTTCAAGTGGGCGATACAGCCAATGCCTGAAATGGATTATACCATGGTCAAGACGACTGAAACTGACCCTGAGACGATGATGCCGAAGGAACCGGGTGCAATAAACGGCGGTATGCCTAAGAGATCCGCTACTGTTAAAGCGCCGATTATAACAATATCAGTTGAAAGCATCGATGATTCGGTAAAAAAGATTGAAAAAGGAGGGGGCAAAATCGTGAGTCCAAAGCAGCCTATCGGCGAAATGGGGTTCATTGCATACTTCAAGGACTCGGAGGGCAACACGCTGGGTCTTTGGGAGTTGCCGAAGTAAAGATGGGAGAATTTAGGCGAATTGAAACGTAGATATAATTTAAATTGTAAGTGTAAACTATGGAAAACTCGCGTTGAGCTTCTACTGGACACTTGGTGGTACTACGGGTTTAAGTACCATCAGCCCAGCAATTAAGAAAATTTCACTCTCGCCCTGGGATGGAGCGGCGCTGTGGGGGACGGGTATCCTCAAAGTACTCGCTGGGTTGCTGGCACTTGCATAGTACAATCGTTGGGGGCGCATCCTGCCCGCAGGCTACTGTTTATCGCTACATGGGGTGTGGGCGGATTCATGGTGCTTTACGAAGGTGTGGCAAACCTGATGGTGCGCATACTAATGGGGCTTGGTCTTATACCCACGCCCGCATCAATGCATTCTCCACTATGGCGTCATTAAACCGTTGGATTATTTACCCAAAAGTCAACATAATAATTATAATTTTTAATAAATATTATAATATAACACCGATCGTCATCTTAAAACTTATTTTTATTCAGAGAAAAAGATGTTCACAAGTATCCTTTAAGATAAAAAGAATACTTCGTATGAAAAACGAATTTTTTCATACTGTATCTATGAACCAATCGGTTCATGAATAGTTTCACACCGCTTAGCATTATGATTTATGTTTGGAGTGATATCTTTGGAGGCAAGTTATATCAGCAGATTACGTTAGCATTGAACTGGTACGAACTCAAAACGAACTCGGATTGTCTTGAGTTTGTTAAAGTTCATTGTTTATCTACTGCAGAGGAATATGATGGACTTAATATATAAACAAGAATTTAAGAAATAGGGAATATACCTGGTACGGGATTTCTCGAAAAGGTGCTAGGCGGTCTCCTATTTTGTCTGGCGGCCTGGCATGCGCGACGAAGAGACACAAAAAAGAATGGAAGCCAGGAACATCATTTTATCTGATGAAAGCCGCACGTTCGAGGTATGCTTTTATACTTTCCTATCCCTGCCCGCGTCGGCTCACGCAAAGGATAAAAAGCATATCAACACATATTACTATCAAGGGAAAAAGATGGAACAGCTTGAAATGCTCAAGAGAAAGATCGACAATGAAAATGAACTGAAGTCTCTTGTCAGGACAATGAAAACACTTGCGTCGGTGAGTATTCGCGAGTATGGGCAGATGGTGGGATCGCTTCATGAATATCACAAGGCCATTGAGATGGGGCTCGAAGTGGTTGTAAAAAACATTCCTGAAGAAGCTGAGTTCGCGCAGCCTAAGAAAAACTGCCTTGGAGCTGTAATCTTTGGCTCAGAGCAGGGAATGTGCGGCAGGTTCAATGAGATCATTGCGAAGTTTGCGATCAAGAACATGGATGAACTGGAAATATTAAAGGAGAACAGGACAATAATGACGCTCGGGGATCGTGTTATCTCACATATTGAAGAAGAAGGGGAAACAGCGGAAGAGCGATTTTCATACCATGGCAATCAATCCGGTGTAACACAGATCATGCTGCAGGTATTGACTAAAATAGAGGAGTGGCGTATGCAGAGCGAAATAGACCAGATCGTGCTTTTTTACAACATGCCAGTATCAGGTTCATCCTATCGTCCCCATATGCTCCGCCTGCTGCCGCTTGATAGGGAATGGTTCCAGGGCCTGGCCAGGAAAAAATGGGAGTCGCGTTCGATCCCTACATTTACCATGGACCGGGATGATCTCTTTTCATCCCTTATCCGCCAGTACCTGTTTTTTTCCCTCTACCTTGCGCTTATTGAGTCACTTGCTAGCGAGAACGCAAGCAGGCTTGCTTCAATGCAAAAGGCGGAAAAGAACATAGAGGAGAGATTGAATGAACTGCGTATCCAGTACCACAACATGCGGCAGGATTCCATTACCATGGAATTGATGGATGTTGTTACCGGTTTCGAAGCGCTCACGAACAAGAAAAGGTAAATTCTTTTTTATTCTTAAACGAGCATTATTTTCCTGCCTGTACATTCTCGTTCTGGTACACGCCTGAATATCCTTTCAGGACTTCCTCCCCAAGCCTGAAAAACAAAAGCTGTAGAACGCGAGCATCTTTTTTTATCCTGAAGCCATTTTCATTATATACTACAAGAAGGCTCTCGCTTCTCCCGCTATACCCCGCGTCCCAGACAGCAGTTTCCACGGTAACGCCGCAACGCAGCAGGCTTGAGCGCGGTTTTGCGATAGCTGCGATGTTTTTCGGTATGTTGACAATTTCATTGAACACTATCTTATAACTGCCTTTTGGCAAATGCAGCCATCCGTCTTCATCAAAATCAAGGTTCTCCGTCCGGGGGAGTTTCCTTTGCGAATTGTCAAAAGCTATCGCCCCTGAATTTTCGTGTAATTCCACGCGCTGAAGGGTCAATTCGACACCGTTTGGCTGTATCTGGATATCAGGGTTTATCATTTGTTCAACGAGTGGCGGTTTTCTGTTGATGAGGGCGATCAATTCGTTATGGGATAACATGTATGCAAAATTAGAGGGATAACGCATAAACATTTGCGAAGACTTGTTTGGGGAAATAGATATATATGCTATTAGCATGGTCACGGCATATTAAATTGGTTTATTGAATTTTCAGGTGGAAAAATGAAAAAAAGCTACTATATACTGGTTCTGGCATTGCTTGCAGCCATTACCATAACAGGATGCATAGATCAAAAAAGGAATATCGTTGCGCAGGAAACGAATAACGACATCCTATTCCAGACATCCACGATCAATTTCCTGCTTGATGGGGTCTATGATGGAGATATGACTTTCGGGGAGCTTAAGAAGAAAGGTGACTTCGGCATAGGCACATTCAACAACCTTGATGGCGAGATGATCGAACTTGACGGTAATATTTACCAGGTTAGATCAGACGGGGTCGCTTATGCGGTCAATGATTCCATGATGACGCCATTCTCTGTAGTAACGTTTTTTGAACCAGATACGAAATACCAAATCGATAAATCCATGAATTATACCCAGACAACCACCTATCTTGACGACAGATTACCAACGAAGAATATAATCTATGCTGTGAGAGTGAACGGCACTTTCGATTATATCAAAACGCGAAGCGTACCGAGGCAGACAAAACCCTATCCAAGGCTTGTTGAGGTTACAAAGACCCAGCTCACATTCGAATTCCACAATGTAACAGGCACTATCATAGGTTTCAGAGTGCCTGATTATATGAACGGGCTAAATGTTCCGGGTTACCATTTACATTTCCTGACAGGGGACAGGAAGGCTGGCGGGCATGTGCTTGAATGGCAGTTTTCGAATGTAACTTTTGACGTTGATAATACGTACGATTTTTCCATGGAATTACCGAAGAATGAGGATTTCTATAGATTGGATTCTTCGATAAATAAATCAGAGGAAGTTGCGAAAGTGGAGAAATAAGAAAGTTGATCAAGGTTTTTAATTATCCATGATTTTCAGGTTAAGTTGAATCAAACACGGATGACATGGATCAGACGGATTTTCCCGGATCCGTGCGGATCCATGTCCTATTTCATGATTTCTCTCTTAACCGATGCCATATGCATTAAAAAATCCCATCAACAGGCACAAAACAAGGATGCCATAGGGGAAAAAAGCATCCAATCAAAAGTATTAAGTATGATTATTATAATTATATAAAATTGAAGTAACTCATGGATCAAACTAATTTCACGATAGCAATGGTTAGTGGCGTTCTGATAATTATTGCGATTTTTTTATTTATAATATTAAAGATATTTGGAAAAAATAAAAAAGCCAAACCGATTGAAACGGTATTGCCCGATATTGACAGAAATGAACCGAATGAATTCCAGCCTGAAAAATCCGGGATAGGACAGCAGGAAATTAAAGGGTCAGAAAAAGAGTTCCAGCCGGCGCAGGAACCTCAAAAAACGGGGCCTGTTATAGAAATTATGGGGGAACAGAAAGAGGATATGTCTTCAATCAAGCTTGAAAAAACAATAGTATCCCGGAATGAATCAGCGCAAATCCCGAAAGAGCCAAAAGAAGGAGCCCCGAAAAACATAAGAGAAGAAATTCTGAAAGACATAAAAGAAGAAACCCCGAAAAACATAAGGGAAGAAATTCTGAAAAGCATAAAAGAAGAAGCTCAGAAAAACATTAAGGAAGAAACCCCGAAAAACATACAGGAAGTACATCTGATAGATTGGACAGAACCAAAAAAGGAAAAATTGTTAAATATACCTGGTATTCAATCGAATGAAGAAAATGAAAAACTCAAACTTGAAGATACTTTGATCGAGATCCAGGATGAAAATACTCAAAAGAAAGTAAAAAAGAAGAGAACTCCTGAAAAAAAGCCTGGGAAAAAACCGGGCAAAAAAGTAAGCACAAAAAGGAAAAAGCAGGCTATAGTGAATGAAAAACCTGATTAACCTTGAAAGTCATCCTTTGCTGCCATATTTTCTCACATGCTCCCAGGACTTGTGATATTTCTCAAATCTCTTATCTTCTGAATAAATGGACATGTTCTTTCTCTTGAAAAGCTCCCGGTCCTTTCCAACAGGGCATACTTTAATACAAATCCCGCATGGAGACCGATATTCATCCCGCAGTTGCGCGCTCCTCATCGCACAGAGCTTCTTATCCACGGGCGGAGGGAACTCCCCGGTTTCCGGTATGGCGCTTACGGGGCAATTTTTCACACACAGGAGACAGTGGATACAGATATCTTTGCTTGTTATGGGATCACCCTCGATCTGCGCCGAAGTAAAAATAGACGTGAACCTTACCCTTGGTCCAAATTCCGGCGTGAGCAGGACATTATTGTGGCCGAAAGAACCTAGGCCCGCAAGAAATGCGGCATGCTTATGTGAAAAGAACGCGAATGGTTTTTCGATCAATATTTTTATGTCACCGTAACCGTCCCTTGGAAGATATATCGAGCTGAAACCTTTTTCATTCAGGAAATTCGCTATCTCACAGGCTTTTAAATCAAGCATTGAATTAATGGTCCTGTAATGTTCCATGTAATAGATCGATGGCGCTGTTTCGAGTATGGGCAACGATACAGGCAGCCCGATCACTATTACGGTCCTTGTTTCGGGATAGATCGATTGGGGCCAGAATTCTTCAGGGATCCAAGGCGAAAGTTTGTCAGGAAGCTCATCCGGTGGGTTTTTCCATCTCTCAACAGGTGCAAAACCAACAAGAGGGATTCCGAGGCTCTTGCATTTTTTCAATAATTCTGTCTTAAGGGATCTCATATCTATATTTAAATGAAGCTGTTTAATTTTATATATTATGCCTCTGGCGCAGAATATCGGTCATCGGGACTATTAAAGTGCTGTTCTCAACCAATAGTATCATTTCATTTTGTACCCTGGTCGCGACCAGACGCCATTCAGTGCCATGGAGACCTACAGTGCTCCATTCTGCTTCTTTTCTTACTGGCTCTTCCAGGCCCATTGCCTGGAATTCATAACTGCCCGAACCGGTTCTTTCGCTGGCGATTCTTCTTCCAAGGGCGAGGAGTTGCGGGTAGGGCTTATAGAGCGGGTCATCAAAGAGCATCCTTCCTATTTCTTCCGTATCAGGGTCGTAGAGGATCCGCCCGTCTCTCTGCATAATCCATACATCGCTCTGAAGGTGTAAAGGTGAGACGATGCCGGAAAACATAGATTCAGGCATGAAAAGGAAACTGACAGAGCCGATTAATTTCTCCCCTGGTGAAAGAATTGGATATTCAAGGTCAACTGCATCAAATCCCTCGATCGATTTGAATACCTTGCTAAGAACCGGCTTTCCCTCGAGAAGACGTACCATTTGGTCCTGTTCGCTGATATTTGAACCTTCAAATTTCCTGTATTGGGCGGGCTCAATTGCAAGCATCGAACCATTCCGGTCAATGATCGCGCAATCAACTACATCGGGGTTTGAATTGCAAAGATCCCGGATGATCTTTCTTGCATCAGCGCTTTGCAAATCTGTCCTGGAAAGCTCATGCGCCGCACGTGAAAGATCCTCATCCATTTTATCAAGGACTATGGTAATATTATTATCCAGCTCCCTCAGAATGGGCGAAACATTTGTTTGATAATTGGCAACTCTCTCCCAGGCGAAGGTTCCGTTTGTTTCATTGATCATCCAGAAATCGTAACTTGCGAATTTCCGGTCGCCTGCATCGTTGAGCATAATTAATCCCGTGGCTCCGTCATACGATGAGGCTGTATTGACAAGTGTTTTCTTCAAAATATTGACATCTGAACTTTTATTTGATGCAATATAGGTTAAAGTTGACAACCACAGGGCATCATAAGCTGTGAAAGCGTAAAGATATGACATCCCGACTCTTGCTTTTGCTTTTTCTTCAAGTCTCCTGTATTTTTCTTTGTTCTCTATGGAAAAAGAAGGGTTTGAAAACCTTGTTTTCACTGCAAAGCGGGCAGCTTCCCGATCATTGATCAAATTGTTATCAAGAGCCGTGCCGTCGCTCCCATACCATTTAACATTAGAAACCGAAGTGTTTGCCACTCTCTTGAAAAAAGTCCCGGCTTCCCCAAAACCAAGAAAATAAACTGCAACCCTGTCTCTTCCATACTCGCTTACTGCCCGATCTACTTTTGAACGTAAGGGTTCCAATTCATTTGAGAAATCTGTTTCCGGACTGTATCTGACTCCATCGAGTACAATACCTCCCGGGCCTTCAAACCTGGTTTTGGTCGCTTCGTAGAGACCATCTCCCCATACGTCTCCTCGCCAGACAGGTACGATCTCTTTTACACCGTCGTCCAGCATCAGGTTAGCCATGGCTTCGGCCTGATTGGTATCATCAGGTAATAGTCTGAACACATTGTCAGAAGGTATGGAGAGCGAAGCCGCCGTACTTCCATGACTTATCAATATAATGCCATTCTCATTAGCATAGGGCCTTACAGCTTCAACCGCTGCGCTTGAATCCGGACCTATCACGAATTTTACGCCCATCTCCTTTAATTTTTTAATTTTAGCTAAGGCAACTGCAGGATTGCTTTCATCGTCCTCAATTATGAGACGGGCTTTCACTCCCGTATCTGCAAAATATGCGTTCACATCTTCAACTGCCGCATCAAGTCCTACCTGAGCGGCCTGCCCGCTATACGATAAGTTGCCGCTAAGAGGCAAAAGAGCCCCTACTACTACTTCATTCGGTTGCTCCGGATGGATACAACCACTCAAGAGAAAAATGAAAAAAAGCGCACACACCAACATTCCTGTAGTTCTTTCTTTTTTCATGATTATCACTAAGCAGGGAACGATTCTTCTTCTTTCTGGCCAGCCGCCGGAACTGACACATGCCACTGTGCTATGAGCCATCTTTTCCCACGTTGCTCGAGCACGGCAGTGAGGCGTGAGGGAAGTTTTATCCCCTGCCCGCCGGTCCTTGCCCGGAAAAGGATGTCTGCTGTAATCCATGCCACTTTTCCTGCTGCCGAAATCATGTGACGCTGGATCTCTATGGATACTACATCAGTTTGAGACCAATCGCGTTCGAGTTGAAGCCTGATCTCGTCAGTACCGATTCTTTTCTCATCCTGACCCGTGCCGATAACGATCACATCCGGATCAGGTATAAGTAAGGACAATACCCCTTCCATATCCCGTTTTTCATAGGTTTTATTAAACTTATTAAGCGCGGCCATTACGCCCGCTTCAATTTCTATGTTAGCTTTCATCTCTTTTCCTCCTTTTCATCAAACAGGCTATCAATAAGAGCGAGGTCAGTGTTCCTTTATGGCATTGCATCAATGATGTCACGGAATTCTTCCTCTGTAAAGGCACGGAGAGTCTCGGCGTGAACATTGCCTAATGAACCGACAGCCAGAACTGCCTTAGCTATTGTTTCGTCGTCCGGAGCTTCTGCTATGAACATTGTATCGTATCTGCCCATGACCGCGTAGAAATCTTTAACTTCCGCGTTCATTTCCCGAAAAAGTTGTTTAGCCGCTTCAACACGTGCAGGACTTTCCTTTATCTGCTCTAAGCCTTTTGGCGTAAAGCTGAAGAGTATTATATATTTTGACATTTATTTCACCTCCTGCTATTTCTCAAAAATACAAAATATTTTGGAATCCTCAAAACTCATTTCTAACCCGCTCATTATACTAATTATTCTCAAAACGATTAATATTTTTCCGTCAGTCACAGGTTTGTAAGATTCCGGGAAATTATTTTTTACCAGGATTTTTCTACAAATGTCGGTTCATCCGACCTCAATGTGAAGAATGGTTAGCCGGAATAATCAAGTGAGGGATGATATTGATTGGTTGCTAAAAAAGTGGGAACCAATAAAATTCACCTGATACCGATTTCTTTGAAAGTCTGCACCCTCTCAAGAAGCATGCCTTCAACTATAATCGGATAGTCCTTTTCCGCACTTTTTAAAGCATTTGTCAGTTTCCAGCTCTTATCTGCAAAAATCGTTATCAAAGGCTCTCCCTTCTTGACAGTTTCACCCTTTTTCCTGTGGATCCATACACCTGCGCCTGTATCTGTGGGGGCGCCAGCCATCCGCGCTATTTCCACTATGCGCTTATTGTCAAACTCAATTACGTACCCATCAGCCGGGGATGATAATTCTCCCCTGTGTTCTCCGGGTTTAATATCAGTATGGGAAACATTTGGATTCCCGCCCTGGGCTTCTATGATTTCCTTGAGTTTCTTGAATGCTTTTCCGGAACGCAGCGTCTCCATTGCGATATCCTTTCCTTGTCCCCTGGTCGCAACGCCTCCCATCTCAAGAAGAATTCCTGCAAGTCCTGTGCTCTTTTCTATAAGGCTGTTCGGTCCCTGCATGGTTTCAAGCACTTTTAGCGCCTCTCTTACTTCTACTGCAGGTCCTATGGTTCTTCCAACAGGCGAAGCCCCATAAGTCATCGCGCATTCTACTTTCATCCTCAGGCGCTCACCAAGATCGATAAGGTCGCGTGCAAGCCTTTTTCCATCTTCAAGAGTAGGGACTTTTGTTCCTATGCCCACAGGGATGTCAATAACTACGCAATCAGCCCCGACAGCCCCTTTTTTTGCCATTATTGATGCAAGAAGCTGGCAGCGCGGGTCTATCGAAAGCGGGTATTCCACCCGAATCAACTTATCATCGGCCGGCGCAATATTTGTAGCGCCACCCCATGCAATGACTCCCCCGACTTTCTCGGTTATATTCTTTATTTCTTCTGCTTTAAATTCAACCGGGGCAAGAACTTCCATCAGATCGGCTGTACCCGCAGCACCCGTAATGGCGCGTGAACTTGTCTTGGGTATAAGAAGACCATTTGCGGCGATTATTGGAACAACAAGCAAGGATATCTTATTACCCGGTACTCCTCCTATGCTGTGCTTGTCCATTATGGGATGAGAATTGAATTCAATTTTCTCACCACTATCGATCATGGCGCGGGTCAACCATTCGATCTCATCAGAGGTCATACCGAATATGTAAGAGCTTGTCACAAATGCCGACATCTCAACTTCGGTGAGATTTTCCTTGACAATATCCTGGACTATCTGGCGGATTTCCTCCTGTGTCAATTTCTGGTGATCCATCATTTTCTTGATAAAACCAATAGAATTAGGTTTTGATGTAGGGATAAGTTCGATATTAACCGGGCATTGATCCCCAAACTTTTCACAGCATTCCTGGTATATGCCCACTGTGCCTATCGGGATCATATCTCCAGTTTCAACGATTGCTGTAATATACAGGTTGTTTTTTAGCAGGACACGGTCTCCGCCGCGTACACCCAGTTCTGTGGCATCGTGCTTATTGAGTACTACTTTATACTTTCCTGCTTTGATCTTAAGTGCCTGTACTTTAAATTCCATTGTTTTATCCTCGTCACTTCAACTTGTATTGGCAATACTTATTACTATCGCCAATATGGAAACACTATAAATGATCAGAAGTTATCCGGAATTTGGATGTTTGTAAACTTGATATGCAAAATAAACCTTTATTGAACCTTATTGGCAATTTTTGAATAATTAAGTACTTTATAATACTATTTATATAGTAAAAATGCTTATATTCAAACAAATCATTCATAATGGCAAGTGCAGAAATGAAGAAGTGAACGAAAATGACTATTAAAGGAATACTAAAGGCTGGAATGATCATGCTGGTATTGGGGTTTGCCCTGAATATCACAGGCATCGCCAGGGCTTCGGATGCCAGGGAAGACCTTATGGACGATTTTGAGGAATACAATGGGTCGATAGGTCCTGATAATGCTCTATATGGATTAAAACTCGAATTTGAGAATATCGATGAAAGTTTCACCTGGAATGCATCAGAAAAACTTGAAAAAAAGGTTTCACATTCAGGTCTCAGGATAGCAGAAGCTAAAACTGAACTGATAAATAAAAACAATGACGCCGCCCAGAAAGCATTTGAATATTATAAAGAGAAGATAAAAGAGACAGAAGAGTCAATTTCAAAAATTTCGGGAAATGATTCAGGAATATTGAATGCCCAGAAGAATCTCGAAAAGCATCAGTATGAACTGGAACAGCTTATCGGATCAAATCCAAATAATACCGGTCTTCAAAACGCCTACAATAAAAGTCTGGAACTAAAAGATAAATTTGAACAAAAGACAGAAATTAAGATTGAGCGTATCCAGACAAGCGAAGGAAAAAATATACTCAGGGAAATAAAGAAAGAAAAGAAAGATGGAAGAAATGGCAATAAGGAAATCGGGGATGACAGGAAAAACAATACAGGGGAGAACAGGACCGGGGAAATAACGCAAAAGAAGCGTGAGAATGAGACTGAAAACAAAGAAAATAGAAGAGATAACAGGACAGGAGAGATAACGCAAGAAAACCATGAGAATAAGAGTGAAATTAAAGATGACAGGGGATATAACAAGTCAGAGGAGATAACTCAGGAAAATCGTGAGAATGAGACTGAAATTAAAGCGGATAGAGGAGATAACAACTCAGGGCAAATATTGCAAGAAGAGCATGAGTTAAAAAATGAAACCAAAGCGGATAAAAAGAAAAAAGACTGAATAAAAGCGACTCCTCATAACCGGACATAAAGACAAGTCAGCATTTCCCGTCTTTTCAGGTTAATCTTTGGGGATAGATTCATCAATAGAGGAGAGTAATTATTGAATCACTTATCTATGACATTAAAGATTCTTAATCTTTTTATCATCTTCCTTATATCTATGGCCGTAGTGGATGCTGCCCCTCAAAATTATGGGACAACTTATACCATCGCTATAAAAGAAAATGGTAGCGCGATATGGAATGTTGAATACCGTACACTTCTTGCAACAAACGAGGATTTTAATTCTTTTGAAAATTATTCAAATCAAATGAAACCTGTTTATATCCCTGAGTTTATGGAATTGATGCAAAGATCGGCATCAGAAGCAGCCTCCGCAACTTCAAGATCTATGGTTGCCAGGGATTTTTCAGGTAATACGAGTATTCAGTCAACCCCAACAGGCAAATATGGTATTGTCAGTTTTTCATTCACATGGACAAATTTCGCAACACTGGATCCTCTGACTATTGGAGATGCATTTGCAGGAGGACTTTATCTTTCAAAAGATAATACGCTCATAATCGAGTATCCTTCCGGTTTTTCGGTCGAAGAGGCAACTCCGAAGCCTGACCAGAGCCGGGATGAACTGATCTGGTATGGTCTTCGTTCCTTTGGGGTCGGGGAACCAAGAATAGTTTTCTCAAAACAGTCATTCCCATGGGCCAGTGCTATCATAGTTGTTGCTGCGATTATTGTTATTGTAGCTACAGGGTTTTATTTTATCGGGCGGCGGAAAGAAGATAAGAAAGAAGATCAAAAGACCCCGCAGCCTGTGCAAGACCCGGAAATTACAGAATTTGAGATGATGGATGTGGAGGAAAAGATATTAAAACTCTTAAAGGATGGCGGAGGGGAACTTTACCAATCTGAAATAGGACGACAACTCGATCTTCCGAAATCTTCTGTAAGTTCAGTTCTAAACCAGTTACATGAAAAGAAACTTATCCTGAAAATCAAGAAAGGTCGTGAGAACCTGATACGGCTTGCCTGATTTTTCTGGATGTCAGAGCATTTTCATAAAATTTTTCATTTCATCTATTCTTAATTGTCCAGGCGCAGTGGGAGTATCAACATATCCGTATGTCATTACCGAACCATAAACAGGAGCGATGACGCGGGAATGTTTTCCAGTAGCTCCCATAGCAATCGTACATACAGGTCCATTAGCATGAAGTGTGACCTCAAGCAAACGCAAAACATCTGAAAGTGACTCTGGCATCACTGCAAGCTTGGCTATATCTGCGCCTGCTTCCAGGGATTCGTGGATAATGCCATCCATAACCTTGTTGTCCGGAGTTTTTTGAAAATCATGAGTTGAAATTATGACGGTTTTTCCGGCATTCCTGGATTTATTGACAACGCTGTCCCTATCCCCGGCACATAATTCAATATCCACTGCATCTGCAAGTGGCAATAAGTGGAGCAATTCCCTTATTCTCTCTTTTTCACTTCCCTGCCATGAACCTCCCTGATCCTTCATCCGGTTTGTAATAATTATGGGAAGTCCAAGCCATTTCAATTCTTCAAGTACCCTCTGCGGTCTCTCTGATAAAAGGTCAATCCTCAGTTCAAGAATATCTGCGCCAAGTTGTTTTGCCTTATTTGCTGAACTGACAGGATCATGTCCGATCGCTGCTATTACGGATCTATTCAGGGTCAGGCTGCCGATGGATACCATATTGTACGATAATGTTTTTAGAAAGGATAAGGATTATTGGATTTATGTTCCGTAGCAAAATGATTATACTCCCTGTAAGCATTAATTTACGGTTTAATTTTTTCGTTATGCGCCTTTTGGATAGGATTCCATCAATCTTTCAGGATCCTGGTGGTATTCCAGTTTCGTGTAGTGACTTTTCGACCGAATTTCTGTTCAAGGAAACTCATCAGTTCAGTGGTCCCCCTGTCTGGTGAAAGATCAAGAAGGCTACACACCTCACTGGCTGAAATATGTACAATTTTGAAATCCTTTCCAGTTGATTTATATAGAATTTTTACAGCTCTTTCCTTCTTTTCAGAGAGAAATGTGACGTATAATCTTGTTTGTTGAGTCACTTCTATATTTTTGAAAGGATTTGCATCTGCCAGCTTCCGGATTTCCTCCATCGTGCGCAGCAATACTCCAATTTCGTATCCAAACTCCTGTTCCAGTTTGTCCTCGATTTTTCTGGCAAGCATATCTGTGCTCGTGTCCGGTGTTTCAAAGAGCACGTTTCCGCTTGCAAGAATTGTTTTGACATTCTGAAATCCTAGAGATCCAAATATTTTTTTCAACTCTCCCATTTTCACTGGCTTGTGGCCTCCGACATTGACACCGCGTAGAAATGCTACATATCTAATCATGAAGCTTTTTTCCCTGGTTGGCTTTTCCTGTTTCTCTCTCATAATCGCGTTGCCAGTGTGGTTGAGTGCCATCGTGATTTTCCTCTCTGGCCACAAATTCTATTTTAAGGCCATCGTACTTGAATCTCATTTTTGTTTTTCTCTGGCAGATCATATTCGATTATCGTCCCTCATAGGCTTTCTTCAAACCTTCTATATCAATTTTCTTCATCTGGAGCATCGCTTTCATGGCCCTTTGCGATTTTTCAGAGGTGGGGTCACCGACCAGTTTGCTTAATACATCGGGGATGATTTGCCACGAAACGCCATATTTATCCTTGAGCCAGCCGCATTGTTGCGCTTTTTCATCTCCGCCCCCGGATAGTTTCTCCCAATAATAATCCACTTGTTCTTGCGTCTTGCAATGCACCTGGAATGAAATGGCTTCGTTGAATTTGAATACAGGACCGCCGTTGAGGGCTGTAAATTTTTGTCCTTCGATTTCAAAATCCACTGTCATTACCGTTCCGGCCTCTCTCGCATGAATCTCATGCCCTTCTTTTCCATAGCGTGCAATGTTGCTGATTTTTGAGTTCTTAAATATAGAGGTGTAAAAATTCGCCGCCTCTTCGGCCTGGTTATCAAACCACAAACATGGGGTAATTTTTTGCATATAGTTTTCCACCTTTAACCTAAATCCCGTTGTTCAATCAAAACATTCCGTTCTCGTTTGGAGAATCTTCCGGTACAGCCTGTCCTATATCCCACATCTCGACAATGCGATCTCCCTCAAAGCGGAAAATATGAACTACAGTTCCTCCAGGATCTCCCGGTTTTTGTTGTAAATGGGAGTAAGTCGCAACCATGTTTTTCTCTTCGAGAGTGAGTTTGATCTCCAGTTTTTTATCGGGGTTTTTAGTTGCATTTTCCTCCATCGCGAGCATCAGGGATTCACGGTCGCCGCGAAAGTATGGGTTATGATGCCGCAAGTCCGGGCTGACATATTTACTGTAAGCTTCCCGGACTTTTCCTGAAGCGGCAAGCTTTAGAAACGATATGGCGATATCACAATGAGAAATCTTGATCACTGGGACCCCTCCTTTTTTTCAGGCAGGTCTTTAATTTTGTTCACCCAGGACTTGGAAACATCGCCTTCGCAGCCTTTTCCAGCTCCTCGTCAGATAAATCCTTAATATGCGTTGCCAGCATCCAGCGATGACCGAACGGATCGGCAATACCGCCTGCTCGGTCACCCCAGAACATATCCGCGATGGGCATGGTTACAGTTGCGCCAGCGGAAACAGCCTTCGCAAAGAGGGCATCGGCATCCTCAACGTACAGGAACATGCTGGCACTTGTGCCGCCTCCTGGCGAAAGTGGTGAGAAGACGTTGTGTTCAGGGAACTCAGGAGATAGCATTAGTATCGAATCCCCGATCTGGATCTCCGCGTGAACAATGCTTCCATCAGGCCCGTGGAAGACCCTTCGTTTCTTTGCACCCAATGCACGTTTGTAAAATTCAATTGCTGCCTTCGCATCGCGCACAACCAGATCAGTTGTGACCGAATGATAACCTTCCGGAATTGCTTTTAATTTCATACTAACCTCCAAATTTTTACCCTTAGGAATAAGGTTGATTTTTATTCTTGATATAGTTTTTGGATGGTGGGTGATGACAGTTTTGCACGTGATGGATTTTTATAGTGCTTTTCATCCCGGATACCAGCTATTACTCGTAAAAGTTCACATTCCTGAAAAGTTTATTGAGAAAGGGTGGGTTTTGGTGGACCCACAACCAACTATGCTCCGATGGGGAGCATCCAAGAAAGGTATATACTCCTAAGCATTGTATTTAGGAAGTGATGACGCAAAATGTAGATGATGTTCACTCTTATGATACCGGTTTTATCAAGGCCATGGAACGT
>Ga0172375_10004248_pt1 | contig 21300 bp, 27 predicted proteins | sample LakKiv1m_FD_114537 | JGI IMG/M metagenome (GOLD analysis project Ga0172375, IMG submission 114537) | Freshwater microbial communities from Kabuno Bay, South-Kivu, Congo - kab_092012_11.1m | ecosystem: Environmental > Aquatic > Freshwater > Lake | place: Democratic Republic of the Congo...
CTTTCACTTCCGCTCCCAATTCTCCGCATATTTACCGTAAATTTGAGGATACTATTATATATAGCGCCTATCAATCGGCTATTTCCCGCCGCTATCGTTTCTTTTCTTTCGGCGCCGCCATGTTGATTTCTTAAAGTCCAAATAGTATAATACTATAGGTCTAAATAGAGACAAGTTCTTTCAAAAAAAGAAGGGAGCATGATGAGAAAGCTTCTAATTCTCGACAAAGAAGAAGAAAAAGAATACTTTGTTCCAGTGTTCCAGCTTAAAGATTTCGAGGTGGATCGAATGACAAAGATCACGCGTCTATTCGGACGCCTGATCGCCTACTTACCACAGTCAAGGCGGGCCTATTATGCCTGGGCGCTCACCTTCGCCTATCGCCCCACCCAACACATCTCTGTGTACCAACTCTCACCCGCCCACGTGCGCATAACATTCTTCGCGCGTTGGGAAATAGGCGCCATAACCCAGCATGGGTGGCTCGGCCTGCGTCTTGGCCAGCCCTTGATCTGGTTTCGGCGCCTGCGCAGCGGCGAGTAGCCCCCCCTTCCCCCCCCCGTCTATGAGACCGGAAAAGTCGGCGGCCATCGCGGTCGTTTGTTATTTTTCCGGTCTCTGGCGTGGTGGGTTTGTGTGTCTCCGCCGCAGGCGGACTGACGAGTTCCGGCCAAGCCGGAACGAAACACACAATTTAGTGTTATTCTCTACTTAATTCATGTCCAAGCGGTTTTTGGTCGATTTTCACAACCAGCTTATTCTCAATGCTATTCTTTCTCGTTTGAGCGACGCCAATATCATCAAATTTCTCAATCTGCTTTCCTCCAAGGATTTCACCAGCGTCGACCGTTTTCTCCTTTCCTGTATTCCCGATCTCAAAAAAGTTATCCGTTCGCTTCACTCCGACCATCTCCGGGCCGCCATCCATGCCTGAAAAATTTGTTGGCTACATTCCCACTAGCCCTGTCGCCGCCGAAAACGCCGTCCAAGCCATCAACCGCGACAAGCTTTCCCCCGGCCAAAGTTTCCTCGAGTTGGCCTATCGTTTTGCCCACTCATCCCTGACCATTGGTCGCGACCCCGAACATTTTAATAAGGATCAAAAAGCTCGTCTCAAAACCGAAAGTTCCCTTTTGGCCAATGAATTTGCCGGTCGTTTTCCCCCCTGTACCCCAGACACCCTTCCTGCCTATCTGGAGCTTCTTCAAACCAGAAGCCAGATTAATTCTTTTTTAGACAACCGCCTTACCACCGACACCGATCTGGCTCTCAAATCGCAATATCACACTTATTTGGAAGCAACTACCGATGCCCTTAAAAGTTCTATCAGCTCTCCCCGCCTGGCTCATCAGCTTCGCGTCAAATATCTCACCGATCACGGAATAGAAGTTCCCAAAGGTGCCGCCCAGGTGGCCAAAGCCGTTTCCGCTTATCGCCGCCAACAGAGTGAAACTTCTCATCTCACTATTTATGAAATTTACCGTCGGAATATTGAAGAAGAAACTCGTCTTTTGTCCGCCGCCAATCTCGCCAGAATCCGCCAGGCCTATGAATCAACCGATACCTCGCCACCGCCCCCCGAATCCCTCACTTCCCGCCTGAAAAATTTTTTTGACAATTCCCTTTTGGCCTCTCGCTTCCGTCGTTTTCTTCGTCGTGCCGACCAATGGCTCAACGACTGGCCATGAGTTATCATTAATCAATGAAACTTCTCCTGGCAGTTTTTTCCGCCGTCCTTCTTTGCAACCTTGTCTGGCTAAATCTAACTCTTCTTTCCAAGCCCTCTCCCTCTTTTTTACCTCTTCCGTCTCCAATCCCCTCTCCCTTTCCCGATTTTCAAAATCAAATTAACCAGCTTAACTCCCGTTTGGACTTACTGGAAAAAATCCCTACCGCCACTCCTCCCTCATCCGTTATTCAAAAAACTAAATCGTCTTCCCAGGTTGCCTATGTCCCCATCCCTGGTAGCGGTTCCACCCTCTCAAACACTTGGGCCAGTCTTCCCGGCACCGAATTTTATTTCAACCAGGCAGATTTCCCTAATCTTAAAGAAGCCTATTTTGAGGCCAATTTCAATCTTTTAAATGGCAACGGCCAGGCTTTTCTTCGCCTTTTTGATGTTACCCACGGCATTGAAATTTGGAACAGCGAAATTTCCGCCATCGGGCAAAGTTCGGTTGCTGTTGTCTCCCCCAAAATTATTCTTCGCCCTGGCAACAATCTTCTTCGGGTTCAGGCCAAATCACTTACTGCCGACACTACCGTCTTCCATTCTGGCCGGCTAAAATTGATCATACCAAATTAATTCCTTATCAGGCATAATAAGCCTATGACCAAACCTCCTTTTTACGTTCAAAAAATCGGCCGTCGGGGTTCTATCGACATCTGGCAAGTCGACGGCGCCGCTATCCGCGCCACCATCGAAAAAGAATTTACCAATTTCGGCCAGCACTTCCGTTTTCCCCTGATTCCCGAAAACGAGTTTTGGATCGACAAGGAAGCCTCCCGCGATGAATTACGTTTTTTCATCGACCATCTTTTAGCCGAATATCTTTTAATGAAAAACGGCTACTCTTTTTCCGACGCTACCCAAATGGCCAGTGTCAAGGAACAATCAGAGCGCCAAAAAACCAAAGATATCCAGAAGGTTACCGACCAAACCGGTCAACCGGTTCCCCAAAACGTCCACCTTAAACTCATCAAAAGCCTCCCCGACAATTTGGTTGTCTGGCAGGTCGACGGCCGGCTGGTTCGCAGTAATTTCTATATCGACTTTACCCAAGGCGGCCACGATCTTGTTTACAATTTCGTCCCCAAAAACGAAGTCTGGATCGACAACGATCTCTCCGACGCCGAAGCCCCCTATATTATTCTTCACGAACTTTACGAACGCTCGCTCATGAGCAAAGGCCTCACTTACAACCAGGCCCACCGCCACGCCTCCCGCCTCGAATGGCACTCCCGCCAAAATCCTGGCCACTTAGAAAAACATCTCCGTAACTTAGGCTATTTTGACACTCCGCCTCCTCCCCCAACTGCCTGAACTTTCCGCCATTTCTGCCAACCAATTTCCCGGAAATTTTTCTCCTCTGCTATTTCATAGCCGCTTTCCGTCAGCTTTTTCCGATAATCCAAACCATGAATTTCTGCCGCGTAGGGGATTACCGTTACCACTTTCCCCTCGATTTTTTCTGTTTTTAAATCGCCAAACTTTAGATCTTTATTATAATATCTGATCGGATCGGCCACACTGGCAATAATATAAACCCGCTCATTATTGTTCAGGCTTTTTACCAAGCTTTTCCAATCCTCTCGATGAAAATTCGATCCACATCCATACATTAAAGAAAAAATCAAAAACCCCCCTGCCAGTTTTTTCCCCCCGCCCAGGGCTATCGCCACCATTATTACCGGTATCAAATATAAATATCTAAAATACGCCATCATCGGACTGCCAATCGACACCATCGCTCCTATCACTATCGGTACCCCCACCAATACCAGCAAATCCTTTTGTTTTTTAATTCCTCTAAAAAAACCGAAACTTGCCATTGCTGTCCACATTCCGGCTACTGTCCAATAAATTATTTTCGGATAAAAGCTGATTCTGCCGACAAAAAACTTCATCGGTATCAGCAAAAAATTTTTCAAATTGGCCTTTCCCAGTACCAGCGACCAGTTGGCCACTTCCACCAGCCCTGTTTTGGCATACTGCCATTGTCGCCAAACCAATCCTCCAAAAAATATTCCCGCCAAAATTATCCCCGCCGATCTTTTAAGTACTTCTTTAATGTTTCGGCTTTGCCAAATTATCATTCCGGCAATAAAAAAAATCGAGCCGTAAAATGTCGTCATCGCCAATAGGCAAAAAAGATTAAACCAAAAATATTTTTTTCTGATCAAAAAATACCAGGCCGCCGTCAACCACATGGTGTTAAGTGCGTACATCCTAGCTTCCTGTGAGTAGTACACCAGCAGGGGATTGGTCGCCGTCAATAATGCCGCTTCCAGTCCCAGCTTTTCATCCCTGATTTTTTTTCCAATAAGATACACGACATATACCGTTACTATTCCGAAAACCACCGATGGCCACCTTAATCCCATTTCACTTTCTCCAAACAAAACTCCCGCTGTTTTTAGCATCCAGTAATATCCCGGCGGGTGAAAATCTACCGGCGAAAATATTTTTAAAATTTCCACATAGCTGTAATTTTTTACCACCATTGCCGATATCGTCTCATCCAGCCACAATGATTGGTTTATTCCAACTAATCTCAAAATCAACCCCAGAAGTATTATTCCTGCCAGTTTTTTGTTCACCCCCAATTTTAATGCTAAACTAAAACCAATGCTCAACTGGTTAAAAAAATATTGGTGGCTGGTGCTGATTGCTCTTTTTTTTGGTCTTTCCCAAACCAATTTTCGATCTTCCGCCGGCCAGTCCTCTTCTTCTTTCTCCGCCCCGTCTGCCTTGCGAAAAACTGCCAACTATTCCATCGATTCGGTCAGTCAAGCTCCGCCCGTCGACACTCCTAACCGTTTGGTTATCCGCGATACTTCCCTCTCTCTTCAGGTTAAAGACGTCGGCTCAATTATCACTCAAATCGAATCTTCTGCTCGTTCTCTTGGCGGCTATATGGTCGAATCCAGTCTTTCCCGTCCGGAATTTGCCGCTTCCGGCAGTATCACCGTCCGTGTTCCCGAAGACAAACGCGCCGACGCCCTCACTGCCTTCAAAAATTTAGCCGTTAAAATTGTTTCCGAAAATGTTTTTGGTACCGATATTACCGATCAGTATACTGATCTTCAAACTCGTCTCGACATCCTCAATCAAACCAAAATCAAGTTTGAAGAAATCCGTGTCAGGGCCACCACTGTCGCCGATCTTTTAACCGTCCAACGGGAGCTTATTAACCTTCAAACTCAAATCGACAATCTCAAGGGTCAGCAAAAATACTACGAACAATCAGCCAAACTCACTAAAATTACCGCCCATCTTTCTACCGACGATCTCTCTTTGCCCTATGCTTCCGACCAATCTTGGCGGCCACTGGTTGTCTTCCGTCAGGCTGTTCGTTCCCTTATCGGCCATCTTCGCGGTCTGGGTTCCCTTGTTATCTGGCTAGTCGTCTACTCGCCGCTTCTCCTTCTCGTCATTGGCCTGGTTTATTTCTTCCGCCGAAAAATTTCCCGTCGCTAAAACTTCAATATCCCCAGTCCGATCAGTCCAGTTACAATCAAATAAATTCCTATTAGTGTTGACAACAATTTTGGATTTCCCAAAATCAGCACTCCGAAAATCAACGACATTATCGGGCTTAGGTTTTTTAGTATCATCATTACCAATTCTAACACTACAATCCGCAAGCGATCAAACCCGCCTTGACTCTTTATTGGTAATGTTCTATTCTAATCCCATACCAAATAAAACCCGAAGATGAACTCCTCAATTCCTTTAGCCGATCTTCTTCGTCCCAAAACCCTCGACGATTTCGTCGGTCAGTCCCATCTCGTTGGTCCCGGCAAGCCTCTTCGCCTGGCCATCGAAAATAAACAGTTATTTTCCATGATCTTTTGGGGTCCTCCCGGAGTTGGCAAAACTACTCTGGCTCGCATTTTGGCCCGCGAATGTGGCCTGGAAATTCACGAGCTTTCCGCCGTTTCCGCCGGCAAAGACGATATTCGCAAAATTGTAGGGGCAGATCACGTATCTGCCCAATCATTGTTAAAAAAAGTTTTATTTCTCGATGAAATTCATCGCTTCAACAAAGCCCAGCAGGATTTTTTATTGCCTTATGTTGAAACCGGAGCCTTGGTTTTAATCGGTGCCACCACCGAAAATCCCAGTTTTGAAGTTATTTCCCCGCTTTTATCTCGCTGCCGGGTATTTGTTTTAAATGAACTTTCTTTAACAGAAATGTCCCAGGTTATCGACCGCGCCGTCAAAGCCATTGTAGAGACGCATGATCATGCGTCTCTACAAATCAAAAAAGATGCTTTACCCGCCGTAGCCCTAGCGAAGGCGGGCCGTGATTGGCTCATCAACCTTGCCAATGGCGATGCCCGCCAGGCCATTACCATGATCGACAACGCCTTCACTCTTTACGGCAACCTCAAGCTCGATTCCCTCAAAAATGCCCTTCAAAACAGTTTTCTTCGTTTTGACAAAAAAGGCGAAGAGCACTACAACACCATTTCTGCTTTTATCAAATCCATGCGCGCCAGCAATATCGACGCCGCCGTCTATTATCTCGCTCGGATGGTCGAAGCTGGTGAAGATCCGCTTTTTATTGCCAGAAGAATGGTCATTTTTGCTTCCGAAGATATCGGTGTTGCCAATTCTTCGGCCTTAATGCTTGCCAATCAAGTTTTTCGGGCCTGTGAAACCATCGGTTATCCCGAATGTGCCATCAACCTGGTTCATGGTGTTGTTTATTTGGCTCAATCCCCCAAAAATCGCTCCGCCCACGACGCTCTCCGCGCCGCCCAGGTCGATGTCCAGCAACTTGGTAATTTGCCGATTCCTCTGGAAATCCGCAACGCCCCCACCAAACTGATGAAAGATCTTCACTATGGTGAAGGCTACGACAAATACACTACCAAGGACCTCTTACCCGACCAAATTAAAGGTAAACGTTACTTTATTCCCATCAAAAACCAGAGTGCTAAAAAATGATCTTTATTTTCTAAAAAAGGCTATCGATCAGGCTAAAAAATCGGTCAAACTTGGCGGTTTTCCCGCCGGTGCCATTTTAGTCAAAGACGGGCAAATTATTGGCCGCGGCGTTAGTTTAGGTTTTAAGCTCAACGATCCAACCAGTCATGCTGAAACTACATCGATAAGAATCGCCTGTAAAAAACTGCACACCACCAACCTATCAGGTGCTACTCTTTATGCTTCCCTCCAGCCGTGTTTAATGTGTTTTAGTGTTGCTAATTGGTCCGGTGTTTCTAGAATTGTTTTTGGCTGCAGAAAAACCGAAGACATGATTAAAAAGAATTACTATGAGGGTTCAACTGATATTTTTCAGGTAAATATCACCAATAATAGACAAATCAAAATCGATTATCTTCCCGACTTCGAACCTGATACGTTAAAACTTATTAAAAAGTGGGAAAGCAATTTATGACCTTTCTTCTCACCTCCACCAGCCTTTCTTCTCCAAAAATAAAATCATTTTTTCTAAAACTAATTAACCATCAGCCCCAAAAACATCCTCTCGCTTTTATCCCTACTGCCGCCGATACCTACGATGATCAATGGTTTATTCGGGCCGATCAAAAAATGTTTATCGATTTAGGTTTTTCAGTTACTGTCGTCGATCTCAAATCCAGACCCACAGAAATTGCCAAAAAACTTAAAAACTCTAAAATTATTTTTATGGCTGGTGGCAATACTTTTTATCTTCTTTATTGGCTTAAAAAAAGCCATGCTGACAAAGTCTTGCGTCAGATGAAAAATCAAAGCTGTCTTTATCTTGGTTCCAGTGCCGGCGCCATTGTTCCCGGCCCCGACATCGAGTCTGCTGGCTGGCCGCCCGACGCCGACGATAACGACATTCGTCTAAAAGATACTACTGGTCTTAATCTCACCGATTTTGTCGTTTATCCCCATTTTCAACCTAGTTATCTTCCCTATTTAACCCGTTACCAAAAAACCGTTTCTTATCCTGTCATTCCCCTTTCCGACTCCCAAGCCGTCTATTCCGAAGGCAAAAATTATCAAATAATATAAATCATGCCTTCTCCTCTCGTTCAAAAACTTTGGGCTCTGGCTCGCCAAATTCCTCCCGGCCGAGTTACCACTTATGGTCTTCTGGCCGTTGCCGCTGGCGCCCATCCCCGGATGGCCCAAATGGTTAGCCACCTTCTTTCCCGTGCCCCCGATGCCGATAAATTACCCTGGCACCGCATTGTCTACTCCAACGGCCATGTTTGGCTTGATGATAATTGCAAAAACCAGCGGTTAAAACTATACCGGAAAGAAAACATCAAACTCGACAAAAACCTCCGAATCATCGATTTCGATAAGCTTGTCTATCCCTTTCCTATCCGATAAACCACAAACAATCCGTAAATTAAAAGTAATCCCAGCCCCTCCTTCTTGCTAAAAGCATACTTTTTCCCCATTACCGCAAAAACATAAGTTGCCAAAGTCGCTCCGGTCAAAAACATCAAATCATATTTAAAATCAGCCAAATCCACCGGTCGGATAAACGTCGCCACCCCCGTCGCCAACATCAAGTTGCAAAGGTTTGCTCCTAAAATATTGCCAATCCCCAGCTCGTCATTGTGTTTTCTTACTGCCACCCAAGTCGTCGCCAACTCTGGAATCGACGTTCCTACCGCTAACAAAAAATAACCCAAAATCGTCTCCGATACTTTCAGCTCTGCCGCCAGCGCCACTATCTGGCCAACACAAAGCTTTCCTCCTAAAACCACCAACCCCAGCGATCCGATTAATAAAATAGGCTTAAAATCGGCATATTTCACCTCGCTTTTTTCAACTCGGTTGTAGTCCTTCGACAACAGCATTAGCACCGCAAAAATCAACACTAACGACACTCCCGCCGCCCAGTTCAGCCAAAACTCCATGAATACCGCCAAAGCCCAAAAAGTCATTATCGCCGCCAAATTCAGCGGCACATTAATATCCACATCCCTTTTTTTAATCCGGTAATTGTTAAATATCGCCACTATTCCCAAAATTAGACACAAATTAGTGATGTTACTTCCAATGATATTCGACACCACTAATCCGTTGTACCCCCCGACTGCCGAAAAGATAGTCGACATCAGCTCCGGTAAAGTCGTCCCCAATGACACTATCGTCAACCCAATCAAAAAATCGCTCATCTTCAGTTTTTTCGCCAGCGCCGATGCCTGATCCACAAACACCTCCGCCGATTTCACCAAAATCACCAATCCTAAAACAATTACCGCCAATGTCATTGTTTAATCTTACCTTATCTCTTGCTCATTATCCCGCCTTCGTCTTTCGGCAGTTTTCCTTTGGCCTGAAGTGTCCACAACTTTTGATAAACCCCCTCCTTTATTTTCACCAATTCTTCATGCTTCCCCGCCTCCACTACCCTACCGTGTTGCAGTACCACGATCTTATCCGCCCGTCTGATGGTTGAAAATCGATGAGCGATTATCAGTAACGTTCTGTCTTTGGCCGTTTTCCACAATGCCTCCTGAATCAACCTTTCTGACTCCGAATCCAAATTCGATGTTGCCTCGTCAAAAATCAAAATTTTTGGATCGCACAACATTGCCCTGGCAATCGCCAACCTTTGTTTTTGTCCGCCCGACAATTTTATTCCTCTCTCTCCCACTTGGGTCTCATATTTTTTCGACAGCGACTCGATAAATTCCGCCAAGTTGGCCTCTTTGGCCGCCGCTCTGATTTCCCGCATGTTAACATTCTCTTTTCCGTAACCGATGTTAAAACCAATCGTGTTGTTAAACAAAATTGGTTCCTGGGGCACCACCGCCAACAGCGATCTTAAATAACCTTTGTTCATCTGCCGGATATCCGTTCCGTCCACCACAATCTTTCCTTTTTTCAAATCATAAAACCGCAGTAGTAGTTTCACTAGCGTCGTTTTTCCTGCCCCTGACCGCCCCACAAACGCTACCGATTCTCCCGGCTCTATTTTTAGGTCAAAATTTTCTACCACTTTCTTTCTGTTGCCCGGATACGCAAATGACACTTTTTTAAACTCGATCTTTCCCTCGATATTTTTAATCTCTTTTGGGTTTTCCGGATCCTTCACCTCCACTCTTTGGTCAAGAATTTCGAAATATTTTTCAATGTCGATAAATGCTTTAACGATATTCCTCATTTGAAAAAACAACCCAAAAAATCGGTAGTAAAATCCCACCACAAAGCTCGACACCATCACAAAATCTCCCACTCCGATTGTCCCTTGCTTTAACCGGTTTATTGCCACCCCCAAAATCAAAAACATTCCCAAATTGGAGATCGTCCCCACCGTAATGTCCATCACCCGAAAACTATTGGCAAAACCCCAAAATTTTTTCGTCCAGTTTTCAAAAGTTTTTCTCAATCGTCCCTCTTCAGCTTTTTCTTGAGCAAAAAATTTTACCGTCTCGTAGTTAATCAGATTATCAGTAATAATCCCCGATATATTGTCTTCAGCATCGTTAAATTCTTTTCGTTGTTTCATGTTCAGCCTGATTAGCCAATACATCGCCGTCCCATTAGCCGCCGCCATCGCCACCATCAACCACAAAATCGACTGATCAACTCCGGCAAAGAAAAAGAGCACCACCACCAACCCCAATACTGTCCGCAGCACCTCTTGATGGAGGTTAAAAAACAGGCTGTAAAACGCCCCATCTCCCCGCTTAAAAGCCGAAATCAGCGACCCGGTATTTTTATTCACATGATAGGCAAAATCCAAATCCTGAATATATTTAAAAATTTTTATCCTGGCATCTCTCGATGCCGGGATCATCACTCCGTCTCCGATGGTGTACGACAAAGCGTCGATCAAATTGGCCGCCATTCTCGCCCCCACATAGTACAACAACAATTTTCCGATTTTTCCGAACTGTCCGGTTGTCGCCGCGTCTACCAGTAGTTTCATAATGTACGGCCCGATATTTTCCAACACTACCGATACCATCAACGTTCCCAGTAGGGCTCCAAAAACCCACTTATATTTAAAAATAAAAGAATAGAATTTGCCAAATATTTTGCCCATAAATCCCCCTATTCTTCTTAATTGGGAGTAGAATGATTATAGCCAAAGTAAACCCGAATACAAGAAGCAATCGCATGAACACTTTTACCCGTATCCGAGCAGTAGTCAAAAAAATTCCTCGTGGTTGCGTTTCGACCTACGGTAATGTCGCTTCTGCCGCCCATATTCCAAATCCCCGCCTTGTCGGCTGGGCCATTCATGGCAATACCGATCCTTCCCTCCCTTGTCACCGCGTTGTCAAAAAGGACGGCACCTTGGCCCTCGGTTTTGTCGGCGGCTGGCAGGAGCAGCGCCGTCGGCTTTTAACCGACGACGTTATTTTCCTCCGACCAAATCAAGTCAATATCACTAAGTGCTTTTACGATCTGACATTGTAAAATAGTCTTATGTCCTCTTCGGTCCCTACCATCAAGCTTGCCGGCCCGGCCGGATTGGGCATCAAGTCCGGCGGCCAACTTTTGGCCAAAATTCTTGTCGCCCACGGTCTAAATATTCGGGACTACAATGAATATCCTTCTTTAGTCCGCGGCGGCCACAACACTTATCAAGTTTCCTTTTCCTCTGGCAAAATCTTCTCCGTCTATCATACCGTCGATCTTTTTTTCTCTCTTCTTGGCGGCCACTGGCAGCCTCACCTGTCCGAATTTACCAAGGACACTCTAGTTTTTGGCGACGAAGCCTATTCATCCGCCGATCAGGGTGCCCATTTTCTCAATCTCCCCCTCAAAGATCTTTACACCCAGATCGGCAACCCCCTGGTTGCCAACACTATTTGCCTAGGTGTTACCGCTTTCCTTTACGGCCTTAATGTCGATCTCTGCCAAAAGCTGATCTCCTCTCAATATGGCAAATATGCCGAAATCAACAATCGGGCCTTCGATCTCGGATACCGCTATTCCGTCGACAATTTCTCTCAATTTAAAACAAATTACAGATTACCGGTTACTGATTACAGATTACCAATCCTAAGTGATGGCAACGAATCACTTGGTTGGGGTTTTATCCAGTCCGGCGGCAGTTTTTATGCCGCTTACCCCATGACTCCGGCCACCGGTATCCTCCATTTTTTAGCCGAAAAACAGACAGAATTTAAGATCACGGTTCTCCACCCCGAAGATGAAATTGCTGTTGCCAATTTAGCCGCCGGTGCCGCTTTTGCCGGTGCCCGCTCCGCTGTCGGCTCCTCCGGCGGCGGTTTTGTTCTCATGGACGAAACCATTTCTTTTTGTGGCGTCGCCGAAATCGGCATGGTCTTTTATCTTGTTTCCCGCCCCGGCCCGGCCACCGGTTTACCCACCTGGACCGGCCAGGGTGATCTTTTGCACGCCATTTATGCTGGCCACGGTGAATTTCCCAAAGTCGTTCTTGCCCCCGGTTCCCAAGAAGAAGCCTTCGAGCTGGCCGCCGCTGGCCAAAACTTGGCCGCCGTTCTCCAAACCCCAGTCATCATTCTCTCCGATAAATTTTTGGGCGAATCCGCCGCCAATACCCCCGATTTTTCCAAAATCAAAGTCAAAATCGAAACGGGAAAAATCGTTGACAATCCCCCCAAAAACTTTCTCCGCTATTCCCTGACACCCCAAAACGGTATCTCCCCCCTGACGATTCCCGGCATCCCCGGTGGCGAATTTTTGTCCAACAGCTACGAGCACGACCAGGCCGGCTTTGCCACCGAAGATGGCAATATCGCCGCCAGTATGGCCAAAAAAAGAATGGCCAAACTTTCAACTGCCCTTAAGCTCACTCCCAAAAATCTTCTTTATGGTTCCAAAACCGCCAAAAAACTGATTATCTCCTGGGGTTCAACTACCGCCCCCATTCTCGAAGCTCTCAACAATCTTTCTGATTATGCCTTTTTGCAGATCCGCACCCTCTGGCCTCTTGACCCGAAAATTGAAAAACTTATCGCCAAATACCAAAAAATTATCGTCATTGAAAATAACCAAACTGGCCAACTGACCACTTTATTAAAATCCCAATTCGATTTTCATCCCGACCGTCAAATCCTCAAATTCGACGGTCGTCCCTTCTATCCCGAAGAGTTAATTAAACAATTAAAATAACCAATCACCAATAAACCAATAACCAAACAATATCCAATAACCAATTAACCAATTGAAAACAGTTTGGTCATTGTGATTTGGAAATTGGTCATTGTTTGGAGTACTTGTAATTTGGTTATTGGAATTTAAATAAAATTATGCCGAATAACACTAACTATCGCACTCCAAACATTCCCACCTGGTGTCCCGGCTGTCCCAACTATCTTTTATTGGCAGGCCTGGAAAAAGCCCTCATCAATCTCAAAATTCCCTCTCATAATTTAGTCATTGCCTATGACATCGGTTGCGCCGGCAATATGGCCGATTTTCTCCATACCTACGGTTCCCACACCCTTCATGGCCGCTGCCTCCCTTTCGCCATGGGCGCCAAAATTCATAATCCTAAATTAACCGCCCTGGCTGTTGGCGGCGATGGGGGAATCTACGGCGAAGGCCTCAATCACCTTATTTCCGCCGCCCGAATGAATCTCGACCTTACCGTTTTTGTTTCCAATAATTATCTTTATTCCCTAACTACCGGCCAAACCAGCCCTACTACTCCCAAGGGTGCCCGCACCAAGTCCACTCCTCTTGGCACTCCCAGCTTGCCCATTGATGCTATCAAGCTTTTGAAATCCGTTAATCCCGATATTTCCGTCGAGCGTCTTGGCACCCAAAACCCCACCGCCCTCTTTGCCGCTATTGAATCGGCTATTAAGTTTAAGGGTTTTTCCCTTCTCGAAATTCCTCAAATCTGCCTCGCCTTCGGCAAGCAACTATCGTCATAAACATCGGAAACTCCTTTCTGGCCCGGTTTTCTCTTTTGGCCGCCCCGCCGGTTGATACTTTATCCGACACCCATTCCTCAATTTTTTCAATCAAAAAGCCGTTGTCAAAAAGCATTTCGCTGTAAGCCGAAAGGGGATAGTGATAAGAAAATGTCAGCTGGTTATCCTTTTTATCAAACGGACTGCTTTCAATCGGAATTTCCAGCGGCGACATATACTTGTCAACTTTCCGGGACTGAATATTTTTTTCCTTATCTATTTCCCAATCGCTATGTTTGGGGATCCGAAATGCCGGATGGTTTAACACTATCAATATTTTTCCATTATCCGCCAAAGCTCCGGCCGCATTTCTGATCACCGCAAAAGCCTCTCTGATATTCTGCAACGCCAAAATAATTGTCACCCAATTATAATTTCCTCCTGTCGCCAGCTTTCGCGTCACATCTCCGACCAGATATTTATGTTTTATATTTTTATCCATCAATCTGGCTTCCTCAATTAAGTTGGGAGCAATGTCTACTCCCGCATATTCCACCCATTGGGGTAATTGCCTCCCCAAAACTCCCTGTCCACAGGCCAAATCAAGCACTTTTTCCCCTGGTTTTAAATTTACGAGCCTCATTACCCCCGGAATTATTACTTGCTGATGATAATAATGTCCTTTTTCGCCCACCAATTTTCCGTACCATTTTCCTACCTTTTTCCACGAAGTTTCCCTCATAGAGGTAAAATAACACATCGATGAAAAAATATCTGCCCTTGCTGATTATCCTTTTTTCCTTTTTTCTCGCCTTTTATTTTTATTCCCGGTTTCCCGCTTTAATCGCCACTCACTGGGGCCCGTCGGGTTTGGCCGATGGTTACGCTTCCAAAACTTTTGGTCTTTTCTTTATGCCTTTTCTCTCCGTTGGCCTCTATTTACTTTTCCGTTTTCTGCCTTCCACCGACCCCTATCAAAAAAACTTTAAGCAGTTTGAACATTATTTTGATAATTTCGTTATCGTCACTTTTATTTTCTTATTCTATTTATATTGCCTTACTTTAGCCTGGAATTTGAATCATCAATTTAACATGATTCAATTTCTTTCGCCCGCTTTCGCCGGACTTTTCTACTATGCCGGCGTTCTCACATCAGTTGCCCGCCGTAATTGGTTTGTTGGTATCCGCACCCCCTGGACCATGTCCTCGGAAAAAGTTTGGGCCAAAACCCATCGTCTCGGCGGCAAATTATTTAAGCTCGTCAGCCTTTTCTGTCTTCTTGGGGTCGTCCTTCCCGATTTTGCTGTTTATCTAATGCTTTTCCCCATTCTTTTAGTTACTTTTTTTGTTTTTATCTATTCCTATTATCTCTACCGCCAGGAAAACCAATAAATCCATATGTCCACCAAAAAATTCACCATCATCCACAGCAACGACATGCACGGCGATTTTCTGGCCGAAATCGGCGGCAAACCCGGAACCACTATTGGTGGTCTGGCCTTATTATCCGGCTATTTAAATAAAGTCCGCGCCGAAGAAGAACATGTTTTATATGTTATTTCCGGTGATATGGTCCAAGGGTCATTAATCGATTCCGAATACAAAGGCATTTCCACTATGGAAATTATGAATTATCTTTCTCCCGATGTCGTCGCCCTGGGCAACCACGAATTTGACTACGGTCTGCCCCATCTTCTTTTTTTGGAAAAAATGGCCAATTTTCCTATTGTTAATGCCAATCTCTACATCAAAAACTACAACAAGCGGCTGATGACTCCTTATAAAATTATTAAAAAGGCCGGTTTCGATATTCTTTTTACCGGCATCATCACCGAAAAAGTCATCGACTCCATTTCCCAGGACAAACTTATCGGTTCTTTCGTTACCCTCGAAGAAGCCAGCCATGAAGTTGGCAAAATCTGCAACGCCTACAAAAACGACGATATTGACCTGACTATCTTGCTGACCCATATCGGTCTTGAATCGGATATTGCTCTGGCCAAAATGCTTCAGCCCGAGTGGGGTGTCGATCTTATCATCGGCGGCCATTCCCACACCGTTTTAGAAAAACCCGAGAAAGTTAACAATATTCTTATTGTCCAGGCCGGCACTTCCACTAATCAGGTCGGCCGTTTCGACATTACTGTTGACGACGATACTAATTCTATTGTCGAATCTAAGTGGCGCATGGTCGACATCACTTCCGATATCGCCAAGCCTGATCAGGAATTGCTGGAGTTTATCGGCTCATTCAAAAAAGTTGTCGACTCCAAATACAGCGCCATTATCACCAAATTTTCTCAAAAACTGACCCATCCCGCCCGGGAAATCGAAACCTCTCTTGGTAATCTGATTGCCGATATTTTCGCCGCTTCGGCCGCTTGTGATGTCCAATTTTTGGGATCCGGTTCGGTTCGGGTCAAGGAACTGGGGCCGATTGTTACTCTGGACAATGTCATGTCCTGTTTTCCTTACAATGATTCTCTCACTCGCTTTTCTGTTACCGGCTCCCAGCTAAAAACTATTTTTTCCCACATTATGCGCTCCGAAAATCGCCTCGGGGAAGGGGAGTGTTACCAGGTTAATTCCGGGATTCAGGCAATTTACAATGACACTGCTCGTACTCTCGAATCTTTAAAAATAAAAAACCAATCGGTTGACGATGCCAAGCTTTATACTATTTGTCTTCAGGGTTATCACTATAAAAATTGCCAGAAATACCTTAATCTTTCCGAATCAGACCTCCTAACCGCCGGCTCCTCCAAAGTCATTTCCACTTCCGCCCAAGACATTCTGATTGAATATCTTCGCCAGCACCAAAATCTCTCATCCGTTGTCGAGGGCCGGCTAATTTATCAATGAAATTATTAATTTTTATCGGCGCTTGGGCTATTCTGGTCGCCATCGGCCTTTCCTTTTTAGCCGACTATTTGGCCGCTCCTAAGATCCCGTCTGTCGCTCCTGCCGTTGTCTCTTCTCCGCCACCTTTTCTTTCTCAAATCAGCCACGGTTCCCGTAGTCTCCCTCAAATCGCTCTTACTTTCGATGCCGACATGACCCCGTCTATGCTTCAGGATCTTCGTTCCGGCAAAATATCATCGTGGTACAACCGTCAAATTATTGAAATTCTCGCTGCTGAAAAAATTCCGGCCACTATATTTGTTACCGGTTTATGGGCGGAAACTTATCCCGAAATTACCAAAGAGCTATCCCAAAATCCTCTTTTTGACATCGCCAGCCACTCCTATTCCCATCCTCGTTTTACTCCAAAATGCAACGCCCTTCCTCCCATTCCTGCTTGGGGCAAGGACCAGGAATTCCAAAAATCAATCGCCATTCTGAAAAAAATCACCGGCCGTCCCCCTTCGCTTTTCCGTTTCCCCGGTGGTTGCCGCAATCTTAGCGATATTAAAATAGCCAATAACTACGGCTTAACTATTGTCGATTGGGATGTTGCCAGCGGCGATTCTTTTAATCCCAATCTTTCCGCCATGGTCAACACTATCAAAACCCGGACCCAAAACGGCTCGATTATTCTTTTTCACCTAAATGGCAACCGCAATGCCCCACGCACCGTTGAAGTTCTTTCTTCGGTTATTCCTTTTCTCCGTCAAAAAGGCTTTGATTTTGTTAAAATCTCCGATCTGATAAAAAACCTATGATAGTCATAAAAAATCAATCCCAAATTACCGGGATTCGCCGCTCCTGTCAGTTAGCGGCCAAGACCCTAAAATACCTTTCTTCTTATATTGCTCCGGGCATCTCCACTCAAAAGCTGAATGATTTAGCCGATTCCTACATTCGTCAGCACCAGGCTATTCCCGCTCCTCTTAATTATGGCGGCTATCCCAAGAGTATCTGCACTTCGGTTAACCACGTCGTCTGTCACGGTATCCCCTCCCCAACGGAAATTCTCAAAGATGGCGATATTATCAATCTCGACATTACTACTATTTTGGATGGTTATTTTGGCGATACTTCCGCCAGCTACCCCATCGGTTCGGTTAATCCTCTGGCTTCTTCTCTGCTTGCCGTTACCAAAAAATCGCTCGAATTGGCCATTGCTGCGGTCAAACCCGGGCGGAGTCTCAATCAAAGTGTCGGCCAGGTTATCGAGCCCTATGTCAAAAAATTTGGCTTCAGTGTCGTTCGCGACCTTGGCGGTCATGGCGTCGGCCTTAAGTTCCACGAGGATCCTTTTGTCTACCATTTTGACACCGGTCAAAATGATATTATCCTTCGCCCCGGTATGGTCTTTACCATCGAACCGATGATCAACGCCTCTCCCGATCACCGTGTCACCATCGATCGCCGCGACGGTTGGACTGTTCGCACTGCCAACGGCTCTCTTTCCGCTCAATTCGAACACACTGTTTTAGTTACCCCTACCGGTTGTGAGATACTAACCCAGATATGATTCTTCTTGATGGTAAAGCTACTGCTCAAAAAATTATTGCCGGTCTAAAGCCAGCCGCCAATACCTCCCTCAATATTATTCTTGCCGGCGACAATCCTGCTTCTCTTCAATATGTCGCCATGAAACAAAAAAAAGCCGATTCTATCGGCCTTAAAACCCGTCTTCGCCACTTTCCCTCCATTTCCTCTACTTCTCAAATTACCGAACTTATCCAAAAACTTAACACCGACACTTCCGTTACCGCCATTATGGTCCAGCTTCCCCTGCCCTCATCCCTCGACACTTTTTCTATCCTCAACTCTATCTCTCCCGCCAAAGACGCCGACGGTCTAACCGCCGTCAATTTAGGCCTTTTATTTCAAAATCGCCCCGAGGCCATTGCTTCGGCTACTCCGCTTGGCGTCATCAATCTTTTGGCGGCTTATCAAATTGATCTTGCTGGTAAAAATGCCGTTATTATCGGTCGTAGTCCCTACATCGGTCTGCCCCTGGCCGCCCTTTTTCTTCGCCAAAACGCCACCGTCACTATCTGTCATTCCCACACTCAAAACCTGAAAAATCTTTGTCTTTCGGCTGATATTTTAGTTTCCGCTGTCGGTAAGCAGAATTTTATCACCGCCGACATGGTCAAAGAGGGGAGTGTGGTTATTGACATCGGTCTAAGCCCCGATTCCTCCGGTAAATTAGTTGGCGATATAGATTTTGCCGAAGTTTCGCCAAAATGCTCCTATATTACCCCTGTCCCCGGCGGCATCGGCCCCATGACTATTGCCGGCCTTCTGGAAAATACCGTTAATATTTCTTTAAAATCTCAAAAATGAACCAGCAAGAACTACATACTCCGCGTCAACGTTCCATTATTCGCTTATCGGAAAAACTCACACCACTTTCTCTTTTGACCAGAATTCGAAAACTCGAAGCTCTACAAACCAAAAAACTTACTCCTGACGCCGCCAGACAACTTGCCGTCGAGATCGAGGGTGTTCGTGTTCAGCTTTTGATGCAAGAAGACTAAAAAACAACAACCAGAATATTGTATCAGAACTGCAATTTGCAGTCTGGTAATTGTTTTTCCTTCCCGTTACACTTCCTCCCAAATGTGTCAAACAACAACCCCCGAGGCCTGCGCCGCCTGTCGGCGAACTGTTAACTTTATTGCTACCCTCACTCGGCCGCTTGAGCAACACAATCGGGCCTACACCTCCGATACTGGTGGCAGGAACACCTTCTGCTTAAAATTGCCGGAACCGGAAGATCCCTGCCAGGAAGTAACTCTCCTCATCGCCAGTATCAGGGCTCGACAGATCGCCTGATCTGCTAAAATCCGTTTATGCGGATTCAATTGTACGATCGGGGTTCGCCCCGGGGCAAACAATTATTTGCCGATATTGAAATTCTGGCCAAACGTCTTCAGGTCGACTACGACCCCGAATATATTAAAGATATGTCTCGTGTCTATTCCCAGGGAATTCAGGGCAATACTATTTTATTGATCAACAACGAGGTTGCCCTAATCGACCAATACCCATCCCTCAAAGAGCTGGAAAAAATCCTTCAGGATTATATGTGATTTTTGTAGAGACTAAACAACCCCTTCGCATTCTCATCCACCATCTTTTCTGTTTCCTCAAAACTTTTTCCCCAAATCTCTGCCACTTTTTTATAAACATATTCCACATATTCCGGCTTATTTTTCTGGCCTCTAAACGGCGCCGGCGTCAAAAACGGGCAATCGGTTTCCAGCACCAATCTGTCTTTGGGCATCGCCGCCACCACTTCCGCCAGCCCTATCTCATAAGTCACATTGCCGTCAATTCCAAAATACCATCCTGACCGCCAAGACTGCGAAGCTGTCGGCGGTTTTCCTAATTCTAGTATTTTTTGAATTCTTTTTTTCCCTCCGCTATAACAATGAATCACCCCCGATAAATTTTTATAACTTTTCAAAATTTCAATTGTTTCTTCTGATGCCTTCCGCGAATGAACTATCAACGGCTTTTGGTATTTCACTGCCAGCTCAATCTGCCCCCGAAACAATTCCTCTTGTTTATTTTTATCTGCTCCTTCCAGCAATTCCAGCCCGCATTCTCCCACCGCCACGATATTGGTATTATTCCTCAACAACTCCTCTAAAAATTTTATCTGTTCTCCGATATTCTCTTTTACTTCCTGCGGATGAATCCCCACCGCCGGCCATAATTTTTTATCGCTTTTAGCCAACTCCAGATTATCAACCGAATCCTCTTCGCTACTGGCCGCCAGCACCACCCCCGTCAATCGGCCTAAATCTCCCTCCTGCTTAAACCTTCTCGCCAAATGGGCGTGAGTATCGATCATAATGGACTTTTAATATTTTTTAATTTGGGATTAGTTACGTGAGTATATATTTGGGTAGTCCTGATATTTTGATGACCAAGTAGCTCTTGAACATAGCGGATGTCAACCCCATTTTCCAAAAGATGTGTCGCAAAACTATGTCTTAAACTATGAAAAACAGCCTCTTTATTAACCTTGGCTTTTTTCAAAGACTTTTCAAAGACCTTCTCTGCTGTTCTCGTACTCAATCTTCCCCCTCTCTCACTAGCCAAAACATATTCGTCGCCACTCTTCCCCGTCATTAGATTTCTTAAATCATTTACCAATTTCTTTGGCAAAATGGTGATCCTATCTTTTTGTCCCTTAGCCTGTTTAATCAAAATAGTTAACTCATCACAGTTAATGTCTCTTACTTTTAAAGTTACCACCTCGCCAACCCGCAGTCCGGCTCCATAAGCCAAGGCCAACAGCAATTTATGTTTTGTGTTTTTTGTACATTCTAAAATTTTTTCAATTTCCTCCCTCGATAAAACAACGGGTAATTTAACCGGTTTTTTGGCTGACTTAATATCAACTTTCTGGTCTTTCCCAAGCACCGAATGGTAATAAAACTTTATCGCGTTAAGAAATAAATTCCGGCTTTGTGCCGAGACTCCCTCTTGTTGGCAGCAGTAAAGAAAGTTTTTGATGCTTTCGACATCCAAAATTAGAAAGTTCAATTTTTTATAATCAAAATATTTTTTTAATCCATATCGATAACACTTAATCGTTTTTTGACTATAATTTCTAATTCTCAATTCTCTTTCCACTAGTGTCAATTGTGTTAAACTTTCCACAAGAGAAATACTACTCCCTCATCGCCTAACACACAATATTTAGTTATTAAACCAAAAACACTTCGTCCAGCAACGAGTTGTCCGACATACATTTTTTATTTTTCTTAACAAATATAATATAATTAAATTTGAAATATTTATTAACTAAGGAAAAACTATGCAACTAAAAAACAAAGTTGCCATTATAAC
>Ga0172375_10004250_pt1 | contig 21296 bp, 22 predicted proteins | sample LakKiv1m_FD_114537 | JGI IMG/M metagenome (GOLD analysis project Ga0172375, IMG submission 114537) | Freshwater microbial communities from Kabuno Bay, South-Kivu, Congo - kab_092012_11.1m | ecosystem: Environmental > Aquatic > Freshwater > Lake | place: Democratic Republic of the Congo...
CAGAAATATACGCATCTAAACCTCGATCACCTGACCGAGGTGTATGACAAGGCGCATCCGCTGGCCCGGAATCAGACGGCGCCAGTTGGCAACGAGTGACCAAACAGAATAACAATTGGGGAATGAGTTATGTTTGAACCGGATTTGAAGTACTGCCCGCAATGCCGCGATGAATACCGCGCCGAGATCGTGCGCTGCGCCGTCTGCGGGGTGGAACTCCTGCTGGGCAGCGAGATGGTGAACCTTGATAATGGCAAACAGATGCAACGGGAGCGCCGGACCGATGCCTTGAGTCCGACCGATGACCTGGTTGCCATCCACAAGGCGCCGATTGCCGATATCCGCCATCTGGAAGAATTGCTGCGCCATGAGCGGATTATTTGCCTGGTCTCTGGTGACGAGCAGAGTTGTAACAAGGGGTGTTGCCCTACCTCGTTCTATCTGCTGGTGCGACGGGAGGATGCCAGTGATGCCGTGGGGGTTATCCAGGCGGTGCATGCGCAAAACACCGCGCTCCATCATCACGACACGAGCCACAGCCACGGGGTATTCAACGCTGACGCCGGTGAGGCGTGCTGCCCGGCCTGCGGCCACAAGTTCCCCACCGCCTTCACCACCTGCCCGGACTGCGGCCTCTGCTTTGGTTAGAGGTTGGCCAGCTTTTCGATCAGCCTTTGGGTGATCTCGGCCACTGAGGCAAGCGCGGTGGTGATGGGTTGGCCGGCCCGCTCGGTTTTGCGGATGGTGGCCGAATCCGGGAAACAGACAATGGGCTCCTCGCCCAGGCCCTCGATGAGAAACTGCCGGTCCGCCTCGTCCTGCACCAGGTTGCCGACAAAGGAGATCCTGCGGATGCGGGTGTCCTTGGCGAGATCCCTGATCTTGAGCGCGGTGCGGATGCCGGACTGCGAGGGGATCACCACCACGAGCAGATGATCCACCGTGGCGATGGTGCCGCGGCCCAGGTGCTCGACCCCGGCCTCCATGTCCAGCAGCACCACCTCGTCGGGCGCGAGCAGCAGCTTGGTGAGCATCCTTTTCAGCACATTGCTCTCCGGGCAGGCGCAGCCGCCTTCGGCGGTCTGGATCGCGCCCAGCACCATGAGCTTGATGCCGTTCTGTTCTACGATGAAGCGGGCCAGCAGGTCATCGACCTGGGGGTTGATATTGTAGAAGGGCGAGCCGGTGACTTTGCCGGAGCGCTCGATTAGCAGTTCCTTCATCTCCGAGATCGGCACGATCTTCTCCACCTCCTGCACCCCGATACTCTGCGCCATGTGGGGGCTGGGGTCGGCGTCGATCACCAGCACCTTCTTGCCGTTGTTGTGGAACTGCTGGGCCAGCATGGCCATGATGGTGGTCTTGCCCACCCCGCCCTTGCCGCTGATGGCTATTTTCATCCTGTGTGTGCTCCTGAACGCACGTCGGCTACGTAATTTGCGTGCAACCTCGCGCGGTTTCCGGTAATTATCTGTTGGTATGCGGTAACTCTAACCATCGATCTTGAAACTGCAAGCAAAAAGGCCCGCCGCGTCCGGCCGGCCTTGGTGAACGCCCTCTATGGTAACCCTCGGCATCGAACAGCTCTGCGCCACCCGTCCGGATTTCCTCAAAGGCAAGCGGTTGGCCCTGCTCTGCAACCAGGCCTCCACCGACCGCCACTTTACCCATAGCCGCGACCTGGTCCACGCTGCCTTCCCAGGCCAACTCACCTGCCTCTTCTCGCCGCAGCACGGCTTTTTTGCCGAGAAGCAGGACAACATGATCGAGTCGGACCATGCCACCGATCCGGTCAGCGGGGTGCCGCTCTTCAGCCTCTACGGCGAGGTGCGGCGGCCCACCGCGGCCATGTACGAACACTTCGACGTGCTGCTGGTCGATATCGTCGATGTCGGCACCCGGGTCTATACCTTCCTCTACACCCTGGCCTACTGCATGGAAGAGGCGGCGCGCTTCGGCAAGCAGGTGGTCGTGCTCGACCGGCCCAACCCCATCGGCGGCACGCAGATCGAGGGTAACCTGTTGCGCGACGATTGCCGCTCCTTTGTCGGCCTTTACCCGATACCCATGCGCCACGGCCTGACCTTTGGCGAACTGGCCCTGATGCTGAATGGGGAGTTCGGCATCGGCTGTGAACTCAGGGTGATCAAGGCCGAGGGCTGGCAGCGCCGGATGCTTTATCAGGACACCGGCCTGCCCTGGGTATTCCCCTCGCCCAACATGCCCACCCCGATCACCGCCCTGGTTTATCCCGGCCAGGTGCTGTGGGAGGGCACCAATATCTCCGAGGGGCGCGGCACCACCTTGCCCTTCGAATTATGCGGCGCCCCTTTTGTGGACACTGGAGCGGTGCTCGATTTCCTTGCGGCCATCCCCCTGCCGGGCTGTGTGCTGCGGCCTTTGGTCTTCGAGCCAACCTCCAACAAGTGGGCCGGCACCCCCTGCCGCGGCTTCCATCTGCATGTGACCGACCACGCTGCCTTCTTGCCTTACCGCACCAGCTTGGCCATTCTCCAGGCCATGATGCGTCTTTACCCCAACGAGTTCGCCCTGAAGCCGCCGCCCTACGAGTATGAATATGAAAAGGTACCGCTCGACCTCATTATGGGCGACAACACCCTGCGGCCCAACCTCGCGACCGGGGAGGATTTGCTGGCGCTGGAGGCTGGCTGGCAGCGGGAACTCCAGGTGTTCGCTGCCATGCGGGAGCGGTATTTCCTTTACTCCTGACGGGGACAACACGGTGGAATGGCAGATCCTTGAGCAGCAACTTGGCGATTGTTTTTTTGACATCACAGCCGAGTGCCCTTATGGCCTGCCCCATAAGGCGGTTTACCGCCAGGCCCTCTTCGGGCCGATTCCCGACCACACCATGGACGCCTTTTTCGCCGCCGGTTTCCGCCGCAACGGCAACACCATGTACACCATGGTTTGCCGTGAGTGCCAAGGCTGTGTGCCGATCCGGCTCGACCCCGAGGAGTTCGTGCCCAACCGTAACCAGCGCCGCACCCAGGCCAGGAACCGCGACCTGACCGTGACCACCGGGCCGCTCCAGATCACGACGGACCGCCTGGCCCTTTGCGACGCTTTTTTGCAGGCCCGCTACCCTGGCCGTGACAGCACTGCCATCGACTATTACAGCGGTTTTTTCGTCAACGCCATTACCAACACCATGGAGGTCGCCTACCACCTTGATGGCCGGCTGGTGGGGGTGGGGATCGTCGACGTGACCATGGCGAGCCTGAACGCCGTCTATTTCTATTTCGATCCGGCCTTGAGCGCCCGCAGCCTCGGCACCTTCAACATCCTCCGCCTCATCGAGCTTTGCCAACAGGAGGAAAAGGACCACCTTTATTTGGGATACTGGATTGACGCGGTGCCGGCCATGCGTTACAAGGCGCGATTTAAGCCCCATTTCCTGCTACGCGGCAATGCCTGGCAGCCGAGCGTGGCAGACGATTTCTCCCAGGAGTGACCATGGTCAAGAAATTCTTCGGTTTTTCCCTGCCATTCGGCAAAAACCGGTTGAGCGGCGCTTCCTGCCCGGTTTTTTTCTCGGGCGGGGAGCGCCATAACATGGAGCGGCAGCAGTTCGAGGCAGTTTTGCGTTCCTTCAATGCCAGCCGTGTGGAAGAGCGCCTGGCGATTCTCGATATCTTCCTTTCCGTTGAGCAGCACGTGACCCTCTCTGAGCTGGCGGCGCTGGTGCGGGCGCGGCAGCCGGTCTTGGCCGATCTCGATTTTGTCCGCGAAACCATTGAGATGTTCTGCCAGTGTGGCTTTGCCCAGCAGGTGACCTTCGAGAATCAGGAGGCCCGGTACGAGCATCATCATCTGGGCCAGCACCACGATCATTTTATCTGCACCCGCTGCGGTCAGATTCAGGAATTCAGCAACGAAGAATTGGAGCGGCTCCAGCGGGCCATTGCCCGTGACTTCCAGTTCCACCCGCTCCAGCACCGCATGGAGATCTACGGCCTTTGCGCCGGCTGCATGGCCCTGCGGGACGATACCATCCCCCTCAAAATGGCGGCCAACGGCGAACGGGTGCGGATTGTCCAGCTATTGGGCGACCGTGGGTTTCAGGCCCGCCTTGCCGACAGGGGCCTTACTTTGGGCACTTGCCTGGAGGTCATCAACAACCAGCCAGCCGGGCCGACCATTGTCGCCATCAATACCTCGCGGCTGGCCATCGACGGCGTTATTGCCCAGCATGTGGTGGTGGCGCACGCCTGCCGTCACGACGAGATCTGATTTCCTCCCTCGCCTTGACAGTAGCGTCAAGCTGCACCATAGTCATCTTAAGGCAAGATTTACGCACTGACTGGAATTGGGCTGGGCGCGCGTTGCGTTTGGGCGCATTAAACTTCACCCGCAAGGAGCACAACCATGGCTGACAAGGAAAAGAAGGTGTGTCCGCAGTGTCAGGGGAAGAAGGTGGTGCCGGGGGTTTGTAGCTGCGACAGCGAATGGCGCGGCACGCAGAAGGGCGATGAGTGGGAGGATTGCCAGTGCACGCCGGACCAGGAGTGCCCGACCTGCTGCGGCGCCGGCTATGTGGAAGTGGGCTGAATGATCGTCTTGCCCGCCATAAAAGCGAGTTGAGGGGACGCGGAATGGATGAGTTCAGGAAACGGTCGGTGATCGGCGGCCATCGCGGCAGGGCCATGCGCACCATCGCGGTGCCCGGCATGGGCGTGCTGGCGCCCGGCGATTGGAGCGTGGCCACCGACATCTATGAAACCGACGAGGCGTTGGTCGTCTGCATGGACGTGAGCGGCGCCGATCCGGCACGGCTTAGCGTGGTTGCCGAAGAGCAGCGGCTCACCATTACTGGCGAGCGCGATTACCCGGTGCCGGATGGCGTGCGCGCCGTACACCGCCTGGAAATTGAACGCGGCCGTTTTGAAAAGCGTATCAGCTTGCCGCTGCCGGTGGAGGTGGCGGCTGCCACCTCCACTCACCAGCACGGTTTTCTGGTGGTCACCCTGCCGAAGTTGCAAACTCGTGGCAGGGTAAGGATCACCGTCCGTTGAGCCTGGAACCTAAAGCGAGAAGAGCCATGAGTGACCACGCGAACGACCAGGGAAAAGCGGCTGAAATCGAGGGGGCCAAAGAGAACCCGGCGAGCGGCAAGGTGAATCCGGCTGAACTGCCAGTGCCTGAAGAACTGCCAGTGTTGCCGATGCACGGCTTTGTTTTCTTCCCCGGCATGGGTTTTCCGCTCCAGATCAACCATCCGGCCTCCAAGCAACTCGTAGATGACGCCATCTTGCAGGAACGTCTGGTGGCGGTGCTGACCCACAAGAAGTCCGAGGAAGGCGACGAGCACCAGGCGCCGGAAAGCGAGCACCTCTACCGCATCGGCGTGGTGGGATATCTCCACAAGCTGATCAAGTCGGACGAAGGGGCCTATCAGGTGCTGGTGAGCGCGGTGAAAAAGCTCCGCGTCCACGAGTTCATCCAGCAGCAGCCCTATCTCAAGGCCCGGGTCGAGATCATTCCCATGGAAGAGATCGACGATCAGGAGACCGAGGCGCTGGTGATGAACCTGCGCAACCAGTTCAAGAAGATGGCCGAGTTGGGCGCCGCCCCGGCCGAACTGGCCGCCACCGTGGCCTCGCTTGAGACCCCCTTTTACGTCGCCTACCTCATCATCTCCCAGCTTAACCTCAGCCTGGAGGAGGAGCAGGAGATGCTGGAGATCGAAGAGATCAAGCAACTGCTGCGCCGCACCGGCCGCGAGTTGAACAAGAAGCTCGAAACCGTGGAGATGAGTCACGAGATCCAGAAGTCCATGAAGGCGGACATGGACAAGAAGCAGAAGGAGTTCTTCCTGCGCGAGCAGTTGAAGGCGATCAGAAAGGAGTTGGGCGAGGAGGATGAGAACCTCGACCTCACTGAACTGCGGGCGCGATTGGAAAAGGCGGAGTTGCCCGATGAGGCGCGCAAGACCGCGGAAAAGGAGGTGGACCGCCTCGCCCGCATCTCGCCCTCCTCACCGGAATACACCGTCTCCCGCACCTATCTCGACTGGATTCTCGATCTGCCGTGGCAGAAGACCACGCCGGACAACCTGGACATCGACCGCGCCCAGCAGACCCTGGACCAGGACCACTACGGCCTCAAGGAGATCAAGAAGCGGATCATCGAGTTCCTGGCGGTGCGGAAGTTGAAACAGGACATGCACGGCCCTATCCTCTGCTTCGTCGGCCCGCCGGGCGTGGGCAAGACCTCGCTGGGCCAGTCCATCGCCCGCAGCATGGGTCGCAACTTCGTCCGCATCTCGCTGGGCGGTGTGCGGGACGAGGCCGAGATTCGCGGCCATCGCCGCACTTACATCGGCGCGTTGCCGGGCCGCATCATCCAGAGCCTGAAAAAGGCCGGCTCCGGCAACCCGCTCTTCATGCTCGACGAGATCGACAAGCTCGGTATGGACTTCCGCGGCGACCCCTCCTCCGCGCTTTTAGAGGTGCTGGACCCGGAGCAGAATTTTTCCTTCTCCGACCACTACCTGGAGATTACCTTCGACCTCTCCAAGGTGATGTTCATCACCACCGCCAATGTGCTGGACAACATTCCCGGCCCGCTGCGCGACCGCATGGAGGTGATCGAACTCGCCGGCTACACCGACGAGGAAAAGCTGATGATCGCCAAGCGCCACCTGCTGCCGAAGCAGTTGGAGGCGAACGCCATCACCACCGACGACGTGGCCTTCAGCGATGAGGCGATCCGCGCCATCATCCGCTCCTACACGCGGGAAGCTGGGGTGCGCAACCTGGAACGCAAGATCGGCGGCGTCTGCCGCGGCGTGGCCCGCGAGATCGTGGGCGGCAAGAGCGGGCTCTTCCAGATCGAGCCCGAAAGCCTGGACCGCTATCTCGGCCCGGCCCAGTTCTTCTCCGAGACCAAGGCGCGCACCTGGGGGCCGGGCCTGGCCACCGGGCTGGCCTGGACCCCGGTGGGTGGCGAACTGCTCTTTATCGAGGCAGCCAAGATGAAGGGCAAGGGCGGCCTGATGCTCACCGGCAAGTTGGGCGATGTGATGAAGGAGTCGGCCAATGCGGCGCTCACCTTCATCCGCTCCCATGCTGCCGACCTCAAGATCGACGAAGAGATTTTTGCCGAGCATGACCTCCATGTCCACGTGCCGGAAGGCGCCATTCCCAAGGATGGCCCCTCGGCCGGCGTGGCCATGACCGTGGCGCTCACCTCGCTCCTCACCGGCAAGACCGTGCGCCAGAACCTGGCCATGACCGGCGAGATCACGCTGCGCGGCGACGTGCTGCCGGTGGGAGGCATCAAGGAAAAGGTGCTGGCTGCGGTGCGGGCCGGCATCACCACCCTAATCCTGCCGCGCATCAACGAAAAGGATACCGTGGAACTGCCGGACAACGTGAAGGCAGGGCTGACCTTCCACTACGTGCATGACATCAAAGAGGCTCTAGCCGTGGCGTTGGAGGGGTAGGATAGGAGGCTAATCATTCTTTTTGTCTATGTTTCCGATGCTTCTCCAAAAGTCTCTTTCGATAGTGCCCGAGTCTGTAATTTTTTCATATGCGAGACCTTTTTGAAGCCAAATAAGGAGAGCCCTGGCATCGCTTTTTAGGCCGAGTCTTGTCATGTCATAGAAGGTTTGGCTGTTTCGGTAATCGAGTTCGATAAGGTTTAGGAAGTTACCGGCGAGTTTTAGGGCCGCTGTTATCTCGGCCCTCGAAACCCCTGGCAACGGAGAATCATGGCTCTCTAGCGCAACCACGAGATCATTGTGGGCAATCCGCTTGTTTCGAATCAACCTGAATTTTTTTACTGCCAATTCGAGTTGTATCAGGATTTCTGTTAGCGCTTCCGCCAATTTTTTATTTCCGAGTTCTTCCGTTTTGCGAATAAGGTAGTTAAACGAAAGGTTCAACTTGCCGCATGTCGTTTCTGGGTCGGTGAGTTTGCTAAGGGACAAAATCAGATGGTCAAGCGTTAACCACTGAAATTCTACCAAGACGTCAGGTGCAGTTTTATTGATAATATCAATACGATGATGGTTGGTTCCAAATAGCTGTACGTAAAGTATCCATCTGCGATGTAGGTGAACCAGCTCGTTCTGGGTTTTTTCGAAAGCCTCTGTTAGTTCGTCGTCCATCGTCTCTTCCAAAGTCAATTAGTTGGTTTCATTTTTTTATCCGGACGGTGAACTTTTCCACCAGATGGTCGGGATAGTAGCTCTCTTTGGCCTGTCTGAGGCCGGGGATGCCTAAGTCCTGCTCCCGGTTCACGTAGGCAAAATCGGTGAGCGCCTCCTTGGCGAACCAGTGGGTGACGAGTTGGCCCAGGCCGGTGATATCCGGCAGCGCCTTTTCGAAATGCCACACCGCCGTTTCCGGGCTGAGCGGTTCGGCCACAGCATAGGCCGCGATCTTGCCGTCCACCCGGATGGCGCCGCCAATGCAGCCGAATTCCTCGAAGTGTTCCATGGTTGCGCGGATGGCCGCGTCTTCGCCAGTCAGCTCCAGGTTGATCGCGCATTCCTTCATTTTGCACCAGTGGCTTTGCATACTGAGGCACTCGGCGATGACCGCGGGTGAGAACGGCACATATTCGCAGTGGTATTGGGCCAGGCAGTTTTTCACATGGTTGCGTTTCTTGGCGTATTTGCGGCCGGCCAATTCCGCGAGGTCGGTCACCCGGTAGATGTAATCGGCGTTGTCGCGGTCTGGTGCGACATCGTAACCCACCTGCCGCAGCCGCTCTGCTTCTGGCGCGGGAATCCGCACGATTCGCGAGAAGGGGGCGATTGTCGTCACCTCCTCGATGGGCAAAGGGCCGATGGGCGGGCCGAAGAGTACCGTGGGCTCGCTGCCACCCTTTTCCGTAACCCAGAAGAGCAGGGTATCCTGCACCACCGAGAACCACACCGGCCGGGTATGGCGCCAGGCAAAGAGGTTGGTGAAGGTCAGCTCCGAGATGGCGGGCGGATGGCGTTGCAGCAGGCCGTGCACCAGCGGGCGGGAGGCCAGGGTGAGTTCGTGTTTGTCCATGGGCAAAGGGGCACGGAGACCAGGCAACCTTGCCGTCTCTGGCCTCCGTTAATGGTGGTCACAGGGTTTCGATGTTCTTCTTGAGCTGGGCGATTTGCAGGCCCAGTGATACGCACTGTTTGCCGGCCATGCAGGTCTCGGCTTCCGGCTCTTCGAGGAAGGTTTTCAGTTCGTGGTTGTCCCTCTTGAGATCGACCACCCACGCTTTGTTGCCGGTGTCGTAATCCACCTTGATATCGATGCCGCAGGCGCCGATATCCGGAAAGACCTCGGTGATCTTCTTGCAAAGTTGCTCTTTGGTATACATGGACCCCTCCTTTGCCGAATGGCGGTGGCCTCTCCTCTACTGTCTTGTAGTTATTATAAGCAGAGGAGATGCGGAAGTAAACATAAGGCAAGGGGGCGCTCGCCTCGCGGGCGTGGCTCCCGCTTGCAATGGTGGGCCATTCGGTTTAAAGTGTCGGGCCGGTCGGGTAGTTCGGGCGATAACGTCATGTCGTTGTGTGATTTTATGGAAATTGTGTTGGCCAAACATGCCGGTTTTTGCATGGGGGTGCGCCGTGCCGTGGAGACGACCATGGGGTTGGTGGAAAAAGGGCGCGGCCCCATTGCCACCTTTGGCCCCCTGATCCACAACCCCCAGGTCTTGCAGCAACTGGAGCGTCAGGGCGTACGGGTGTTGAAGGATATCCCGGGCCACGCCAACGGCATCGTGGTGATCCGGGCGCACGGTGTGCCGCCGGAACAGAAGGCGCAACTGGAGGCCTCCGGCGCCACCGTGGAAGACGCCACCTGCCCGCGGGTGGTCAAGGTGCAGGCGATCATCGACCGTTACCGTAAGGAAGGGCGATCTACGGTGATCATTGGCGACCGCGACCATGCCGAGGTCATCGGCCTCATGGGCTATGCCGGCAACACCTGCCAGGTGGTGAGCACCCTGGCCGAGGCGGAGGCGCTTGAAGTCGCTGGCCCCTACATCATAGTCAGCCAGACCACCCAGGACGAGGCGATGTTCGAGCGGATCAGCGCCAGCATCCTCGAACGCTTCCCCTGCGGCAAGTTGTTTAACACCATCTGCGACTCCACCCACAAACGTCAGGAAGAGGTGCGCCAGATGTGCCGCGAGGTGCAGGCGCTCATTGTGGTGGGCGGCAAAAACAGCGCCAATACCAGGCGGCTGGCCGAAATCGCCGAGGGGCTTGGGGTGCCGGTTTTCCTGGTCGAGACCGCGACGGAACTGGACAAGGCCGCCTTGCGGCGTTTTGCCAAGGTCGGGGTCACGGCCGGCGCCTCCACCCCCACCTGGATTATCGAGCAGGTGGTGGATCTGCTTGGCTCCCTGTAACCCACGCGAGTGATATCCCATGCTACAATGGTTCAAGAAAAAAATATCGGGCGACACGGTGGCGGAAGCGCCATCGGCGCCAACCGCCACCGCCGAGCCGGAAGCCGGTTCCTTTTTCCAGCGGCTGCGCGAGCGGCTGAGCAAGAGCCGGGAGGCCCTGGTCAGCCGGGTTGATTCCCTTTTCCTCGGCCGCAAGGTGATCGACGAGGAGCTGTTCGACGAGCTGGAGGAGATTCTCATCACCGCCGACCTTGGCGTGGCCACGGTGCAGGAATTGTTGGAACGGACCCGCGAACGGATCAAGCGCGATCAGTTGAGCGACCCGCAGGCCCTGAAGGCAGTACTCAAGCAGTTGATCCAGGGCTATCTGGCGCAGGCCGAGCAGGGGGCGGAACTGGCCATGCCGGAGTCCGGCCCCTTTGTCATCATGGTGCTGGGGGTCAACGGGGTGGGCAAGACCACCACCATCGGCAAGCTCGCTTACAAGTTCAAGCAGGCCGGCCGCAAGGTGCTGCTGGTGGCGGCCGATACCTTCCGCGCCGCGGCGATCGAGCAGTTGCAGGTGTGGGGCTCGCGCATCGGCGTTGAGGTGGTGGCCCAGCAGCAGGGCGCCGATCCTTCGTCGGTGATCTACGATGCCCTCGATTATGCCAGGCCCCGCGACTTCGACGTAATCATCATCGATACCGCCGGCCGCCTCCACACCAAGGTGAACCTGATGGAGGAGCTGAAAAAGATCAAACGGGTCATGGCCAAGCAGCTCCCTGGCTCGCCGCATGAGACCATGCTGGTGCTCGACGCCACCACGGGCCAGAACGGCATTGCCCAGGCGCGGCAATTCAACGAGGCGGTGGAGATAACCGGCCTCACCCTCACCAAGCTTGACGGTACGGCCAAGGGCGGCAGCCTGGTGAACATCTGCCGCGAGTTCCGAATCCCCATCCGTTTCATCGGCATCGGCGAGCAGATGGATGATTTGCGCGATTTCGAGCCGGCCCAGTTCGTCGAGGCCCTTTTCGGCACCAATAATGGCGAGGGTACTGCGTGATCGTTTACCATCGCCAGGGTTCGTCGGGCTGCGGTGGCTGCCTCCTGATCGGCGGCCTGGTCCTGCTCGCCATGGGTGGCGCGCCATTGTTGCTCAACGTCTTGGGCTTTCTGCTTGCCTCGGGCCTCTTCACCATCCTGGCCTTGGTCGCCATCTTCCGCTTCTTCATCTACTATGCCCGCCGACGGGCCCGTCTTTATGAGCGGAGCCAGACCGAGAGCCACAACCTCTTCGTCTTCCTGCTGGTGCGCATCCTGGTGCGCATCGCCCAGTTGGATGGCAACGTCACCAAGGCGGAGATCGCCACCATCACCAATTTTTTCCACCTCCATCTCCGCTATACCCAGAGCCAGCTCTACTGGGTGAAGGACCTGATCAACGAGGCCACCACTTCCACCGAATCCCTGGAGAATCTGCTGGCGGAGTTCAAGGGCCGGTTCGCCCATGAGCCGCGCCTGATTCTGCTGGAGCTGATTTATCAGGTGCTCTTCACCAACGACCGGGTGACCAACGATGAATTGGCCACTCTGCAACGCATTGCCGACTACCTCGATATCGCTGCTTACGACCATCAGGCGATCCGCGGCAAGTACATGGCCCGCTTCCATCAGGGGGCGGCCCGCGAGGACCGCTATTATGAGATTCTCGGCCTTTCCCCAGGCACGCCGTTTGAGCAGATCAAGGCCGCTTACCGCAAGCTTTCCATGCAGTACCATCCGGACAAGGTGAACCATCTGGGCGAGGAGTTCCGGCGGGTGGCGGAGGAGAAGATGAAGGAGCTGAACGAGGCGTATCAGTTCCTCAAAAAGAAATTTGGCCAGTAACGATGCGGGTGGCTAGCCGGTAAAGTTCTTTTCCAGGAAGGCGCACTCAGCGGGTGAGAGGTCGAAGCGGATCTGCGCCTCTTCGATTATCCGCCGCCGTGATTTGGTCGGGCACTGCTGCACGGTTTCGCTCAACCAGCGGATGGCCCGTTTCATCTTGTCGCCCGGCGATTGGAGCGGATCGATATCATCCATCACATTCTCCCTGGGCGTTCCCTAGGCCCGACGTACCATGATGCCGCCCAGCGGCGGTATGCAAATCCTTATGTGGCAGGGCGCTTCGCCAAAAGGTTCGTTCACCGCCTCCATGACTTCCTGGTTGCTGACCCCGCTGCCGCCAAACTCCGCCGCATCGCTACAGAATATTTGCTGATAGCGCCCCGGCCCTGGCACGCCAAGGGGATAGTCATGCAGCACCTGCGGGGTAAAGTTCAAGAGGCAGATCACCGCGTCGTTCTGGTTTTTACCCAGTCGGGCAAAGGCGATGATGCTGTTGTCCACATCCTTGAAATCTATCCAGCGGAAGCCTTCGTAGGAGAAATCGATCTCCCACAGGGCTGGGGTGGTGCGGTATAGGTGGTTCAGGTCGCGGACAAAACGGTGCACCCCCTGGTGGAACGGCCCCTGCTCCAGCAGGTGCCAGTCGAGGCTCACCTTGCAATACCATTCGGAATATTGGCCGAACTCGCCGCCCATGAAGAGTAGCTTTTTCCCCGGATGGGTCCAGAGAAAAAAGAGCAGGAGGCGCAGGTTGGCGAACTTCTGCCACGTATCACCCGGCATCTTTTCCAGCAGCGACCGCTTGCCGTGTACCACCTCGTCGTGGGAAAGGGGCAGGATGAAATTCTCGCTGAAGGCATAGAGTAGCGAGAAGGTGAGCGCGCTATGATGGTATTTGCGGAAGAGCGGTTCCTTGTTGAAGTAGCCCAGGGTGTCGTTCATCCAGCCCATGTTCCATTTGAAGCCGAAGCCCAAGCCCCCCCAGTTCGCCGGTTTCGAGACCCCGAAGAAACTGGTCGATTCCTCTGCCACCATGAGGGCGCTGGGATACTGGCCATAGACCACGGTGTTGAGGTGGCGGAGGAAATCAATGGCCTCGATATTCTCCTTGCCGCCGTAAGGGTTGGGCACCCATTCGCCGTCCGGCCGGGCGTAATCGAGGTAGAGCATGGAGGCCACCGCATCGACCCGCAAGCCGTCGATGTGATATTTGTCGAGCCAGAACAGGGCGTTGGCAATGAGGAAGTTGCTCACCTCCTTGCGGCCGTAGTTGAAGATCAGGGTGCCCCATTCTGGGTGCGCGCCCTGACGCGGATCTTCATGCTCGTAAAGGGCGGTGCCATCGAAGCGGCAGAGGGCGTGGCCATCGGTGGGAAAGTGTGATGGCACCCAGTCGAGGATGACGCCGATGCCGTTCGCGTGGCAGGTATCGACCAGGAACATGAAATCCTGCGGGGTGCCGAAGCGGCTGGTCACCGCGTAGTAACCGGTTACCTGGTAGCCCCAGGACTCGTCCAGCGGGTGTTCCATGATGGGCAGGAGTTCGATGTGGGTGAACCCCATTTCCTTGACGTAGGGCACCAGGGTGTCGGCGATTTCTCGGTAGGAGAGGAAACGTGAGGGGTCGCCGGGGTCCCGGCGCCAGGAGCCGAGATGCAGCTCGTAGATCGCCATCGGCTGCTCGTGGATCGGTCGGTTGCCCCGGTTGGCAAGCCAATCTCCGTCATGCCAGTGGTAGCTGTTGATGTCCCAGACCAGCGAGGCGCTCTTGGGTCGTATTTCGGCGAGGAACTGGAAAGGATCGGCCTTTTCGAGGATGGCCCCCTCCTGGCTGCGGATTTCGAATTTGTAGGGCTCGCCAGGGCCGATGCCGGGGATGAACAACTCCCATACCCCGGATGAACCGAGAGCCCGCATCTGGTGGATGCGGCCGTCCCAGTAATTGAAGTTGCCAAGTACGCTTACCCGCCGGGCGCTGGGTGCCCAAACCCGAAAGATGGTGCCGGCAACGCCGTCGATCGTGCAGGGATGGGCGCCCAATTTTTCATAGAGCTGGTAGTGGGTGCCGTTGTTGAAGAGGTACTGGTCGTAATCGGAGAGTTGCGGCAGGAAGCGGTAGGGGTCGCGGTAGCGATGGGTGGTGCCGTCGGAGAAGGCTGCCTCGTATTCGTAGTCAAAGGGTTCGGCGCAATTGGGGATGACGCTTTCGAAGAGCCCCTCTTCGCGGGTCCGGTACATTTCGTGGCGTTCATCTCCGACAATGATGACCATCGTCGTGGCGTGGGGCTGGAAGGCGCGAATGACCGCGGCCGGCTGTTCGTTCGGCAGCACATGGAAACCAAGCACCTGGAAGGGGTCGTGGTGGTCAGAATGGATGATCCGTTCGATCTCGCGTAGCAGCTCCAGGGACATGTCGTTTTCTCGCGGGGCTTGAGGTTCGTTGATTTCTCATCATAGCACAGTTTTTTGCCGGCGGTGGGCGTTTTTACGGCGGCCGCCAAAGGCCGCCGCTTGCGTGGGGTGCGGCCTGGTGGTAGATTGACAAACATGGAAAGCCTGCAAGGGTACTTTCTCCTCGCCACCCCTCAGATGCCGGACTCGCGTTTCGCGGAAACCGTGGTTTACCTCTGTGCCCACAATGCGGAAGGGGCCATGGGGCTCATCATCAACCAGCCCCTGTCGGAACTCAGCTTGGCTGATCTTTTCCGTGAGGCCGGCGTGGCGGTGCCGCGGCGATCCTTGCCGCCGCTTTACCTAGGCGGCCCGGTGGAGGAAGACCACGCCTTTTTCCTTTATTCGGCCGAATACGACATCACGCCCAGTCTGGCCGTGGCGCCCGCGTTGCGTCTCACCCGCGATCCGCAAATCATCCGCGACCTCGCCGTAGGGGGCGGGCCGCGCCATTTTCTGCCCGCCCTTGGGTATGTCGGTTGGGGGCCGGGGCAACTGGAGGCCGAGCTGGCGGTGGACGGCTGGCTGACCTTGCCCGGTTGTGAGCAGATCATTTTCCACACCCCGGACGAGCACAAGTGGCACCGGGCGGCCCAAGCCCACGGCATCGACATTACCTTGTTCGGCGACGTGGTCGGCTCCGCCTGAATCCCGTTTCCCCTCCTTGCATCAGCCATTCTTTGCTTGGCCAACTGCCCGGAACAGGGTATAGAATGGCCATCATGACGAAGAAAGCCATCCACGACTATCCCCGTTTTCTGGCCGAGGAGTCCGAGGTGGGCGTGGCCCCGCGCATCTCGGTTCTCTCGGCGCCGCTGGCCGCCACCGTGAGCTGGGGTACCGGCACCGACCAGGGGCCATGTGCCATCCTCGACGCCTCGCCTGCCCTGGAAGTTTTTGACGACGAACTGCTCCAAGAGACTGTGCAGGTCGGTATCGAGACCATGCCGCCCATCGACTTTGCTGGCTGCGGGCTGGAGGCGGTGTACGAGCGCATCTGCCGAGCGGTGGGCGACGAATTGGGCCGCGGCCGTTTCCCGGTGTTGCTCGGCGGCGAGCATAGCGTCACCACCGGCGCGGTGGCAGCCGTGCTCCGCCACTACCCCGATCTGCACGTGGTGCAGATCGACGCCCATCTCGATTTGCGCGACAGCTATGAAGACAACCCCTTGAGCCACGCCGCGGTCATGCGGCGGCTCGATGACCTCGCCATTCCCTTCACCCAGGTCGGCATCCGTTCCTTTTCCCAGGAGGAGTGGCGACTGGTACGGGCGCGTGGTTGGCAGCCCTTTTTCATGCGGCGGCTCAAGTCGGAAGCGGACTGGGTTGCCAAGGTGTTGATGGAAATTCACGGCCCGGTCTATCTCACCGTGGACGTTGACGGCCTCGATCCGGCGATTATGCCCGCCACCGGTACCCCGGAGCCGGACGGCATGGGCTGGGCCATGGTCATCGACCTCATCCGCGCCCTGGTCCGGGAGAAACAGCTGGTGGGTATGGATGTGGTCGAGTTTGCCCCCCGCCCCGGTACGGACCATGCCGCCTTTCTCGCGGCCAAGCTCATCTATCGGACGCTGGGGTATCTGTATGCGCCGCTGTTTGCCGGCCAGGAGGAGAAACGTCATGAAAAATGAACTTGCGAAGATTTTTTCCTGCCGCCAGTGCGGCCATTGTTGTCATGGCGAGACCACGGTTTCACTCACCGGTGAAGACTTGGCCCGCATGGTCGCCTATCTGCGCCTGCCCGAGGCCGAGGTACGGCAACGCTACCTGCGCGAGACCGCTGGCGTGATCCAGATGCGGATCGTGGACGGCCACTGCATCTTCTACAAAGAGGGTTGTACCATCCATCCCGGCAAACCCTGGCGTTGCACCGAGTGGCCGCTCCACCCGAGCATCCTTACCGACCGGGCAAATTTCGCGGCGATCCGCGATTCCTGCCCCGGCATCAAGCGCGACGTGAGTTACGAGAAATTCTGCGAAGTGTTGCGTAAGCTGATCGACGCCCGCAAGGCAGGCCCGTAAGGTGCGTTTCGAGCTCCTCTTCTCCGGCAAGCCGAAGGCGGCGTATCTCGCCGCCGGTATCGACGATTTTGCTGGTCGGCTACGGCATTATGCCGATGTCTCGGTTAAAATCCTGAAAGAGCGGAAGGGCAATGATCGGGAGGCTGAGCGGGTGCTCGCCAAGGAAGGGGAGGAACTGCTGCGCCACATTGCGAAGGGCGGCTATGTGGTGGCGCTCGATGTGGTCGGCAGGGAATATTCGTCGGAACAACTGGCGGAAGTGATCACCAACTGGGAAGGGCAGGGGATTAACCAAGTCACTTTCATCATCGGCGGGCCGCAGGGCCTGGCCCCGGCGGTGCGCCAGCGGGCAGACCTGTTGCTCTCGCTCTCCCGCTTCACTTTCACCCACGACCTCGCCAGACTCCTGCTTCTGGAGCAGCTTTACCGTGCTTACACCATCAAGGCCGGTACCGGGTATCATAAGTAGGGTTCGCCCTATACCGCCACCACGGCCGTTACTCCCGGCACTTCGCTTTTGAGGAAACGCTCTATGCCGTTTTTGACCGTGGCGTCCGACATGGGGCACCCCTTGCAGGCGCCGGTGAGCCGCACCGTGACTACCCCCTCGGCCGAAACATCGACCAACACCACGTCGCCGCCGTCCTGCCGTAAGGTGGCCCGGACCTTTCCCAGCGCCGCCTGTACCTTCTCGCGCATCTGAAACCCCTCAAGGAGATAAAAGGAGACAATCGGATAAATTTCCCTGTTCGCCAACTTTAGCATAGCGCGTCTGTTCCGGCAACCATTGCCCCGTGGACTTTGCTTGACAAGCGGGCCTCGTTTCATCCACAATGAAATTCGTTGTGGGGCACTGTGGTACTGCGTTTCCTGAGCATTCCCTTCCCAGGTGCCGAGGGAAAAAGTAGAACACCAGAGAACAGCGGGCGGTTTTGCCCGGTAACCAAACCGAAGGGGGAGCCATCATGGCCCAGCCGCACGGCTATCAGACCGGAATCTTGCTGGAATCAGGCACCAACGAATTGGAGATCATCACCCTCTATCTTCAGTGGCTCGACCCGGTGACCAAGGAGGTGACCCGCACGGCCTATGGCATCAACGCCGCGAAGATTCGCGAACTGGTGGCCATGCCGACCAATCTTACCGAGGTGCCGGAGAGCCATCCATCGATGCGGGGCGTCTTTCTGCTCCGTAACCGCACCATCCCCCTCATCGACCTTTGCCATTGGTTCAAGTATGAGCCGGACCTTTCACCAGAGGCGCAGGTCAAGTGGGTGGTGGTGGTCACCGAAATCAATGGCAAACTCTTCAGTTTCGTAACTCACGGCGTGGATAAGGTTTACCGGCTTTCCTGGGATCGTATCCTGCCGCCGCCCGAAGTCATTGCCTCCCACAGCAGCTTGACCGGCGTCTGCTTGGTGGACGGCCAGATCATCCAGATGGTGGATTTTGAAAAAATATGCGCCGACATCGATCCGACCATGGCCATCGATGCCGAGGCGCACGCCATTACCCAGCAGGCCACCGCAGCCCAGGCCGCCAAGTCGGTGGTGATCGCCGACGACTCCTCGGTCATCCGCGACCAGATTACCCGTACCCTGACGAAGGCGGGCTATCAGGTAATTGCCCACCATGACGGCCAGGCGGCCTGGGAGTACTTGGAATCCCGTCGGCAGGAAGGTGACCTTGACCGCAAGGTGTTGGCGGTGATCAGCGACATCGAGATGCCGCGGATGGATGGCCACCATCTCTGTCTCAAGATCAAGGAAAATCCTGAGTACGACAAAATTCCGGTCATGCTCTTCTCCTCGCTCATCAACGATACCGCCCGCCACAAGGGCGACGCGGTGGGCGCCGATGACCAGATCTCCAAGCCGGAACTGGGCGAACTGGTGGTCCGCCTCCAGGGTTGCCTGGCCAGAAAACAGGGGTGAGCCGCGGGGTGGCGCATTCCGGCGATTTCCCCCGGCAAAAAGGTTTGACTCTTTCCCCGCTTCCGGGCACTACTGTGACATGAGCCTCCTGTCACTGAAGTCAATACCTGCCTGAGATGCACCTCTATCGCAGCAATCGGATCGAAACCCTGGCCGAGAGCCTCGCCGGGTTGTGTGCCGAGCCGCAGGCCTCGCCTTTCAGCCGCGAGTGCATCGTGGTGCAGAGCAAGGGCATGGCGACTTGGCTCACCATGCAGTTGGCCGACCGCTTTGGCGTCTGGGCCAATCCGGATTTTCCCCGCCCGCGCCAGTTCGTGCAGCGCCTTCTGGAGGCAACCCTGGGTGAGCAGGCAGCACACTCCGCCGATTTCACCAGGGACAAGTTGACCCTCGCGGTGCTGGCCGAAATGCCGCCCCTGCTCTCGCAACCGGAGTTCGCGCCGGTTGCCCATTATTTTGCCACTGGCCACGATGATCTCAAGTGGCTGCAACTCGCCGAGAAGATTGCCCAGGTTTTTGACCAATACGCCGTTTTCCGGCCGGAGATGGTGTTGGCGTGGGAGGCCGGTGGCGGCGTTTCCGTGCCCCACGAGGAATGGCAGCCGATCTTGTGGCGGGCGATTATCCGTCGGATCGTCTCGCCGGCGCAGCTCTTCCATGCGGCGTTTGAACGGCTGCGGCAGGGCCGCTTCACCGATCGGGCGATCCTGCCGCAGCGGCTCCTGCTTTTTGGCATCACCACCCTGCCGCCGGTTTACCTTAGTCTGTTGGCGGAACTGGCCCACTATCTGCCGGTCCATCTGCTGCTTTTTTCGCCAGCCGAGGAATACTGGGGCGAAACCGCCTCCCCTGGGGCGGTTGGCCACCTGTTGCGTGACAGCGCCGGGTTGGTTGCCCCGGCGGAGATGCACCTCGACACCAGCCATCCGCTTCTCGCCTCCCTGGGCACCTTGGGGCGGGATTTCCAGGTGCTGCTCGAAGAAAGGGTGGCCAGTGCGGTGACAGCGGACAACGACCTCTTCGTCGCCCATGGTAATCCGCAGACCATGCTCCACCTGGTGCAGGATGATATCCTGCGGCTGCGTCATCGCCACGCCCAGGCCATGGAGGTTGAATGCCGTCCACGCCCCTTGGCCGCGGGCGACGATTCCCTGGCCATCCATTGCTGCCACAGCCCGTTGCGGGAGGTGGAGGTGTTGCAGGATCAACTGCTCGCCATGCTCGGCCAACCTGGGTTGCGGCCACGCGACATTGCGGTGATGGTACCGGATATCGAAGTCTATGCGCCATTCATCGAGGCGGTTTTTGACCGTGACCCGGCCGACCAACGTTATATCCCGTTCTGTGTCGCTGATCGGGCGATGAGTCGCGAGGCGCCGCTTGTCGAGGCATTTTTTACCCTGCTTGCCCTGTTGCCCGGTCGCCTAACCGCCCCGCAGGTTCTCGACTTCCTCGCCGTGGTGCCGGTGCGGGAACGCTTTGGTATCGCGGCGGAGGATTTGCCCCGCCTGGAACGCTGGAGTGTTGAGGCGGGCATCCGGTGGGGGATCGACGAAGCGGCCCGCGCCCGTCATGGTCAGCCGGAAGAGCGCCAGAATACCTGGGAGTTCGGTTTTGACCGGTTGCTGCTTGGTTATGCCCTGCCGCTCGATGAGCAGGCGTGCTGGCATGGCGTTTTGCCCCATGACCAGCTGGAAGGCCAGGATGCCGAGTTGCTGGGGCGGTTTCTTGCCTATGGCGATACCCTTTTCGCCTGGGCGCGGCAAAGTGGTGACTCTCTGCCGCTCGCGGCTTGGCAGGAACTGGTAGCCGCGATGTTGACCGCGTTCTTTCGCAATGGGCCGGAAGATGGTTGGCAGCACCACCAGATTCTCGATGCGGCCGCCGCCCTGGCGGCGGATGGCGCGCTGGTCGGGGACAATCGGCCGTTGACCTTGCCCGCCTATGCCCGGCTGCTCCGGAATCGGCTTGAAGGCGAATATGGCGACCATGGTTTTCTCCAGGGCGGGGTCACCTTCTGCGCCATGCTGCCCATGCGCTCCATCCCCTTTGCCGTGATCTGCCTGCTGGGGCTCAACGACGGCGCCTTCCCGCGCTTGCAACATGCGCTGAGCTTTGATCTGGTCGCCCGCAACCCCATGCGGGGCGATCGTTCCCGTCGCAATGACGACCGTTATCTTTTCCTTGAGGCGTTGTTGGCCGCGCGGCAACGGTTATACCTGAGTTATGTCGGGCGCAGCAGCCGCGACAATGCGGTGTTGCCGCCCTCGGTGGTGGTCGATGAACTGCTAGACTGCCTGGCCGCTGGTTGCACATTGCCAGGCGAGAGCGCGGCGGGCGAGGGCAGCCTGGCCGAACATCGGGCGGCATTGGCGGCGCGCTTGGTGGTGACGCACCCCTTGCAGCCTTTCAGCCCTCGCTATTTCGATAAGTTGGACCCGCGGTTGTTCAGTTTCGCCCCGGAGTACCATAATGCGGCTCAGGCTGGTTGCGGCCCGGCCATGGAGCCGCCTACCTTTGTCGCGGCCCCGCTGGCGTTGCCGGTTGAGGCGGCCCAGACAGTGACCTTGGCGGAAATGCAACGTTTCTTCAGGAATCCGGCAAAATTTTTCTGCCGGGAGCGGCTCGCCCTGTTGC
>Ga0172375_10004251_pt1 | contig 21294 bp, 17 predicted proteins | sample LakKiv1m_FD_114537 | JGI IMG/M metagenome (GOLD analysis project Ga0172375, IMG submission 114537) | Freshwater microbial communities from Kabuno Bay, South-Kivu, Congo - kab_092012_11.1m | ecosystem: Environmental > Aquatic > Freshwater > Lake | place: Democratic Republic of the Congo...
AGACGATAATCACGCGGCTTCGGTCCGAATACGATGCCACCGCCGCGCCAGACCGGCGACTGACGGTAACCGGCACGCGCGCGCCCGGTACCCTTCTGACGCCACGGCTTGCGATTACTGCCGGCCACTTCGCCCTTCTGAAGCGTCGAGGCATTCCCCGCACGACAGGCGGCCAAATGTGCGACCACCGCATCGTGCACGGCCTGCTCGCCGCGCTTCAGGCACAACAACGCATCCGGCAGCTCAATCTCGCCAGCCGCCGCGCCTTTCAAGTCAAATACCTTGAGCGTACTCATCCGACTTTCTTCCCCGTCTTCTTGAGCGCCTTACGCACCAGAACCATCGCACCCGTCGGACCCGGCACCGCACCTCGCAACAATAACAGGTTGCGATCGGCCAGGATCTTCTCGATCTTCAGGTTCTGCTGCGTTGCCTGCACGTTGCCCATGTGCCCCGGCAGCCGCTTGTTCTTTGCAACGCGGGCCGGCCATGTCTTCATACCGATCGAACCCACGCGCCGCTTGGAGTGCCCGCCATGCGTCATGCGACCGCCGCTCATGCCGTGCCGACGGACAACGCCCTGAAACCCCCGCCCTTTGGTCACACCGGTCACGTCCACATGCGTTATCCCGTCAAACAAGGCTACGGTCAGCACATCCCCAGCCTTTGCTGAAACCGCTGCCGTAACGCGAAACTCGGCCAACACCTTTTTCGGCGGGATCCCGCCTTTCTCGAAGCGAACGCGGGCCGGCTTCGCCAGCCGGGCCGGCTTCACGTCGCCGTAGCCGAGTTGCAGCGCTTCATAGCCATCCGTGTCGACGGTCTTGCGCTGTACCACAACGCACGGTCCCGCCTCGATCACCGTTACCGGCACCCTCGCGCCGGAGGCATCGTGAACCTGCGTCATTCCCAATTTTCGTCCGATAAGTCCTTCCATGACACCCACGCTCAAATCTTGATCGTAATGTCCACGCCGGACGGCAGGTTGAGCTTCTTGAGCTCATCCACCGTCTTCGCCGTGGGTTCGACGATGTCCAACAACCGCTTGTGCGTCCGGATTTCGAACTGGTCCATGGACTTCTTGTCCGCGTGCGGACTGCGGTTCACCGTGTACCGCTCTGTCTTGGTCGGCAGTGGGATCGGCCCCACCACCTTGGCGCCCGATCCCCGCGCCGTTTCGATGATGTCCATCACCGCCTGATCCAGTACGGTATGATCGTAGGCCTGCAGTCGAATGCGTATCCGTTGGCTCTCCATGGTCCTACCTGCTCAGAAGCGATTCCCGAACGGCCTTTGACACGCGATCGAACCGCTCCGGTTCCTGCGTGTAGACCGCCCGGCCGCGCGTCAGCGACCGAATCGCCGTCGAGTAACCGAACATCTCCGCCAGCGGCACCGAGGCGTGAATCACCTGTTCCTCACCCCGCACCGCCATATCCTTCACCTTGCCCCGGCGGGCGTTGATATCGCCGAGAACATCCCCCAAATACTCCGGCGGCGTCACCATTTCCACCGCCATGATCGGCTCCAGAAAATCGGGAGCCGCAGCCTTCACGGCATCACGGAATGCCATAACGGCGGCCGTCCGGAAGGCCACATCGGACGAACTCTCCAGATCCAAGCGGATCTCGGTCACCGTCACCAGCGTATCGGTCACCGCGTAGCGCCCCAGAACGCCCGTGACGATGCCGTCCTCCAAACCCATCTCGACCGCCGTCACCCACGCCGCCGGGAACTCCGCCACCCTGACCTTCCAGTCCACACGATTGCCGCTTCGCCGCGCAGCCGGTTCGACCCGCACGCCGACCCCCGCGAAATGGCGCTTGCCGCCAAATTCGCGATCAAAGACATGCGTCGCCTCTCCGCTGGCGGTCACCGTCTCGTAGTATGCAACCATCGGACGTCCGGTCACCGCCTCGACACGATACTCGCGAAGCATCCGATCCCGAATGATGTCGAGGTGCAACTCCCCCATCCCGCTAATGACCAGTTGGCCCGTTTCCGGATCGGTGCGGACATGACAGCTCGGATCCTCGGCCGCCATGATCTGGAGCGTCTCCACAAGGCGGTCCTTGTCGGCCCGGCTCTTGGGCTCAATCGCCATGAACATGACCGGTTCTGGGAACCGAATGCGTTCAAGTTCTATCGGCTGATGTTCCAGGCACAGGGTATCGCCGGTCGTGATCTGCTTGAACCCGACCAGTCCGCCGATCTCACCGGCCTTGAGCACGTCGGTCTCGGTTCGGCGATCAGCGTGGAGACGCAGTAGCTTGACAATCCGTTCGCGCTTGTGTGTCCGCGGGTTGTAAAGGTTCTGCCCCTTCTCCAGCTTGCCGGAGTAAACCCGGACATAACCCAGACGCCCGACGAACGAATCATTCTGCAGCTTGAATACCAGCGCCGAAACCGGTGCAGACACATCCGGCTGACGCTCCACCGGCTTACCCATTCCCGGATGCGTTCCGACCGTCATCCCCTTCTCCGCCGGGGAGGGCAGGTAATCCACCACGGCATCCAGAAGAGGCTGAACTCCGCGATTTCGCAACGAGGACCCGCACAGCACGGGCACCAGCCGGGCGGCCACAACACAACGGCGAATGCCGGCGCGGAGCGCATCGGCCGGAACGTCAGGCGACTCAAGATAGGCTGCCAGCACGGTTTCGTCATGCTCGGCTACGCGCTCGACCAATTCGGCGCGCGCCTTCTCGGCCTCAGCCCGTAACTCCACCGGAATCGGTTCCACCCGAGGGACCGCGCCGAGATCGGCATCGTCAAAGACCACCGCGCGCATCTCGAGCAGGTCGATAGCCCCACGGAACGCGTCCTCGCGGCCGATCGGCAACTGAATGGCCACGGCAACGCCGCCGAGTTTGCGGCGCATCTCCGCGATGACCGCGTCAAACCTGGCGCCCACTCGATCCATCTTGTTAATGAAGGCCACCCTGGGGACGCGATAGCGATCGGCCTGGCGCCAGACGGTCTCGGACTGCGGTTGGACGCCGCCGACAGCGCAGAAGACACCAACAGCGCCATCCAATACACGAAGCGACCGCTCCACTTCGATGGTGAAGTCCACGTGTCCAGGGGTATCGATGATGTTGATCGAATGATCGCGCCAGAAGCAGGTCGTAGCAGCGCTGGTAATCGTGATACCGCGCTCCCGCTCCTGAACCATGTAGTCCATAACGGTATTGCCGTCATCCACATTGCCCGGGCGATGCACCAGTCCAGTGTAGTAGAGGATGCGTTCGGTGGTCGTCGTCTTTCCGGCGTCAATGTGGGCAATGATGCCGATGTTACGGATGGAAGCCAGGCGTTCGGCTTCATCGGCCCCGCCGCCTGTCTCGCCTGTTGCTGCCCGCTTCATCGCTTCTCGCTGTACCGTCGCCGCCGTCATCGTCTGACCGTTCGACCCCTTCCGTCCAACCTACCAAGCGTAGTGCGCAAACGCCTTATTGGCCTGCGCCATTTTGTGCGTGTCGTCGCGCTTCTTGACCGCGTTGCCCTGATTCTTGTAAGCCTCGATCAACTCCAAAGCGAGCGCCTTGCGCATGGGCACACCCTTGCGCGCCGACGCATATTGGATGGTCCACCGAAGAGCCAAGGCGAGCTGCCGGTCTTTGCTGACCTCGACAGGAACCTGATACGTCGCGCCACCGACGCGCCGCGACTTTACCTCCACCCTCGGTTTGATGTTGTCGATCGCGCGGATGGTCACGCCGAGAGGATCCTCGCCGGTCTTCTCCCGAATCTCGTCGAGAGCCCCGTACACGACCCGCTCCGCAACCGACTTCCCGCCGCAGCGCATCACCGTGTTGATCACCCGGGCCAGCAGTTCGCTGTTATACCTCGGGTCCGCGATTGTCGCCCGCCGTTCTGCTCGTCGCCGCCTCGCCATACCTAGCCCCTCAGGCCTTTGCCGCTTCCTGTTGCTGTTTCTTGACGCCGTACTTGCTGCGCGACACATGCCGCTCCAGCTTGTTCGTATTGCTCGGTCCCGCCGCACCAACGGCGTCCAGCGTCCCGCGCACGATGTGGTACCTCACGCCGGGGAGATCCTTGATGCGCCCCCCGCGTACCATCACGACGCTATGCTCCTGCAAATTATGCCCTTCCCCCGGAATGTACGCGGTGACCTCGTAGCCGGTCGTCAATCGGACACGCGCCACTTTCCGCAACGCGGAATTGGGTTTCTTCGGCGTCTGCGTCTTCACCGTGATGCACACGCCGCGTCGCTGCGGGCAGTTGGTGAGCGCCGGCGACTTGCTCTTTCCGCGCCGGATCACGCGACCCTTGCGAACCAACTGATTAATTGTCGGCATACCGTTTACCTTCGTGTTTTTGGGAAAACCCGACGACTTTATCACACACTTCGATTGCGGTGCAAGCGCTATGCGAGCAAATCGCGCAATTTCTTTTCTGCCTCGCTTGCCGCCGGCATCTGGTCCTCCGGAATCGGCTCCGCCAGAGGCACCAGCTTGATATTGCGGTGCATGGGGAATCCGGTCCCGCCAGGGATGAGATGCCCCATGATCACGTTCTCTTTGAACCCCTTCAGCGTATCGATACGCCCCAACGTGGCCGCGTCGGTCAACACGCGAGTCGTGTCCTGAAACGAGGCTGCCGAAATGAAACTCTCGGTTTCGAGCGAGGCCTTCGTAATCCCCAACAACGCGGGCATCGCCTCTGCAGGGCGCTTGCCCTCGGCCAGCGCGTCCTCGTTAACACGGAGGAACTCCTGACGCGTCACCTGTTCACCCCACAGGAACTCCGTGTCGCCCGGATTGGTGATCCGCACCTTACGCAACATCTGGCGCACGATGATCTCGATGTGCTTGTCGTTGATCTCAACGCCCTGCAACCGGTACACCTGCTGGACTTCGTTGACGAGATACTCCTGAAGGGCCAGCGGGCCGCACACGTCGAGGATTTCCTGGGGAACCACAGGGCCTTCAGTCAACTGCTGACCCTTCCGCACCCGATCACCCTTGAAGACGACGATGTGCTTGCCCATCGGGATCAGGTGCTCTTCCGTGCCGCCGGTCGTTTCATCGCAAATGATGAGGCAACGCCGCCCGCGCTGGTTGGGGCCGAAGTCAACCACACCCTCGATCTTGGCGATCTCAGCCGCGTCCTTCGGATGCCGTGCCTCAAAAAGCTCAGCCACCCGGGGCAGTCCGCCGGTGATATCCTTGGTCTTGGACTCCTTGCGCGGAATCTTGGCAAGCAACTCGCCAGGTTGAACACGCTGGTCTTTCTTCACCATCACGTGGGCGCCGGCCGGAATACTGTAGTAGCCCAGCACGTCCTGAGCGCCCGCGCGGCGGATGATGATCTGCGGATGCAGGTCTTCCTTGCTCTCGAGCACCACCGTGCCGCACAGGCCCGTCGCCTCGTCCACTTCCTTCTTGACTGACACGCCTTCCACAAAGTCGTGGAAACTTACCACGCCATCCTGCTCTGCCAGAACCGGCACGCTGTAGGGGTCCCACTTCGCAAGACACTTGCCCTTGTCGATGCCCCCCCCGTCTTCCACGAACACAACCGCGCCCATTGCCGTGGTATACCGCTCCAACTCGCGCCCGGTTTCGTCGTGGATGCTGATCGCGCCGTTCTTGTTCAGAACAACGTGGTCGCCTTCCTTGTTCACCACGACTCGCAAATCGTGATAGCGAACCAAACCGCGGTGCTTGGCAAAAATTTCCGGCTGTTTGAACACGGCGCTCGCTGTGCCGCCGATGTGGAAGGTCCGCATCGTCAGCTGCGTTCCCGGCTCGCCAATCGACTGCGCGGCGATGATCCCCACGGCGGTTCCGACATCTGCCGGCCGCCCGGTGGCCAGATCGCGGCCATAGCACTTCGCGCACAGTCCGCTGCGGGACTCACACGTGAGCAGACTGCGAATCCTGACCTTGTCGATGCCCAAGGCGGCGATGCGCTCGCATGCGACCTCGTCGATCTCGTCCCCGGTCTTCACCACCACGGTGCCGCTGACCGGATCGCGGATATCATTAAGGGTCGTCCTCCCGAGGATGCGCGTCGTCAGCGGGACCAATTCTTCGTCGCCTTCGGATATGCCGGAAATTTCCACGCCGTTGACCGTGTTGCAGTCCTGCTCCACGATGATCACATCCTGAGCCACGTCCACCAGTCTGCGCGTCAGGTAGCCGGCGTCGGCAGTCTTGAGCGCGGTGTCGGCCAACCCCTTGCGTGCGCCGTGCGTACTCAGGAAGTACTCGAGCACGCTCAGGCCGCTGCGGAAATTCGAGAGAATCGGTCGCTCAATGATCTCGCCCGTGGGCTTGGCCATCAACCCGCGCATGCCGGCCAACTGCCGGATCTGCTGCCGGTTGCCGCGCGCCTTGGATTCCACCATCATGAACAGCGGATTGATCTCCGCCTTGCCCTCGTTTTCGTCGAGCCCGCGGTAAAGCACCACGGAGGTCTCCTCAGTCGCATGGGTCCAGATGTCAACCGTTTTGTTGTAGCGCTCGCCGTCGGTGATGATGCCGCGTTTGTACTGCGCATCGACCTCGGCCACGCGATTGGACGCCGCGTCCACGATCTGCTGCTTCTCGGCCGGCACGATCATATCGGCAATTCCGATGGAGACGCCCGCCTGTGTGGCGAACTTGAAGCCCATTTCCTTCAGCGCATCCAACGTACGGACAGCCCGCTCCTGGCCGGCCAGCTTGTGGCAATGCCAGATCAACGAACCGAGGAAGGTCTTGTCCACATTGCGATTCACGAACCCAAGACCTGACGGCCAGATCTCGTTGAACAAAATGCGGCCGACCGTCGTAACCAGGAGTTTGTCCTTTTCGTTGCCGAAGATCGTCTTCCGGCCGCGGTCGGGGTTCAGATAGCGCACGCGGTCATGAAGCCGCATCGCGCCATCATCCAACGCCATTCGCGCATCGTTGACATCGGCCATCAACGGGAGACGCTCTTCCGTCTCTCCGCCGCCCTTGCGCACCCGCTGCGCCTTCAGTTTGTCCGCCTGGCTGAGCGACGTCAGATAGTAAACCCCCAGCGCGATGTCCTGGGTCGGGGTCATGACCGTTCGTCCGCTCGACGGCGAGAAAATGCTGTTCGTGGACATCATCAGCAACCGCGACTCGAGTTGCGCCTCAACCGACAGCGGCACGTGAACAGCCATCTGGTCACCATCAAAGTCGGCGTTGAACGCGGTACAGACCAGCGGGTGAATCTGAATGGCCTCACCCTCGGTCAGGATCGGCTCGAAGGACTGGATGCTCAGCCGGTGCAACGTGGGCGCACGGTTCAGCATCACGGTCTTGCCTCGCGTCACCTCTTCCAAGATGTCCCACACTTCGTCGGATTGCTTCTCGATCAGCTTCTTCGCACTGCGGACCGTATGCGCCACGCCCATTTCCTTGAGCCGACGGATGATGAACGGCTCGAAGAGCACCAGCGCCATCTTCTTCGGCAGGCCGCACTGGTTGAGGCGCAGTTCGGGACCCACGACGATGACGGAGCGGCCCGAGTAGTCCACGCGCTTGCCCAGCAAGTTCTGGCGGAACCGTCCGGTCTTTCCCTTGAGCATGTCGCTGAGCGACTTGAGCGGACGGTTGCCCGCGCTGGTCACCGGGCGCCCATGCCGGCCGTTGTCGAACACGGCATCCACAGCCTCCTGCAACATCCGCTTCTCGTTCTTGATGATGACGTCGGGCGTTTTCAACTGCAGCAGGTTCTTCAGCCGGTTGTTGCGGTTGATGACGCGACGGTACAGGTCGTTCAGATCCGAAGTCGCGAACCGTCCCCCTTCCAGCGGGACCAGTGGCCGGAGTTCCGGCGGAATCACGGGGAGAACGTCCAGTACCATCCACTCGGGTCGCGTTCCGCTGCGAAGGAACCCGTCAGCCACTTTCAGGCGCTTGGAAATCTTCTTCCGCGTCTGCTTGCTGCGCGTTCGGTCCATTTCGACCTCGAGGTCGGCGATCATCTTCTCGAGGTCAACTTTCTGCAAGACGTCGCGAACGGCTTCCGCGCCCATCTTCGCCACGAAGACGTCGCCATATTTCTCAACGGCTTCGCGGTACTCCATCTCGCTCAGGAGTTGCATGTACTTGAGCGGCGTGTCGCCCGGATCGATGACGAGGTAGTCCTCGTAGTAGAGAACCCGCTCGAGATTGGCGCTGGTCATGTCCAGCATCAAGCCGATCCGGCTGGGCGTGCACTTGAAGAACCAGATATGGCACACCGGCGCCGCAAGTTCGATATGCGCCATGCGCTCCCGGCGCACGCGCGAGACGGTGACTTCCACGCCGCAACGGTCGCAGATCACACCCTTGTGCTTGATGCGCTTGTACTTCCCGCAACTGCATTCCCAGTCTCGCGTCGGCCCGAAGATGCGTTCGCAGAACAGGCCGCCGCGCTCAGGCTTGTACGTACGGTAGTTGATCGTCTCGGGGTTCTTGACTTCGCCCCGGCTCCACGAACGGATAGCCTCGGGTGATGCGAGTGTGATGCTGACCGAGTCGAACCGGTCGAACTCCCCCAAACCGATGACGTCCCGATTCTCGTATGCGTTCAAGGACAGCCTCCCCGTTGACTCATAGAACCTTGGCCTTCTCGCCCGTCCGCCGGGTTTCGACGTTCAGGCACAGGCCGCGCAATTCGTTGATCAGCACACTGAAGGACTCGGGCGTTCCCGCGTCGAGGACGTTCTCGCCCTTCACGATGGACTCGTAGATGCGAGTCCGTCCGGCGACGTCGTCACTCTTCACCGTCAGCAGTTCCTGCAAGGCGTAGGCCACCCCATAGGCTTCCAGCGCCCAGACTTCCATTTCACCCATGCGCTGGCCGCCGTACTGGGCCTTGCCGCCGAGCGGCTGCTGCGTGACCAGCGAATACGGACCGACGGCGCGTGCGTGGATCTTGTCGCTCACGAGGTGGTGCAGTTTCATCAGATAGATCTGGCCCACCACGACTCGCTGGGCAAAGGGCTCCCCGGTCCGCCCGTCGAACAGATGCATCTTCCCGTCCTCGGGCAACCCGGCCTTGGTCAGCAAGTCGCTGACATCGGCCTCGGCGATCCCGTCGAAAATCGGAGTCGAAGCATACATGCCCAGAATCTTACAGGCCGCGCCCAGATGCGTCTCGTACAGTTGCCCCACGTTCATACGCGACGGCACGCCCAAGGGGTTCAGCACCACGTCCACCGGCGTGCCGTCTGGAAGGAACGGCATATCGCACTCCGGCACGATACGAGCCACGACACCCTTGTTACCGTGCCGACCGGCCAGCTTGTCGCCAACCTGCAGCTTCTTCTTTGCCGCCACGTAGACGCGAACTTGCTTGATGATTCCGGAATCAATCTCGTCGCCACTCTCGATGCGCTCGAGCGCACGGTCACGGTCCAGATCCGCCTCGGCAAACTTCGGCGTGAACTCTCCGATGATCTCGTCGATCTTGATTTGGATCGGACTGCTTTCGATCTGAACATGCTCGCACGAGGCGGCCATCTTCCGGAGCAGGGTCTTCGTGATCTTCCGGTTGGCGGGGATGATCACTTCGCCGGTATTGCTATCGGTGACATCCAGAGGGATCTTCTCGCCGAGCAGAATATTGCTCAACGCTTCCGTCAGGTCATCCGTCAGCTTCTGGCGGCGCGTCTTGTGTTCATCCTTGATCTGCTTGGTCTGGCGCCGGCGTTCGGCAGGCGTGGCGTCAGCCTGCTTGACTTCCTTGTGCGCAGTGGCCTTGACATCCATCACGATCCCGTTGGTTCCGCTGGGAACTGTGAGCGACGTATCGCGGACTTCGGCCGCCTTCTCGCCAAAGATCGCGCGAAGAAGCCGCTCCTCGGGGGCGAGTTCGGTCTCGCTCTTGGGCGTAATCTTGCCCACGAGAATATCGCCGGGGTTAACCTCGGCCCCGATTCGGATAACACCGTCGGTGCCCAAGTTTCGCAGTGCCTCTTCGCCGACGTTCGGGATATCACAGGTAATTTCTTCCGGCCCGAGTTTCGTGTCCCGCGCACCCACCTCGAACTCCTGGACATGGATCGAGCTGAACACATCGTCACGCAGCACACGCTCACTGATGACAATGGCGTCTTCAAAATTGTAGCCTGACCACGGCATGAACGCGACGAGTAGGTTCCGCCCCAAGGCCAGTTCTCCGTCGCACGTTCCGGGACCGTCGGCGAGGACGTCGCCTCGCTTGACCTTCTGACCGACTCGAACGATCGGCTTCTGGTTGTAGCACGTGCCGGCGTTCGACCGCCTGAACTTCTGCAATCCGTATTCGTGGCACTGCCCGCGATCGCTCTTGCGCTCCGGAAGTTTTCCGTCGCGACTGACGATAATCTTGCGCGCCGACGCGTAGGCAACGATGCCGGACTCCTCCGCCGTCACGGTGACGCGGGAATCCCTGGCCACGCGCGCCTCCAAACCGGTGGCAACAAACGCCCGCTCCGTCTTCAGCAACGGAACGGCCTGCCGCATCATGTTGGCGCCCATCAACGCGCGATTGGCGTCGTCATGCTCGAGGAACGGGATCAGCCCGGCCGCAATGCTGACCACCTGCTTGGGCGAAACGTCCATGTACTCAATCCGGTCCCGCGGAGCCTCCAAAAAGTCCGCCTTGTACCGAACCGATACCATCTCGGTGGCAAACCGGCCGTTGGCTTCAAGCGCGGCGTTGGCCTGCGCAATGACGTACTTCTCCTCCTGGTCGGCTGTCAGGTAGTCAATCTGGTCGGTCACACGGCCGTTGACGACCTTGCGATAGGGAGTCTCGATGAACCCAAACTCGTTGACCCGGGCGTAGACGCCCAACGAAGAAATCAGACCGATATTCGGGCCTTCCGGCGTCTCGATCGGACAGATGCGGCCGTAGTGGCTGGAGTGAACGTCGCGAACCTCGAATCCAGCGCGCTCACGGCTCAGCCCGCCCGGACCCAGCGCGCTCAAACGCCGCTTGTGCGCCAGTTCGGACAACGGATTCGTCTGATCCATAAACTGGCTCAACTGACTCCGGCCGAAGAAGTCCTGCACGACGGCCGACAGCGACTTGGAGTTGACCAACCGAGTCGGCGTCAGCACGCCCTTGCTCGGATCGAAAAGCGTCATGCGTTCGCGGATCAGGCGCTCGGTTCGAACCAAACCGACACGGCACTGGTTCTCCAGAAGTTCGCCCACCGTGCGGACACGGCGGCTGCCCAAGTGGTCAATATCGTCCACGGCCTGCTCACGCTTGCGGATGGACATCAGATGCCGGAGCGACTCGATCAGGTCCAGTTTGTCGAGGACGCGAAGGTCATCGTCCACTTTGCTGCCCAGGCTAAGCCGGATATTGAGCTTGTGGCGCCCCACGCGCCCCAAATCATAGCGGCGCGGATCGAAGAACATGCGTCGCAGCAACTGACGGGCGTTCGAGGGTGTCGCCGGATCGCCAGGGCGAAGTTTATGATAAATGTCACGCAGGGCATCGTCAGCCGTCCGCGTAGAATCCGCCTTGATACAGCCAAGGAAAAGGCCGCCATCCCAGGACACATTCACGACGTCCGCCGTCGAGAGGCCTACCTCGCGCATCTGCGCCAAAACCGAGAGCGTTACCGGATCGTACTTCCGTGCCAGCACGGTCTTGCTGTCGATGTCGAAAACATCATCCTTGAACACCAGCGGAGCGAGCGATTCCTCGGCGTGCTCACGCCTCAGATTCAACTTATCGAAGGTGTAGTAGAGGGCCAGAAGCTCTTCGTCCGTTCCGTACCCAAGCGCACGGAGAAACGTGGAAGCCAAAAACTTACGACGACGCCGACGACGATCCATGTAGACCCAGATCAAGCCGGCGGTATCGAACTGGATTTCCAGCCACGAGCCGCGATCAGGAATGATCCGAACGGAGTACATCGTCGTTCCGTTGGGGTGTATGGCCTCTTCGGAACAGATGCCGGGCGAACGATGCAACTGGCTCACCACGACACGCTCGGCTCCGTTGACAACGAATGCGCCCTCCACGGTCATCAGAGGAATCTCGCCCATGTAAACGGATTCCTCGCGGACTTCGTCGCCGTCCTTCAGCCGGAAGGTCACGTGCAGCGGCGCCGCGTAGGTCTGGCCGTCGGACAGCACGTCAAGCGGGCTCTGTTTGGGCTCGGCAAACTCATACTTGACGAAATCGAGCACGTACCGGCCATCGTAGCTCTCGATCGGAAAGACTTCCCGAAGGATTGCTTCCAATCCTTCGCGCTTCCGCTTCGCGGGCAGAATGTCCCGCTGCAGAAATCTCCGGTACGACTCCGCCTGAATCTCGATCAGGTCAGGCAGGTCAATCACATCTCTCAGTTTGCCAAAGCTCGTTCGTTCAACAACCATCCGGCACCTCGTTGCGCTGCGGTTCCATCACCCGTACGCCCACACGGCCCGGTCAACACTACTTGATCTCGACAGTCGCTCCAGCGGCTTCCAGCTTCTTCTTGATCTCGGCCGCTTCTTCCTTCGACACATTCTCCTTCACCGGCTTGGGGGCACCCTCGACCAGATCCTTCGAGTCCTTCAACCCGAGGCCCGTGATCCCGCGAACTTCCTTGATCACGTTGATCTTGTTGGCGCCAGCACTGGCCAGAACGACGGTGAACTCCGTCTTCTCCTCAGCCTTCGGCGCCGCGGCTGCCTCGCCGGCCGGAGCCGCCGCCATGGCCACGGGCGCTGCCGCCGTGACACCGAGCCGCTGCTCAAGGGCCTTCACCAGCTTGGAGAGATCCAAGACCGTCATTCCCTCGATGTACTTGATAAACTCTTCCATCTTCGCATCCACTTTGACTTCTTCATTGTCTGACATGACTGCTGCTTCCTTTCCTTACATCCGTTACCGCCGACGCTCTCGTTCTTGGCAGGCCCGTTCAGGCCGCCTGCTGGCTCCCGCCCTTCTTTTGTTCGATTGCCTTCAACACATACAACAGGCTGCACGCCTTCTGGTGGAACACTCCAACCAACTGCATCATCGGCGCCGCAATCGTGCCGACCACACGACCCAGCATCACGGGCCGTGCCGGTAGTTTCGCCAGCGTCTCAACATCGGCGGCACCAAACGCCGCCTTCGCCAGGATTCCGCCCCTCAGCACGAGCAGCGGATTGTCCTTGGTATACGCGGCCAGTGTCTTGGCGACGTCCACCACGTCGCCAAGACCGGTCACCAGCGCCGTTGGCCCCTCGATGCAAGTGGCCACGCCCTGAATGCCCTGTGCTTCCGCCGCAATCATGAAAAAACGGTTGGGAACCACCAGCAGACGCGAATGTTTCTGCCGGAGTTGACTTCTCAATTCGGTCATCTTGTCCACGGTCAGACCGCGATACCCCACCAGTAGCGCGAAGTCCGCGCCTTTCAGCCGCTCGCCGATATCCGCCACTACGGATTGCTTTTCCAGTCTCATTTCCCGCCCCCGCTGGATACCTGCTCAGTCGCGCACGTTGGCGCGCAGTCCGACCCCCATGGTCGCACTCACCGTGCACCGTTTGATGAAATCGCCTTTGGTTCCCGCCGGTTTCTCGGCCCGGATGGCCGAGATGATGGCCTGCGCGTTGTCGACGAGCTTCTGCGCATCGAACGAACGGCGTCCGAAGCCAACGGCCACGTTGCCATGACGGTCCATCCTGAACTCGACCTTGCCCGCCTTGCTTTCCCGAACCGCAGCCGCGGTATCGTCCGTCACCGTCCCAGTCTTCGGGTTCGGCATCAGACCACGAGGGCCGAGCACTCGCCCGAGTTTTCGGACTTCCTTCATGGCTTCCGGCGTCGCGATCGCCACGTCAAAATCGGTCCAGCCACCCTTGACCTTCTCGATCATATCTTCGTTGCCGACAAAGTCAGCGCCAGCCGCCCGTGCGGCATCCGCCGCGCCACCCGAGGCGAAGACCAAAACGCGGACGGCCTTGCCCGTGCCGTGCGGCAGCGAAACGGTCCCCCGAACCACGTTCTCCGACTTCTTGGGGTCAATGCCCAACCGGATGCTCAACTCTATCGTCTCATCAAACTTGGCCCCCGGATGCGCCTTCAGAAACTCGATGGCTTTATCGAGTTCAAGGACTTCTTTGGGTGCCTGCTCCTTGATGCCGCGGTAACGTTTGCCGTGCTTTGCCATGGTATTCTGTTCTGCCTTCCCGCCGATCAGTCTACGACGTCAATCCCCATGCTCCGGGCCGTTCCCTCAATGATCCGGCGCGCCCGTTCTTCCTCCACCGCATTGAGATCCTTCTGCTTCGTCTTCACGATTTCCGCGATCTGCGCGCGCGTCACTTTGCCGACCTTGTCGCGATTTGGAACCGCCGAGCCCTTCGCCAGTCCTGCCGCACGCTTCAACAATGAGGATGCCGGCGGACTCTTGGTGATGAAGGTAAACGACCGATCCTGATACACCGTCAGGATCACGGGAACCATCAAACCCGCCAAGTTTTGAGTGGCCGCGTTGAACTCCTTGCAGAACTGCATGATGTTGACGCCATGCTGACCAAGCGCGGGGCCCACGGGGGGGGCCGGGTTCGCCTGGCCTGCCGCAATCTGCAACTTGATCTTGCCGACTACTTTCTTCGCCATGTCTTCCCTCGGGTGCGACGGCTGGTCGCCGGCGGACTACTCCATCCGCTCAACCTGCCAGTACTCCAATTCCACCGGCGCCGATCGTCCGAAGATCGCCACCGAAACCTTCAATTTGCCGCGTTCCGGATCCACTTCCTCGACGATGCCGCTGAAATTCAGGAACGGCCCGTCGTTAATCTTGATGGTCTCGCCCGGCTCGAAACTCACTTTGGGCTTGACCTTCTCGCAACGCTCTTCAACCTGATTGAGGATGACATTCACCTCGCTTGGAGGAAGAGGAACCGGTTTCTCTCCGCCAAGAAAGCCGATGATACCCGGCGTCTCACGGATAAAGTACCACGCCTTGTCCCAGAGCTTCCGGCTCTCGTCGTAAAGCTTCATGTGCACCAGCACGTAGCCCGGGAAGAACTTTCGCGTGCTGGTAGAGCGAACACCCTTGCGGACTTCGGAAACCCGTTCGGTCGGAACGATGACGTCGTCAAGAACGTCTTCCATCTCCTCCTGTTTCCGGCGGGCCATCAAGGCATCACGAACCTTGTACTCCTGCCCCGTCAGCGTATGTATGACGAACCATTCTGCCTGCATGGTCGGTCCCATCAACCCCGTGGGAATATCCACTGGAGCAACCCAATCAGAAACCGGTCGCACACCCAGAGAAACGCGGCCAATGCTACAACCATGGCAATCACCACGATCGTAGACTCCACCAGCTCCTGCCTTGCGGGCCAAGTCGTCCGCCGGACTTCGCCGACGACGCCTTCCACGAACCCCCGCAGCTTGCCGGCCACGCCGCGTAGCCTCTCCATCACATCCCCCTCAGTTCCTCGTTGCCCGGTTGGCAGGGCAGGAGGGACTTGAACCCCCAACAGCCGGTTTTGGAGACCGGTACTCTGCCAGTTGAGCTACTGCCCTGTATGCCGATCCGCCGTTTACTTCACTTCCCGATGCAGCGTACGCTTGCGCTCGGCCCGGCAGAATTTCACCAGTTCCAAGCGCTCGGTTGTCTTGCGCTTGTTCTTGGTGCTCGTGTAGTTGCGCCGCTTGCACTCCGTGCAGGCCAGCATAATCAAATCCCTGGGCATGCCCAACTCCCTGAACGGACAAGGCGGCGCCAGCCCTAACGGCAGACAACGCCTCCCGTGATGTCCTACTCGAGGATCTTCACCACCGTGCCGGCGCCGACCGTACGGCCACCCTCGCGGATGGCGAAGCGCATACGCTCCTCCATAGCCACCGGCTGGATCAGCTTCACTTCCATGCTGACGTTGTCGCCCGGCATCACCATTTCGACGCCTTCAGGCAACGTCACGTCACCGGTAACGTCCGTCGTCCGGATGTAGAACTGCGGCCTGTAGCCCTTGAAGAACGGCGTGTGGCGTCCACCCTCATCCTTGCTCAGCACGTACACCTCGGAGCTAAACCGGGTGTGCGGCGTGATGGTGCCAGGCTTCGCCAGCACCTGGCCACGCTCCACATCTTCCTTCTTAGTGCTGCGCAGCAATACGCCAATATTGTCGCCAGCCTGCCCCTGATCGAGCAGCTTGCGGAACATCTCAACACCGGTAGCCACCGTCTTCGACGTCGGCTTGATTCCAACGATTTCCACTTCCTCACCGACCTTGATGATACCGCGGTCCACACGACCGGTAACCACCGTGCCCCGCCCTTCAATCGAGAACACATCCTCGATCGGCATCAGGAACGGCTGGTCAATGACCCGCTTGGGCTCCTGGATAAACGAATCCAGCGCGTCCATCAGCTTGCCGATACACTCGGCCGCAGGATCCGTGGCCGAAGCGGCCTTCGAAGCCGACAACGCATCGCCGCGAACGATCGGCGTGTCGTCGCCAGGGAAATCGTACTTCTTGAGAAGATCACGGATCTCCATCTCCACGAGATCGAGAAGCTCCGGATCGTCCACAAGATCAACCTTGTTCAGGAAGACCACGATGCCGGGAACCCCCACCTGGCGGGCGAGCAGGATGTGTTCACGCGTCTGGGGCATCGGCCCGTCGGCAGCGCTGACCACCAGAATCGCACCGTCCATCTGCGCCGCACCCGTGATCATGTTCTTCACATAGTCGGCATGGCCGGGGCAGTCCACGTGAGCGTAGTGCCGCTTTGCGCTGCTGTATTCCACATGCGACGTGGCAATCGTCAGAATCTTCGTCGGATCGCGGCGACCCTGCGACTCCGAGGCCTTTGCCACCGTGTCGTACGGGATGAACGTGGACAGGTTCTTGAGCGACTGTACGCGCGTGATCGCCGCAGTTAGCGTCGTCTTGCCGTGGTCCACGTGCCCGATCGTTCCGACGTTCACATGCGGTTTGTCACGAACAAACGTTTCCTTCGCCATAACTGCCTCCTTTTACCTGTTTCCCTTCGTCGCCCGCGCCGTTAGCTGGAGCCCATGAGCGGGATTGAACCGCTGACCTCGTCCTTACCAAGGACGTGCTCTGCCAACTGAGCTACATGGGCGAGCCGCCCTCGCGTCACTCCCCAAAAAATTCAAACGCAACAGGGGCGAACAACCCCATCCGAGGCGACCTTTTTTCGTGCGTCGCTCGTGTTCGTCCCGTCGCGTCCGTGCGCTGACCCAGCGCTGTATCCGAAAAACAAACCGCAGTACCGTAGCAGGTTGAACGTCAACGTCAACCTTTTTTCTGAAAAAAATGCAACGCGCGCCGAAGCCCCATCTACCGCGCCTGGAGATGGCGCACAATTTCGGCCCCGAATTCGCTGCAGCGCACCTCGCGCGCGCCCTCCATGAGTCGCGCGAAGTCGTACGTGACGGTCCGCCCGGCAATCGCCTTGTTCATGCCAAGGATGACGAGGTCAGCCGCCTCTCGCCAGCCCAGGTAGCGGAACATCATCTCGCCGGACAGAATCAGGGAACCGGGATTGACTTTGTCCTGGTTCGCGTACTTGGGTGCGGTCCCATGCGTAGCCTCGAAGCACGCGGTTCCCGTCCCGTAGTTGATGTTTGCGCCGGGCGCAATCCCGATCCCGCCCACGCAGGCGGCGAGCGCATCCGAGATGTAGTCGCCGTTGAGGTTGAGCGTGGCAATCACCGCGTAGTCCGCCGGTCGCGTCAGAATCTGCTGGAGAAACGCGTCGGCAATACAGTCCTTGATCACGAGATCGCCGCCGGTCCGGGGATTGCACAGCCGGCACCACGGCCCGCCGTCAATGGGCTCAGCGCCAAACTCCTCGCGCGCAAGCTCGAACCCCCAGTCGCGGAATCCGCCCTCGGTGAACTTCATGATGTTACCCTTGTGGACCAGCGTCACCGACGGGCGGTCGTTGTCGATCGCGTACCGGATAGCCGCGCGGATCAGACGTTTCGATCCCTCACTGGAGACGGGCTTCACACCGATCGCCGACGTCGCCGGGAAGCGGATCTTCTTCACGCCCATTTCGCCCTGGAGAAACGCCATCACCTTGCCGGCCTCGGCCGACTGCGCGGGCCATTCGATGCCAGCGTAAATATCCTCGGTGTTCTCCCGGAACACAACCATGTCAACAAGGTCCGGCCGTTTGACGGGCGAAGGCACCCCCTCAAACCAGCGCACAGGACGCTGGCAGACGTAAAGATCCAACTCCTGCCGCAGCGCGACGTTCAGCGACCGAATCCCTCCGCCGACTGGCGTCGTAAGCGGCCCCTTGATCGAGACAAGAAACTCGCGGGCAGCATCGAGCGTTTCCTTCGGAAGCCACGTGCCGGCGCCATACACGGCGTTCGCCTTCTCGCCCGCGTAAACCTCCATCCAGGCCACCTGCCGCTTCCCGCCATACGCGGCCCACACCGCCGCGTTCCAAACCGCCATCGCTGCGCGCGTAATATCCGGCCCGGTTCCATCGCCCTCGATAAACGGAATGATCGGACGATCGGGCACCCGCAAACACCCATCCGTCCCCATCACAATCGGTTCGCCCGCCGGCACCCTGATCTTGTCGTAAGCCATCTCGCGTTCTCCTCTGTCTCCGCTTCACTAACCGCTCGTCACCTGGTTCAGCAGTCCGCCCGCCAGCACGATACCCCGTTCCCGCTCCGTAAGCGAGAGCTTCACCGGAATGTCGCGTCCGCGCGTCTCGTTGCGGACAACGCCACGCCCGCCCGAGGCGACCCAGTCGCGCAGACCGCTCATCGTGAGCCGATCGCCGGCCTCGATGGCATCGTAGTCGCCGACGCGCTCGAAGGTCATCGGCACAATCCCAAAATTCACAAGATTGGCGAAATGGATCCGCTCGATGGATTTGACCAGAACAGCCTTGACGCCCAGGAACATGGGGCAAAGCGCGGCGTGTTCCCGGCTGGACCCCTGCCCGTATGACTCACCGCCGACGATGACGTTGTGGATGCCATCGTCACGGTTCTTTGCCGCCCGCCCCGCAAAAGCTGCATCCACACCCTCGAACACGTACTGCGCGTATTTCGGCACATTCGAACGGTACTTCAGCCGCGCACCAGCCGGCATGATGTGATCGGTCGTGATCTTGTCGCCAACCTTGATGGCGGCGACGCCGATCAGCGCGTCGGGCAGCGGCTTGTTTGCCGGCACTTCACCGATGTTCGGACCCCGTATGACCTTCACGTCCGAACCGTCTGCCGGAGGCGGGAGGATCATCGAATCGTCGACGTGAAACGCCTTCGGCTCCTTGACGGCGGGATACTTCAGATCCGTCACCAGGCGGGGATCGCATATCCTCCCCTCGAGGGCCGCCACGGCGGCCGTTTCCGGACTCACCAGAAAGACCCGGGCAGACGGTGTCCCGGAACGCCCCTCAAAATTGCGGTTGGAGGTCCGCAGGGACACACCGTTCGTCGGCGGCGACATTGAATTCCCGATACAAAAACCGCAGGCGTTCTCCAGCAGACGCGCGCCGGCATCGAGAAGAACCGTCAGCAGGCCTTCCTCGGCGAGCATGGTCACGACTTGCCGCGAGCCCGGGGAAATCCCCAGACAAACGTCGGGATGCACCTTGCGCCCTTCCAGTATCTTGGCGACCGTCTTGAGATCCCTGTAGGAGGAATTCGTGCAGGAACCGATCATCACCTGCTGCACCTTCGTGCCATTCAGCGAAGCGACCGTCGCGATGTTGCCCGGCGAATGCGGCGTGGCGGCCAACGGTTCGACGCCAGCCAAATCGATCGTCACGATCTTATGATAGCCCGCCTCCGCGTCCGCCTGGATTTCCCGCCACACGCCGCCGCGGCCCTGCGCTTCGAGGAACTTCCTCGTGATCTCGTCGCTCGGGAAGACGGAGGTCGTGACGCCGCACTCGGCGCCCATGTTGGCCAGCGTCGCGCGCTCGGGTACCGCCAGATGCCGGAGCGCCGAACCGAAGTACTCGAACACACAGCCCACGTTGCCTTGGGTACGGAATCGCTCAAGGACTTTGAGCACAACATCCTTGGCCGACACCCACGATGGCAGGCGGCCCTTGAGTTCGATGCCGATCACCTTCGGCGACGTCAAAAAAAACGGGCCGCCGCCCATGGCCACCGCGACATCAATCCCGCCGGCCCCGATGGCGATCATCCCCAGGCCGCCGCCCGTGGGCGTGTGGGAGTCGGACCCGAGCAACGTCTTGCCAGGCACGCCGAACCGCTCCAGATGCAGCTGGTGGCAGATTCCGTTGCCCGGTTTGGAGAAGTACGCGCCGTATCGCGCGGCCGCCGACTGAAGGTACGCGTGGTCATCCGGGTTTTCCGAGCCGATCTGGATCGTATTGTGGTCCACGTAACTGACCGCCAGTTCCGCCCGGATCCGCTTCAACCCCATGCTCTCGAATTGGAGATAGGCCATCGTGCCCGTGGCATCCTGCGTGAGTGCCTGATCTATCCGGATGCCGATCTCCTGGCCTGGTTTGAGTTCGCCGCTGACGAGGTGCTCGCTCAGAATCTTGTCGGTCACATTCATGCCCATGGCAAGCGTCTCCCTTCAAGCGATGCGTGGGGATTCCCTGGGTAGCCCCGCCGTGTCAGCAGCGGCCGGCCGCGCCGTTCCTCTTGACTCAGAAGCCGATACCGGGCAAACGGCCGAAGCCGGCCCCCAGCACGCGCTGCTCGACCGCTTGGCGGATGGGATCGAACCGCCTGTCCTGGCGGCTCGCGCCAACCGCCTCGTCGCCCCCCTGTCGAAGCGCATTCTCAAGCGCGCGAGCGGCTTCACCGGTCTGGTGCATACCCATCTGGATGGCCGCCAGATCCATCCAGGCACGCCAGTCGCCGGGAACCCGTTTGAGGTACTCCCGGATGACCGGCTCCATCTTCTGCAACTGACCCGCCGCGGCGTACAGGCGCGCCATGTCCTGGAAGACGTTCGGCGGCACCGGGCGCCCCGGCGGCATCGCGGCCCACGCCATGTCCAGCGCCCGCACCGCTTCCGCAGATGCCTGAACGCTGTGGCACATACCGGCCACGCGCAGATAGATGTCGAAAGGCATGTTGGTGACCGCCAGCACCTGCTGGATGGTGGCCACGAATGCCGGCCTCTGCTGCATCTGAAGGTAGCAACTGGCCAGGTCCAGCGCCTGGTTCACATCCATGGGTTTACCGCTCATCCGCATCGCCTCGTACTCCAGGATGCGCTTGGTGAGTCCGTCGAGCCCCTTGAGCTGGTCAATGAAACCCGGGATTCGATCGTTTCCCGGATCCTGTTGGTAGAACTCCTCCATGAGATGGATCGCATCACCGAATCGCCGGTGCGGCACCAACACCTC
>Ga0172375_10004252_pt1 | contig 21293 bp, 10 predicted proteins | sample LakKiv1m_FD_114537 | JGI IMG/M metagenome (GOLD analysis project Ga0172375, IMG submission 114537) | Freshwater microbial communities from Kabuno Bay, South-Kivu, Congo - kab_092012_11.1m | ecosystem: Environmental > Aquatic > Freshwater > Lake | place: Democratic Republic of the Congo...
CTTTAGTCGTTTTCATACAATTTACGCCAACGGATCCTCTTTTTTCATCATATCCAATAGTTCGCTGACCTTCATTGGTTCCTGTTTTTTTGTAGCGTAATCGCGAACTGTCACAGTTTTATCAGTCTCTTCCTTTTCTCCGACAACCAACATGTAAGGAATTTTTTTAGTTTCAGCGAGACGAATTCTTTTACCAAGAGTGTCCGCTCCGGCCATCATCTCTGTGCGAACACCAGCATCTTTAAATTCAGCAAAAACTGTTTCAGCATATCCTTCAAATTTATCAGAAACAGGAATAATGGCCACTTGCACAGGAGCAAGCCAAGAAGGGAACGCCCCAGCATAATGTTCGATCAAGAAACCAATGAATCTCTCATGAGTTCCAAGTGGGGCACGGTGAATACATAGAGGAGTTTCTTCTTTTCCTTCTTCATTTGTATATACCAATCCAAATCTTGAAGGCACTGCAAAGTCCACCTGGTTCGTAGCAAGTGTAAATTCTTTTCCTATGGCGCTCCATACCTGAACGTCGATTTTTGGGCCGTAGAAAGCCGCTTCATTCGCTACTTCCACATAAGGAGTTTTAGTCTTTATAAGAACTTCTCTAACCATATTTTCAGTTTCTTTCCAAAGTTTTGGTTCATTTACAAATTTTTCTCCAAGTTTTTCTGGATCATGAGTTGAAAATCTCATTACATATTTTTCAATTCCGAAAATTTTAAAGTAATTCAAATACATCTCATTTACAGCCTGGAATTCAGTCTCAAATTGCTTTCTAGTACAGTAAATATGTGCATCATTCATTTGCAAACATCTCACTCTCATTAATCCAAAAAGCTCACCAGTTTGCTCAAAACGATAACATGTCCCATATTCAGCAAGACGTAGAGGTAAGTCTCTATAGCTCTTTGGTTCAGCCGCAAAAATTTTGTGATGATGTGGACAGTTCATTGCCTTTAAATAATATTTCACGCCTTCTTCAAGCTCCATTGGAGGGAACATGCTTTCTTTGTAATAAGGCAAATGGCCACTCTTCAAGTACATAGATTCTTTAGCTAAATGTGGAGTGCGAACTCTTTTATACCCACCTTTTAATTCCATCTTTTTTGCCAATGCTTCTAATTGTTCGATCAATACTCCACCGTTTGGTAACCAAAGTGGTAGTCCAGGACCGACATCATCATCAAAACAAAATATACTCAACTCTTTTCCTAGTTTTCGGTGATCTCTCTTCGCGGCTTCCTCGATCATTTTTAAGTGATCATCAAGTTCTTGTTGAGTCTCAAAACACAGTCCATAAATTCTCTGAAGCATAGGACGTTTTTCATCTCCTCTCCAATAAGCTCCAGCGACATGAGTAAGCTTAAAAGCTTTTATGTCAGCGGTTTGTTCTACGTGAGGACCTTCACACATATCCACAAACATTGCTTTATTATTGTTCGGTAAAATATTCTCATAAAAACTGATTGTCTCTCCCTGTGCGAGATATTCTTTTGCTAATTCTACTTTGTATTTTTGACCGGTTTCTTCTAAAAATTTTAATGCCTTATCTCCAGGTTCTTCTTTTTTTACAAACTTTTGATTCTGTTTAACAATATGCTTCATTTTCTTTTCTAGAAGCGGCAAATCTTCAGGTATTAAAGTTCTTGGAAGTTCAAAATCATAGTAAAATCCATTGTCGATTGTAGGCCCGATTCCAAGTTTTGCATCCGGAAACATTTCCATTACTGCTTGCGCAAGTATATGAGAACAAGAGTGACGCATTTTCTCAACTTGAGAATAATTTGATTTGTCGCTATATTTTGATGCCATGATAAATTTTTGTTATTAATGATGTAATTCATGTGTCATCCTGAACTTGTTTCAGGATCTAGAATCTTTTATAAAATTCGTCTAGAATCCTAGTATGAAACTGCTAAAACTTCAACTTAAAAATTTTAGAAACTATGCCAGTTTTGAGCATAATTTTGATAAAAATAAACCTCTTACCATAATTTATGGCCCAAACGGCCATGGTAAAACAAATCTTCTCGAAGCCATTTATGTGCTTTCTTTAGGTAAATCTTTCAAGTCGATTGTCCATGATGATTTACTTAAATGGGAAATGGATTTCTTAAGAGTAGTAGGAGAAGTCGAGAAAGAAGATGAAATAAGTACATTTGAAGTTTTTTATACTAACTATCCTTCTAAAAAGAAAAATTTTAAAAACAATGGAGTGTCAGTAAAACAGAGTAATTATATAGGAAATTGTTTGACAGTTTTATTTCAGCCGGAAGACTTAAATATCCTTTATTTAAGCCCAGAATTGAGAAGGAAATATGCAAATATTTTATTATCTCAGGTAGATAAACCTTATCTAAAAGCCCTATTTGATTACGCTAAAATTTTAAAACAAAGGAATGCTTTGCTTGAAGAAATCCGCAAAGCGAAATTTGCAGGATATTCAAATTCTGCAATAAAAAATCTACTTAAAGATTTAGATGCGTGGGATGAGAAAATCTTAATTGCAGGCTCATTAATAATAGAAAAACGAATTATTTTTATTCAATTTTTAAATAAACATCTTGAAAAAATTTACAGGTCAATTTCAGGAGAAAAAGAAGACATTTTTGTGCAATACAAATCGAAAGTAGATCCGGAAAATGTACAAGAGTCCTACAAAAAACTCCTAAAAGCCCAACGTGAAAAAGACCTTCTTCAAGCCAAAACAACAATAGGTCCACATAGGGACGACATTCTATTTTTCATTAACAATAAAGAAATAAATCTTTCAGCATCCAGGGGAGAATTTCGCACTCTTCTTCTAGCTATTAAATTGGCAGAAATCGATTTTATCAAACTGATAGCGGAAGAAACGCCGATTTTACTTCTGGATGATGTATTTTCAGAACTGGATAAAAATCGCCAAAACAAACTTTTAAAGGTGATTGACGGCTGTCAGACTATTATAACAACAACAGATCTCGCAAACCTCGGAGATTTGGCAAAAGAAAGCTCAAAGAGCGAGCTTGTCGAGATGTAAAAAGTGTGTTATAATATATAGACAAAAATAGATACAAAATATTTATACAAAGTAAAAACAAAAAATGGAGCATTTAGATAATGAATTTTGGCAAGTGGCGGGATCGATATTCCTGGCTTTAATCCCGGCGTACATTTGGGGATATATTTACTATAGAAAAAGCCCAGAAGATCGAAAAATGACAGCATTAACCTTTTTATTAGGAGGGTTAGCGGTTTTCCCTATTATTTTATACAAACTTTCCTGGAAATATATCCCATGGCTAAATGCCTTTAAAATTGCTGAACCGTATCAAAATACATTTATAAATATTTCAGAATTAGTAAGTGTTCCTCTTAGCGTGATTATTACTTTCATGATAGTCGGAATAATAGAAGAATTAATGAAATTATTGTCCGTAAAAGTTGCAGATGACGACGAATGGTTTAATACAATAGATGATTCTATAGAATTTTTTATAATTGCAGCTTTAGGATTTTCATTCACGGAAAACATCTTATATTTCTATAATATTTGGGAAACAGATGGTCCTGCAAATATTTTCTTGCCATTCTTATTCAGATCAACTTTTTCAACTTTTGCACACATAATGTTTTCTGGAATTTTTGGATATTATTATGGAATTGCACATTTTGCAAAGCCAATTCTTCAGGAAGAAATAAGGAAAAGTAGATATAATTGGACAAGATTTCTTCATAGAATTTTTAATTGGAGAAGCGATAAAATGTTCCATGAAGAAAAAATTCTAGAAGGCACAATCATTGCAGTAGGATTACACGCAATATTTAATATTTTCTTAGAAATAAATCTTACATTTTTAGTAGTTCCATTTTTGGTAGGGGGATATATCACCTTAAATTATCTTTTTGCAAAGAAAGAAGATAGAAAGAAATACGGTAAACTTTATGTAAAAGTTAGAAACCATCCTCATCCAAAAAGTGGAGTCCATTTCGTGCCACGTCCTTTACATGCGAAGTAATAAAACCATACTTTTTGCCCCTTGTATTTACGAAAAACCCATGCTAAACTCTTCACTTGCGTAAAATCAAATTACAAAGGGCATAAAAATGGGAACGAATAAAATAATTGTAAGAGGAGCAAAACTTCACAATCTCAAGAATATTAATGTAGAAATTCCTAGGGATAAATTTACTGTAATCACGGGGCTTTCTGGCTCAGGTAAGTCATCTTTGGCATTCGATACAATTTACGCAGAAGGCCAGCGTCGTTATGTAGAAAGTCTTTCTACATACGCTAGAAATTTTCTTCAGTTGATGGAAAAACCAGATGTTGAATCAATAGACGGACTTTCTCCGGCTATTTCTATAGATCAAAAATCTGCTCCACGCAATCCAAGATCAACAGTAGGAACAGTTACAGAAATATACGACTTTTTAAGACTTTTATTTTCAAAAGTGGGAAGTCCACATTGCCCAAATTGTGGAAAACCTATTGAACGTCAAACTGTTCAGCAAATTCTAGAAGATGTTGCAAACATGAAAGAAGATACAAAAATTCTTATTCTTGCTCCAATGGTACGAGATCACAAAGGACAGCATCAAAAAGTTTTTGAAAAAATTAAAAAAGAAGGTTTTGTAAGAGTAAGAGTGGATGGGGAAGTTTATCCTGTTACAGACGTTCCAGAGTTAGACGAGAATAAAAAACATAATATAGAAATAGTTGTAGATCGTTTAGTTGTAAAAGATTTACATAAAAAAGTTCAAAAACTTTCTTCAGGCCAAGAAATTGATCTTCCAAATCCAGCTCGTACCAGACTTTCAGACTCTATAGAAACATCTATAAAATATGGCAATGGACTAATGACAGTTTTAGACTATGACACAGGAAAATCAAAGATTTATTCAGAGAATTTTGCATGTCCAACTTGCCACATTAGTGTGCCAGAAATTTCTCCAAGAAGTTTTTCATTCAACAGTCCACATGGAGCATGTCCTGAATGTCACGGACTTGGCACAAAACTTGAAATTGATAGAGATTTAATAATGCCAAATCAAAATTTAACGCTTGCAGAAGGGGCAATATTACCTTGGTCTGCTACGACATCCCATCTGACTTGGTACAACAAAATTTTAGAATCTGTAGCAAAAGCTCACGGATTTTCTATAAATGTACCAATAAAAAATCTTTCGAAAGAATCAATGGATATAATTCTTTATGGAGACAAAGAAGGCTCATATAAAATAAAAATAGGGAACAACTATTACGATAAAGACGATGATGAGGAGAATGGAAATGGTCGGAAAAGTGGATTTACAGGTGAATATGAGACAAGTTTTGAGGGAGTTATCCCAAATTTAGAAAGACGTTTTCTAGAGACAGATTCAGATTATGTAAGAAAAAAAATAGAGGCATATATGCGTATTTTGAAATGTCCTTCTTGTAATGGTAAACGCCTTAAGCCAGAGATTTTAGCTGTTAAAATTAATGAATTGTCCATAATCGATGTTACTGAATTTTCAGTTAAAAAAGCTATTAACTTTTTCCAGAATTTAAAACTTTCTCCAGAAAAAACAGAAATAGCTCGGCAGATTTTACATGAAGTAAAAAACAGACTTCAGTTCTTGGAAAATGTAGGTCTTTCTTATTTAACATTAGATCGTACAGCAAATACACTTTCTGGAGGAGAAGCTCAAAGAATTCGCTTAGCAACTCAGATTGGATCAAAACTATCAGGGGTTATTTATGTCTTAGATGAGCCAAGTATTGGACTTCATCAAAACGACAATGACAAGCTTATAAAAACATTAATTTCGCTCCGTGACATTGGAAATACAGTAATAGTTGTAGAGCATGATGTAGATACAATGTTGGCTGCTGACTATATTTTAGATATCGGACCAGGTGCAGGAAAAAATGGAGGATATGTAGTTGCAGAAGGAACTCCACAAGAAATAATGAAAAATAAAAATTCTGTAACAGGACAATATCTTTCCGGAAAAGTAGAAATTTCTATTCCAAAAACCAGAAGAAAAGGTTCGGGGAAATTTTTAGAAATTATAGAAGCAAAAGAACACAATTTAAAAAATATAGACGCAAAGTTTCCATTAGGTACATTTATAGGGGTGACAGGGGTTTCTGGTTCAGGAAAATCGACACTTATTAATGATATTCTTGTAAAAGCGGTCTCTAAAGAGGTTTATGGCTCAAAAGCTGACCCAGGAAGCCATAAAGAGATAAAAGGCCTTAAAAACATCGATAAAATAATCAATATAGATCAGTCACCTATAGGCAGAACTCCAAGAAGTAATCCAGCAACATATACAGGTGTATTTACAGAAATCCGAGAACTTTTTGCACAGACTCCAGATGCCAGAACACGTGGATATAAAGCTGGTAGATTCAGTTTCAATGTAAAAGGTGGTCGTTGTGAAGCTTGTAGGGGAGATGGAATAAAACGCATAGAAATGCACTTTTTACCTGATATTTATGTGCCTTGCGAAGTATGTAAAGGAAAAAGATACAATGAAGAAGCTTTAGAAATACGCTATAGAGGTAAAAATATATATGAAGTTTTAGAAATGACAGTAGAAGAAGCTTTGGAATTTTTTAAGGCGATTCCAAATATTAAAAATAAATTAAATACATTAGCCGAAGTTGGGCTTGGGTATATTCATTTAGGACAATCAGCAACTACTCTTTCAGGAGGTGAAGCTCAACGTATAAAATTGGCTACAGAACTATCTAAACGTGCTACAGGAAAGACTTTATATGTATTAGATGAACCTACTACAGGTCTTCATTTTGACGATGTAAAACGTCTTCTTTCTGTTTTGCAAAAGCTTGTGGATAAGGAAAATACTGTAGTTGTAATTGAACATAATTTAGATGTAGTTAAGTCGGTAGATCATATTATAGACCTTGGACCTGAAGGTGGAGACAATGGAGGAGAAATAATTGCACAAGGTCCTCCAGAAGAAGTCATTAAAATAGAAAAATCTTACACTGGTCAGTGGCTAAAAAAACTCTTTGAAGCTCAAAAGTAATTAAAATTAAACATAATTCACTGATACATCAATAGTTTTGGTAGAATTTAATAAACTTTAATAGAATTTAATAAAGTTTAATATTTAGTCTAAAATTTAAATAATTATAATAAAGTTTGTAAACGGCTAAGGGGCGCTATTTAGTTATAATATAAAATGCGTATATTTATATAAAATTTAATAAAATAGCCTTAATTTAAATTAAATTGACAAAAGTATTGCAAAATTTTCTTAAGTGTGATAAATTTGGCACACGCAATTGATATTTGAAAAATAGATGGCAAGTATTGAAAACTGTAGTCAAAAGTGGTAAAATTTAATAGAGTTAAATATAATTCACTTAAATAGCCCCCACTTTAAAATGATTGAAAATTTCCTTACTACAGAACAAGTTGCCAGCCTACTACAAGTTCACCCATTCACTGTCTTAAAATTTATCAAACAAGGCAAGTTAAAAGGCGTAAAACTTGGAAGAGTATACAGAATCAAAGAAACCGATGTAAAAGACTTCTTGGAGGCTAATATGTTAAACAATTCAATTCGTTCGTCATCTACTAATAAAAAATCAAATCAAGAGTCATTTGAAGCAGAAGTGACCAATCAAAACGAAGACAAAGGAGACGAAAACGATTCTCATTATTACATTTTGTAAATGATCCCCTCATTCCTATGATCATTCAATGCCTATGCTGTGGAAAATCAGTATCAAGCAAAACAAATAAATGTCCTTATTGTTTAGCCGAGGTAAATAATTTTACTCTCGAGAAAAATGGCCTAGAAGTCAACGAATCATTAAGAGACAAAGTATATAATCTTGTATTAGGCCTAGTACATAAATAAGTAAGTAAACTAAACCCAACATAAAAATCTTCGATGCCCTTTAGTTCGTTGCCCACGGACTAAAAAACCTAGAAAAGCCCTAAGACTCCTTAATATAAAACTATATTAGGGAGTTTTTGTTTTATACGGAAAAACAACCGAAGACTCCACTTTCACAATAAAAGAATGCAGTATTTAAGGCTCTGTCTTAGTTATTCTTACACTGCATATCATTTATGCCATCTATGCACTTTTCCAGACTATTTAGAGGTTTAGCTGGAGTTTGTCTTATTTCTTTGTTTAAATCATCAATAACTTCAAGTACTTGTAGAGAGCCAGCACTGGAGAAATCTGAATATAAGGTGTGAAATTTTTGATTTATATCATTTTTAAGAGTGAAAAGATCGGTGGCAGTTCTACTTATTTCAAGAGATTTGACTAGGGAAGCAGTATCTCCAGCCGAAAGTCCTTTTGCAATATCATTAGCCCAGTATTTTTTAGTAAATGGATTATTTTCACCAAATCCTTCGAAAGCGCTATTCATGTCATCCAAAAAAGTACTTTTCCCATCAAATAACCTTACTTGTTGCCCATTCACCCCCATTGTAAATGGAATTTGCCAGCCTTGGGCGGCAAATTCTGTCATTTTTGAAGCTTTTCTTTCCCAGCTTTTAAATCCTTCTTTTGCACCCATTCCATTCTTGAAAAAATCTATAAACTCTTTAAATTTATCTTTAACTGCCTGCCAAGAACCTTTATTACACTTTATATATGAATTTGAGCGATCTTCATATTTTTGAAGCATTTTATTAAAGAAATTATTAAAAGCATTCTCATCCTTAAACTTTTTTAGGAATTTTCCTTTCATCTCGATTTTTAATAATTCAGTAGGCTTTTTAGCTAATCGTATATTATTGGAATTAGGTGGAAGAGTTTTTACAACCTCGGCATAAATCATGTTTCTAACATAATAAATTTCAACAGAAGCTTCATCAAAAGCTTTTTTTAGTTTTGCAACCTTTTCACTTTTACAAGTTAAATAAGCATCTCTTATTGCACTTCTAATTTTATCCTGCTGTTTTACTAATCCGAGCACATCAAGCGCATGACATTGATTTCTAATAAAAATGTCTTTCCATGGCTCAATAACAGAATCAATAAATCCATCAGTAGCTATACTTGCATTCAAAAATGCCATAAATTGCTGTCCTCCACTCTTAAAACATCTCCAGTTTATTGCTCCACTGCTGTCTTTTCCTTTGCCTGCATCTGGATCACTTGTTGTTACAGCAAAAGCGCTATTATTAACAACAAATACTAGAAACATAGATAGTAATCCTATCGTAACAGCATTTTTTAAAGCACTTTTTTTAACTTTTTTATCTCTCATTTATATTAATTTTATGAACAAAAATCTTTTTTAGATGCTTCATTACAGCTTTTTTCATATACATCATTTTGAAATACTTCAGCATATCTTTTAAAGAAATCTCTAATTTGCTGAAATTCTTTTAATATACTATTGGAAACAAGTCCTATTTGGGCGGCTTCGTCTCCCATATCTGACTGATCAATACTTCTGGATACACTGGCAGTATTTGCAGCCACTTCCATCTGTAGATTTGTAAGGAAAGCGTCGTAATTAGTATTTGGCTGAACATATGCAGTAGAATGTTCAATAACTTGTTCAGCGGCGGTTTTTCTAACATCTTCTTGCCACCATCCAGCTTGTTTTTGAATATATTTATTCCATTCAGATCCAGCATTCCCTCCAAACATAACATCGTCAGTTTTTGGTAGAGGAATAGGATTACCGATAGCCATAAATTTCATATCGATAGTATCTATACTAATAAGAGATTTTTTGCATGTAGGGGATTCAAATAGATTCCCAGTAGTTTTTCCAGGAGATAATCCATGTGCTAAAAATTTAGTAAATGTTTCATTCATTTTTTCAATTTCACAAAGAATACAGCTATCTGAAGGATAATAACTTGAAACAGTTTTCCAAATTAATTCTATAGTTATACAAATACTTACTTTTAAAGTTAATCCAGGGAATCCAGATCCATAACTAGTTCCACCGGCCGCCGCTCCACCAAATACACCAATCAAAGATTCTGGAACAGAATTCCCCGCGATGGATCCTGAATTTGGGCAGAAAGGCTCAGAATAGTCCTCTCCAGGAGCAGGCTGTATGCTAACGATTTCTTCTGGTTTTTGTCCAGCACCTTGATCTGGGTCTCCACTACCACCAGTTCCAGTGCCTGTTCCTGTTCCATCAGGGAAAGCACCAGGTCCACTTCCGGCTCCTGCACCTCCAGTTTGCCCAGGTCCGGTTCTGGGTTTAGGACCGTTTTCTTTATCAAAATTTTGTGCAGCTTGTTTTAAAGGATCAGGAGTTGGACATACATCTTCTTCTAAAACATCTGCAGCTACTTCTTGATCGCCTATTCTAAAAGTAGCACTTTTCTTATCTTCACTGAGAGTTAAAGCAGCTTTAGTTTGTTCTAATTGAGAAGGGGATGATGGGGAAGAAGGAGATGCATTTTGAAGTCCAGATTCATTAGGAATAATATCGGCCTTTATATCGCCAGGTCCCGCTACATAAGGTGAAGGTAGGCTTAAATCCCAATTTCCTCCGACAAATGTTTTTGTTGTGTCTTTGAATAATATTTTCTCGATATCTGTTAAATCTTTAACTAAATCAAATCCGGAATCTTGGATGTCGCCATTTGTAAAAATTTCATGAATGCCAGCGTCTAGATCAACCATGGATTTTATATCAAACATCTCTTTATATTCATCATAGTCTTGCTTTATTTGAGCAAGAGCTACAATTGCTTGATCGTAGTTTCTAGTAGTGTTTATTTTTTTGCTTTTCATGAGAGCCGAAATGCTTCCATTCACTGCAGCTTCAGCGCTTTTAATGTCGAGTCCATAGTTTTGAGCAATAATTTCCAAAGCTTTACTTGATGGCTGATATTCAATTTTACCAACCACGAAATAATATAAATTTGTGAGTTTATTCAAATCGCCATAAATAGTTTTCCAAGAAGAGTCAGCTTTGAAATTTTCTTCAAAATTAGCCCATTCTTGTTCAGCATCAGTAAAAGCTTTAAGTGTTTTTTCATCATCTGGTAAAAATTCAAATACAGGAGATTTATCTTCGGCATATGTAATCTCAGTATATGATACATGAAATTGATCTTTGTATATCAAGATAGAGGAGATGATAACTCCTAAGAAAATTCCTATAATGATTGAGAAAACATGTTTCATTATTCGCATTTAGTAGATGTGGCGTCGACAAACTTACCAGGGAATCTTTCTAGCTTTTGACGAATTTTCTTTAATTTATTTTTATAAGTAATTAATTCTTTTTTGGTTTCATTAAGTTTCACGTGAATTGGCCAATTAAATACAAATTGGTCATACAAAGACACCACGGCATCTAATTCTTTACGAGAATTATCAATTTCTGTAGCAATAGCTTCTTGTTGGTTAGTATAAATTCTATTCACACTAGCAAGGCCGCCGGTTAGTACATCTGTAGGAGCTAATCCAGTCTGAACAGATAAAGGAATATATATATTTGAGCGTATAGCTTCAAGAGTCCCTCGATATGCGATAAATATATCTAAAGCTTCTACCGATACACAAAAAGTACTTAAATTGTCAGTGGCTTTTCTACATTTATCAGCAAGAACGCAAGCTTTATCATAATTCCCATCTACTACTCCATCTGCCGCTTTATCACAGTCGGCAGAGCCACTTTTAGGAGGATCATCTATTTCTGGTGGCTTCATTCTTGAATTGGAAAAAGCACTTGTTCCTTTCGTCTCATATAAATCTAAAAATGCATCAAGTTTTTTAGCGAAAAGATCATTCATTTCTTTTCTATAAAAAGCTCGAGCAACTTTTACAGTTTTTTGTTTTTGAAAAGTATATTCGGTTGCAGCATATATCGTATATCCGCCATAAATCATCATCACAGTTAATACTGCGGTAAGAAAGGTGACTATAAGTTTTTTTAATATTTTCATAATTCAGTGATGACTTTTATAAGGCCATACATTTATTTTTCTCAAAACAAATTATTTTATTACTAAATGTTTTAAATAAGCCGTAAAATGTAGTAATTTTACTATTCATCTCTCTAAGTCTGTTATTTATTGCTTGTAGTTTTTCCATCAAAATAACCGATTTTTTACGGATTGAGCTGTCTGTCAATTTATTCATAAAAATATCTTTTGCCGTTTGAATATATTTTGCTTTAAGCTGACTGCATTTTTCAGCACTTGAGAAAGCATCATTATAAGATTTTAGACTTCCATAAGTAAATTCCGCATTGTCATACCACCCAACTGTAGAAGATCCAAAATCCACATTAGAATACAAATTTTCTTTATAATTTTTTTTCAGTAAAGCAGTTAAAATATTGTCCATATCATGTTTGTATTCTCTGTAACGGGCTATTATGGTATTTGAAAGAGAACTCGTGTCACTAGGATTTGAAGTAGTCTGCTGAACAAAATCAATAAACTTTTTTGTTTCTTTTAAATATATAGTGTCTAAAGTGTTAGCTCCTTCGGCAGCTTCTACGTCAGCAGCCTTTTCTAGATTTGCAGGATCGCAGTCTTTTATCTTTATATCTTTAACCATTGCAGTAATTTGAGATTCACTCAATTCCGCATAAGAAACACCAGAATTAATTAAAAATATGATCGCAATTAAGCCGATTATTACGCTTCTTCCAAAAATTTTATTTTTAATATTCATTTTTATTGTTGTTGTTGATTAACAGATTCTATTTGGACTTCATTACTCTTTGAGAAGAAATATTTGTCATCATAAGTAGAGATAGTAGAGAAGAAAGTATCATTTGTTACAACATCAGCTTCATTTAAGAATGTAGATATACAAGGACAAGTATTACATTCGGCAGGGACTATAAATAATCCATGCTCGCCATCATCGTCCTTGCTATCGTCTGATTCATCATAGTCATCAGGTTGATACAAAGGATCTGTGCCTCGTTTAACTTCAGCGCCATCTTTTATTCCACCTTTATCTGTGTCTGGATCTAAAGGATCAGTTTTATAGACTAAAGTCTCAGCAGCATCTGTTAATCCATCCCCATCTGTATCTACAGGATCATCATCAGGATTTAATCCATTTGTCCCTAATTTTACTTCAGGACCATCAAAAACTCCACCATTATCTGTATCTTGATCTTTTGGATTTAATCCGTAAGAACACTCTTCAATATTAGTTAATCCATCATTGTCATCATCTGCATTAGGATCGGTAATTCCATATTTTTGTTCACAGAAATCAGACATTCCATTGTTATTTGCATCAAATGCATAACAATCGTAAATAGAAATTACTCTAGTTACCATTGTAAAGAATTCTCCATAAGTAATTTGTTTGTTTGGCTCAGACGCTTCTTCGTCAGTAATAATAAAGTTATTTTGAAGAACGACTTTTGATTTTAAATAAGGATTTAAATCCATACCGGCATCTATTACAGGCATATACCAAGGAATTCCTACAGGCATATTTTTCAAATCGACAACGCCTCTATATTGCAATGCATTCAAAATGACTTGAGTTGCTTCAGCTCTTGTAATTGAATTTTTAGGTCTGAAGAAATGTTTGCCACTGACGGGATCTATATCTATTTCTCCCTGATATCCATGTACAAGATCAAGTAAAGAAGCCTCTTTTATGTATGGATAATATGAATCCAAATTTGTTTCATTATAAATTTCATCAGCATATCCGCCACCAGCTTCACTTTCAGAATAAGGTTGATATGCTTCAGGTTTTCTAGGAATGATACAAAGAATATTAAGCAATACTTTTACAAAATCCTCTCTGGTTACAGCATTGTTTGGAGCATATTTTGCAAGATCAGATTCATCTAACATACCTTTTCGTAGTAGATCCTCTAAAATACTCAAAAACTCATCGTCAGCAGTTCCTAATTTTCCGCTAGCCTTCATGTCCTGTACAGAAGAATTATTATATAGTCCTGCGTGAGAAGGGGATCTAGGATCTGCAAACGGAACATCATTAGGGCCCACTATAATAGCAGTTTGACTCCCATATAAACTAGAAATATAAACTTCAGCTACAACATTTCTATTAAATCGTAGTTCTATAATTAATGGATCTTTTTGGTGATCATTTTTCTTTTGTGTCATTGCTATACGAGGATCCAAAATCAAAATATTCCCACCAGTATCTATAAGTACCATCTCTTTGTTTTCAGTTTTATAAACTAAAGCAACTCCACCTGGATAGTTAGGATCATCGGCTCCAAATTTCTTAAATTCAAATACATCTTTTTCATTTACATCATTTACATGAACACCAGCAAGAGACTTAAAGTCAGCTTTTTCAAAGCTATAATTTTGATGAACTGTCACATCTACATTTGAATCAGGAACTGTATAAACATCTCCCAAAATTCCTCCATTTGAATCTACAATATGAATTTTTGTAGGATCTTGTGGAGGACGAGCAGCCTCTACAATAGTGTCATAACCGGTTTTTAATGCTCCTATATCTCCAGTTTTAGGATTTATTTCGGCAATAACTGTGCCATCTTTATTTTCAACTAGAATCATGTCTTCTAAATTGAAATCATTTATTTCATAGCTGCCATCACTTTTTGTGTAATATTTTCCTGTAACTGCTAATGCGGAAGTTTTGATAGAAGGAGTTTTTACTTTCTCGTACCTAGGAACTAATTTTAATGCTCCTTCGTAAGTACGATAGACAAAACGATTTCTCATTAATGAGAATGGCATTTCATTTACGCTAGGCTCTGTGTTTCCAGTAGCTACACTTGAAGTAGCAAAAGTTTCATCTAGAGAAATCTCAGGGACAAAGACAGTGACCGTAAAGTGTTCTGCAGAACTTAATCCAGCCTCATTTACAACATGTAGAATGAATTCATGATCTCCAGGGTCCCCTTCATTTATAAATGGCCCTAATCTAAATAATGGTTTGCCTTGTTGATTCCTTAAAATAGCAGGGAATTGTGTGACTTTTTTATCACCATTTTTATAAGGAACAGTCTCTATATAATAGTCCACAATTTTAGTATTGAAATCAAAAGAATCGCTAGCATCTATTAAAATATCTTTCATTATAGGAACACTATAGTGAGTATCAATTGTTGGGAATGGAGGATCTTTTACAGCACAAATCTGCGGAGCTACAATGTTGCTGTTTGACATAAGAGTTCTTTCGGCCTGACTATTTAAAGCAAATACAGTTGCATAATAATTTCCATTTTCAAGATTCTTTAATGTTACATTTGTACTATCAGGATCAGGGAGTTCTATCACGAATTCGTTTTCTTTATAGTCGGTAGGAATTTCCATATCTAGCTTATTCAATAAGTCTATAGATCTCTGATCTGTAACCTTATTTGGTAATGCAACAAACCTATATTTTGCATCATCAAAGTCATCATATATAGAATTCCTAATTAAAATTTCATAGCCTACTACATCATTGTTATCTTTCTTTGGCGCCCATGAAATGCCAGCAGTTTCATTGTTTTCATAATCAGAAGTAACGCTCTGAACGCTACCATCAGGATATATATAATTGCTTATAGTATTTTTATTTGTAATAGAAAGGACTTGTCCGTGAGGATATTCAAGATTGTTTTTATAATTTTCTTTCCAGTAAACTTCTCCTCCAACTGAATAAATAATGTCATTGTCATTGTCGTGCTCTACATCACTAAATATCATAGATACAGGACCATCTAGCTCTTCTGTGTAATTTAAAATATTTTCATTTTTATCTCCTACTACAATAAACATTCCCTTAGGAGGCATTGATGGAGAAGAAGCTCCTTCTCCTGAAGCAGTGGCCGCATCAACCTGAGAATTACCTGTATTTGCAGCAATCCATCGATCTTTTGTGTCAGATATAGCAGAATCCATTAATTCAGAAATCCCTCCAGGGAAGAAAGACGTTTTTACTATATTTGAATTTCCTGAAATTTTCACATCACTGAGACTAGATGCAATTTTTATAGGAGAATCATCAACTGCATAAATATCTTTAATTAAATTTGCGACTTTCTTGTTATTTTCATTTTCTTCATAAGCAAGCATGTTATATAAATCATTGTAGTCTTCTATACTAGCAAGCATTCTGTCGGAATTTTGTATATTTTTTGTATATGCAATCATTGCATCTCTTAAATCTGCATATTTTCTTAATTCAGGGAATTCAGAAGGAATTTCTTCTGTTTTTATTTTTTCTTCTATTTCTGCAATAGATCTATTTAAAATTGGGTGAGAAGAATCAATAAATGTTTCAGAAGCAATCAAATTATATTGTTCAGGGAAACTAATCTGAGCCATTTGATTGCTATATTCATTCATTAATGTAGAAACTTCATTAAGTCTATTTTGGATTTCAGCATAAGGTTTATAGTTCAACATAGATAACCATTCTTTCTCTCTGGCTTTAGTAATATCTTTAATTTCTTCTTCATCTTGACGTTTAATTTTTTCTCCAGGAGTTTCTGGAGTGCCATTATCTATAGTTGTTTCAGTTCCATCAGTTTTAGTGCCAGAGACTCCACCAGAAGTGCCTTGGTCTCCTCCTTCTGGACTATTTCCATTTGTACCGCTACTTTGAGAACCAGAAGTTCCAGAAGATGAATTATTTTGAGCATTTTTATTTTTTTCTTCTTCTAATTTATTTTTCAAGGCTTCTGCGGCTTGCTTAGCTTCTTCGTCATTTCTATTTTTTATAGCGTTATAAGCCTCTTCAAGCCCATAATTAGCTGCCTGAACAGCCATATTTATGACGCCGTCCACAGTAGTTTGAAGAAGATTTAATTCTGTAATTTTATTTATTGATTTTACAGAATATTTTACAAGTTTATTCCAATATGAAAGAGCCGCATATATAGAAGCATACACAATTTCAACATCAAGACTCATGTCTATTTTTGTAGTAAGAACAATCTTTTCTACATAGTTATACTGTACAGCAGGAAGTTGAATAGCAAGTGAAGCAATAAGCAACAAAACTATATCAAGATTTGGTTGAGTCAATGTCTCAATTTCTGTTTCTAGACTTGTTTCCATAATTGGAATAAATCCACGTTTTATCAAGCAGAGTATCAAGAATATTGGTTTCAAACTTACAGCTAGTGATACTACTACATCAGGTAAAGCAGGAATTTTTGGAGGACGAGGAAGATCTGGAAGTTTAGGCATTGGCAATGGTGGCAAATCAGGAAGTTCAGGCAACTGGAAGTTTGGAATTTCAAATGGGAATCCAGGAATTTTTATTCTTAAATCAGGTAAGTCAGGAAGAACTAAGACAGGTGGACTAGGTATTTTTAATGGCATTAATCTAAATGTGATGTCAGGCCAAATAATTTTCAATCCTGCTTGAATTTGAGAGAAGTCGAATACAAAGTCAGGCCATTTTGGTAATGGAATAATAGGAGGACTTGGAATTGCGACAAACAATTGAAGCAACAATCCAAGCATGCTGAAGCGGTCATTTTTACATTCGTCACACCCCACTTTATAAGTAACTATTAGATCTAGAATAGCTCTCCAGCTCTTGATTATTCTTATAATTTCTTCTACCATTCCTATCCACGCTTCCATTATTTTCATCTGTCGTTTTAAATATCCTCCAAGGAATGTCATGATGGCATCCATGTAACAGATGATCTCTTGAGCATATTTTGCTTCGATATATCTCCAAGTAAGTATGTCTTGAGGGAGTCGAAGCAATTGATCTATCAAATCAAGTACTTTTTTAATACTCTGAACGGCTTCATTTATATCAAGTTTAAATTTGTCACAAGGATGTTTACTCCCGTCATCTGCACAGTCCCATATTTTTGCGTTTTCTTCATACCATCTTTCTCCTTCTTCTTCCCATTGTTTTAGAGCTGCTTCCCATTGCATTTTCTTTTTCAAAAGTTCTCCTTTAGTTACCATCGGAATATATATAGGAATTTTCTTAGATTCGATTTGAATGAATGGGAAAGAGGCGATTCCTTTTAAGAAATGATGAGCAGATGACCAGCTAACGCCATTCATCTGGCCAAAGTTTTTTAATGATTGTTTAAATTGATTCGTAATAGGAGTTACATCTGGATAAATCAAAATAAAGTCAGGCAAATCCGAAAGTTTACTTACGATTTCAATTAATTGATTGTGAATCCATTCAGTAATTACAGATGGGAACCCAGGGATATGTATATTTGTAAGAACTCCTGCTTGAACAGCAGAATCTTTATCTGTAGCATTATTTGTTTGTATCGCATCAGGGTCATTTCCATCGTTAACCATAGCTGCCTCAGGAGGTTCTCCACCTATTCCAGCTTTCATAACAGCTGATTTTGCTTTAGCTATTGCTTTTTGAATCATTCCAAGTAAATCAGGACACACTCCAAGCATTCCGAGAGGTACAGAGAATGCAAAACATATTCCAGCATGCCCAGGTCCAAGACATAGCGCCATTCCAAGTCCCATATCCAATGTAGGGGATATATAAAATCTTCCAGATGACGGTGCCATAGATGGCCACATCGGCATAATAGGAGGCAACATAGGAATTCCCCATGCGACTATAGCCGTCCCCGGAACAGCATTATTTGGTACTAAAAATGCGTAGTTCCATGGAATTGGCAGACATCCAGCGCCAGCACATCTAAATGCACTTAAAAGCCCTTGAATAGCTCCTGCTATTCTACCGGCAGCATCTCCAGCTGCTCCTAAAGCGGCTCCAACAGCTCCTGTTGCACCATCTAAAACATCTCCTACAGATAAATCATCTCCAGCTTCTGAACTCTCCGCATCACTAGGATTTGTAGTGTCTGGAGACGCGCTACTAGATCCATCACCGGATTCTCCAGAGCCTCCAGAACCTGCTGGTTTTGGTGCAGGATTATAAGATGTAGGGACAACCACTGCATCCGGTTCAAATTTATCAGGAAGATAGTTGATGTTGAGATCTGCGCTCATTACATTGAATACATTCTGAAGTTTGTCTCGAATTTTTTTAGATGGAGGAGGGATTAAAGTCATTGGATATGTAGCATCTCCCAAGTCCAACTCTTTAGTTTGTTTATAATAATACTTATATAGATCTTTTTTACCTGCAGGAATTTCCATCGCATTATCAACAGCAAAATAATACAGAGATTCAGGTAAAGTAGGCGGATTAAATGCCCATCTTAATTGAAGAAGTTCCCACGCATTATCAATAATTAACTTGTCATCATCTTTTGGAATAGTCGCAGTCAAGTCCTCTAAAGGCATATCTTGTTTACTGAAAGCCTCAGACATTTGATCGGCTTTTGTAGTAGAATCCGCTATATTTCTTTGAACAAATTTTACATAGTTCTTTGAATTTACTCCGTTTGAATATAGATATATCAAAAGAATTCCAGAACCTGATCTTGAACTTGGTCTTACTAGAATATCTGTATAAGGATCTCCCTTGCTTGGGAATTCTTCGAAATCATTACCAAGATCAAAACTTATAGAAGTAGGAGTAGTTATCTTCATTGTATATTGAATTGTTCTCTTACCATGAGGTTCTATAGAGATGCCTTTAATTACATGTGATCTCAAACTTTGAGAAGTTTCTACCCAACTACTCTCAGAAAGTTTATCAGGACAATTATTGTCTATACATTTCAATGAAGCTTTATCTAATTCAAGTCCTGCAGGAGTGCTGTCGGAAATCATAATATTACTTAGATAATTATCTGTAATATTCTTAAGAGTTAAAGTGAAAAGGAAATTATCGTCTATTTGTATCGTGCTACTGTTTACATCTACTGCATATTTTGAAGATCCAAAGAATGTAGAATCATCTTCAATTCTAATGAAAGGAGTTGGTTTAGAATAAGTCTGAATAGGAATGCCAGTAGTTTTTTTGCCGCTTGTATCCACTCCAGTTCTAGTCCCAAATTCAGTGCTTGTATTAATAGATTGCTGTATGGACTGAGAATCTTCTATAAACTTTTGTGATGATAAAGCTCCATCTTTTGAATTTGGATCTATCTTTGGAGCATCACTTTGTGATTCTGGAGAAGGAGGTGGAGTATTACTTGGTAAAATAAATGTAATAAATTTAGATGAATTAATAGCGATTTCTCCTTCAAGTTTTTGTTGGTCAGCAATTAGCTTAGCTTGTTCTTCAAGCAGTGCCATTCTCTGAGAATAACTAGTTGTTTTATCAGCTGCTTGAGCGCCTTTTTCTGCAGCAAGTTTAGCAAGATTAGCGGCTTCTTTTTCTTTGTCAGTAACAAGAGTTTTATATTTCTGAGCAACTGCAGGGTAATGAACAAAAATACTTTTGATAGTGTTTTTTGTGCTATCTAATGTAGTCCCAAAATTCTTCGACATTCCAGCATTAGTTTCCAGTCCCATACATTTTTCATCAGAAACTGTATTATAGAAAATTTTCAAATTACCAGCAGAGTCAGTGAGTGCCAAATCAGTACATCCATCGGCATTTATATCAGCGGATTTCATTATCATGGCTTTACCTTCGAGCTTTAGATTTAATGTTTGTCTTTCAAGATGTCCATTCGTATTTGTATATTGAGCAATACATTCTTCGCCGACTTTACAGCTCTCTTTCGTGCCTACAACCAAGTCGTCGTATCCATCATTATTCCAATCTATCTTTGCAAAACTATACGCACCTCCAGGAATTTTTATTACATATCCACGATCTATAAATCTCTTGTTACTATTTTCATTTTCAAGAAGGCGAACAAGTCCATCTTCATATAAAAGAAGAATGTCATCATATCCATCTCCATTGAAATCGAAATCGACCATATTTTTTATAGTCGCAAGATCAGCAAAAATAGCTTTTCCTACATCTTTTGAATGACTAGACACTCTGCTTATAAATCCAGAAACATTTTTATTTAATCTAATTGTAGGATCTCCAAACACGATTCCAACTTCTGAAGCATAAGGCATATTTGCTTCTCCCACAGAGCTTCCGCCAGTAAATAGAAGCATATGTTTATTCTGTCCTTGGAATCCAAGTCCGGCATTTTCTTTTACTTTTTCGAGAGAAGTTTGGGAAAACCCAGGAGCTTGATTAATATCAATTTTTTCTTCGGTGTTTACAAGATAGATTCCTTTTTTCCCAAAAGTTGAATTCCCTGAAAAAAACTTTGTGAAATCAAAACTTCTTGATGAAGAATATGGTTTCACATATATTCCCGGAGTAAATGAACTTTTATTATTATCATAAGTTAATGTCTGAACATCGTACGCAAAATTTTGTTTATAGGTAATAAGAAGAACAGGGTCTCCATTATTCATTACAACAAAAGATAAATAAGGTACTTCAACTTGATTTAAGTCCTTATCTGGTAATTCAAGTGTAAATCTAGAATCACGAAC
>Ga0172375_10004253_pt1 | contig 21292 bp, 16 predicted proteins | sample LakKiv1m_FD_114537 | JGI IMG/M metagenome (GOLD analysis project Ga0172375, IMG submission 114537) | Freshwater microbial communities from Kabuno Bay, South-Kivu, Congo - kab_092012_11.1m | ecosystem: Environmental > Aquatic > Freshwater > Lake | place: Democratic Republic of the Congo...
TATTTTTTCTGATGCGTCCATAATTGTGCCAATTGAAATCCGAGTCCAACATCATTTGGTGTTTGATTACGCAAAGCGACAAGTCGATTGACTGCATCCGATAATCGACCTGATCGCTCATACACAGCCGCCAAATAATAATGTGCCGGAAGATAATCCGCTTTTGTTTTAATGGCGCTGTTTAATATCTGCTCTGCATTTTTTAGGAGCAACACCTCTTGTTCTCCGGCCTTCTTTGCTGTATCTGCATCCTTTGACGATTTCATGGCATGCGCGCGATCCGCCACAAGCAAATACACATGTCCTAATTGTGTTTGATACGCCGGATTTTTTGGATCCAATTGGATGGCATGCAGATAGGCTTTTGCAGCTTGATCTTCTGCGTTTTGGATGTACGGCATCACACGCTCATACACAAGCCCGAGGGCCAACCAGTTTTCTACGCGATTTGGCTCAGTGGCGGTTGCCTTATTTGCTGTCTCAAGTGCCTTTGTCACCAAAGACGAAATATCTTTTGATTGCTCAGGGGTTGGTTGTTTACCTTTGAGCTCAGCAATGTTTCCTTCGGCTTTTGCAAGATAGGCTGAACTTAAACGGCGTTTGTAGGTGTCGAAAAACGGATTCCAAGATTGAGCTGTTTCCAAAAGAGCCATGGTTTGTGAAAGGGGTTTTGCGGCTTTCTGACTCTGTGCGGCTTGAACAAACATGTATTCTGCCCCCAATTTTTGACCAACCAAACAAAACGACACAATCACACCAACCAGTGTCATGATAAAGACACACGAAGTAAACAATCCAAGCAAAGGAATTTCTCGGAAATCAGATTTCCACACATGGGTTAACACGTGCGCGGCCAACATACCGGAAAATCCCCAAAACAAAAACGCAAACGTCATGTTGGAAGCAGAAATACATTGGCCCATAAACACCATCACCCATCCAACAAACAATACATACAACACCTTCCAATCTTCATGTTGTCGTTCTTTTAATAATCGTTTGACGGTTTTTGCCCCAAGCCACAAAACAAACACCACCCATGCCAAAACCGTTAATACACCCATGGTTGTCAAAAGTGTGAGGAAATACGATGTGGCACGATCAAATCCAAGATCCCAAAATCGTGATTGGTTTAGGCTAAGTGGTTTGTGCAAAAGAAAATCCTCTTTAAAGGTTCCGGGACCTGATCCAAGAAAAACGTTTTTTACACTTGTGTTAAACGTGGATGTAACCACTCCCCAACTTGCAGAAAAGGATGGTACAACAACGGTTGGAATTGGCAAGGTAAGCGGAGAAGGTAAAAACAAGAACAACAAACTTACAAGCAAAATAAGGAGCGGAAGAAAAAATCGTTTGGTGCTTGGAAATTCATCGGTTTGCACAAATCCAAAGGTTGCGAGCACAAGCACACCCACGATGTTCATCACCCACAGCATCCAATAATCAATCGCAAGCAAAAAGATGAGGGAACAAACAACCAACAAAAAGACAAGGGCCCGCATCATCCATCCATAGACAGATGAAGGAAAAAACGCACGATCTTTTTTGTAGGAAACTAACCAGGCACTCAGCCCAACAAAAGAGGCGGCAGATAAAAAGGCGGCAAGCGCATTCATGTTTCCGATGGTGTTAAATCCGGATGGTAAAAACGGTAACCACGAACGAACCATTGGCACAAGAAAAACAACAGAACTTAACCCAATCAAAAAAGCAGAAAACAAAAACGCCACAAGATTCTTTTTTTGCAGCCCCACTTCTTCCGCGTTATTTGCAAGCAAATAATAGAACAAAACCAGACAGGCCGTGGTCAAAAAGCTTGTGTATTCCTGCATGTTGTTTCCCACCCAGGTTTGATAGCCCATCACAGAAAACAAAGACGAAACAAGCACAAAACCCAAAAACAAGGCTGGAACGATTTGAATCCATCCAATGGAAAAAATCGTTTTTTTGCGCATGGCCATGTTTCCAAACCACAACACAATCCCGATCAAGCTCACCAAAACAAACAAGGCTTGCTTGTTTTGTTCCAAGATCTCAGACGACCACGGAAGAAAAAACATGGGCATGAGAAAAAAAAGAACCGGCATCATCCACGCAAGCACTCGCTCGGCGAGAGATACCTGTGGACGAAAAGAAGAAAAAAATGACATAGGTTATGCAAATAACATTTCTTCTATCTTATCATCTTTGTGTATGCCTCACAATTTTCTCTATCAGATGATCTGTAAGTTTGCTATAATGTGTTTGTATGCTTGAGGTTGATGTTTTTGAGAAAACGCTTTCGCGCCTTCCCCATCTTTTTTTTATTGAATCTTTTTTGGCAGATCACCCATCAGCCTCACTTTTTTTGGTCGGTGGCATGGTGCGTGATGTTCTGCTTGATCGCCCAACCAAAAATGCGGATGCGGATTTTGTGGTTCAACATGTCTCTCCACAAAAAATTGAGATATGGTTTGCTAAACACGGCACCATCAAATTTGTTGGCGCCTCATTTGGTGTGTATCAATTCATGCCAAACGGTTTTCACGATGGCCAAATCCCCCCGATCGACATCGCCCTTCCAAGAACCGAACATGCGTTTGCGGATTCTGAGGGTGGGTATAAAGATGTGTCTGTAAAATTTGATCCGGAACTACCCATTGAACAAGATTTGGAGCGTCGGGATTTCACCATCAATGCCATGGCGTATGATATTCGGAACAAAACATTGATTGATCCGTTTTTTGGAAAAAAAGATCTGCTAAAAAAGGTCATCAGAACGGTTGGTGAACCAAAAAAACGATTCCATGAGGACCTCACACGCCTTTTGCGCGCCATCCGATTTGCTTGTGAACTTTCGTTTGAAATAGAACCTGAAACCACGAAAGCTCTTTCAACGTTTGGATCGCAGCTCATGAAACGAAAACGAGTGGATGGAACATTGGTACCGATTATCAGCAAAGAACGAAAAGGCAAAGAGTTGGTAAAGGCCTTGCGTGCCAACCCTTCAAAATGTTTTGCGCTTTTGCAACAAACCGATCTGTTTTCTCATTTGTTTCCACGCGTTCCGATCGCCTCACCGAATGTGGCAAGCACATTACAAAACTTACCGCCTCATCAAACAGAACTTGCGTGTCTTGTGCTGTTTCAAAAAAACACAGACGCGGAAATCGCGGCCATGTATGAACTGACTGGTCTTGGAACCACCCCAAACAAACATTTGGCGCTGGATGAAATCACGCACCTGATTCAAAAATTGCAACACACACCAAAGGCGCATGACATCCAATTCATGCGCGCTTCCCAATTTGAAAAATGGTTTTTGGGTCGCCGCGGGGCCCTTCTGTCTGACGCGCTCCATCATCTTCAACAAACAGAGGTGGTTGCGATGATCAAAAAACGAAGAGAGGAAATTTGCGCCAGATGGATTTGTGAAGAAGATGAACCCATCCCCCCTTTGTTAACCGGTGATGATGTTCTTGCCTCAGGTGTGAGCGCGGGCCCACGCGTGCGAGATCTACTTGAGCTTTTGCGAGATTTGCAATTGGATGGAACGATTATGACAAGAGACAAAGCCTTGCAATGGTTGAAAACAGAAACAACGAAATAATCTTGAAACAAAAAAACAGCGACCACAGGTGTCGTTGTTTTTTTGGTGGGCGCGAGAGGAGTCGAACCTCTGACCTCCACAATGTCAATGTGGCGCTCTAACCAACTGAGCTACGTGCCCGAATTTTTTTAGGCGACAAAAGCATAATACAAAGAAGCGTTTGCGTCAATCATTAAAAATACTTACTTTGCTTTGCGCTCTGGTGCACATATTGCTCTTCTTCTTCATCTTCTTGCTCTTGGTCCAACTGAATCCAAGGTTTTGTTTTTGTTTTAGACAGTTCCATAAACAGAAATCCGGCCAAAAGAAGCACACAAGCCCCGACCAAAAAAGAACTCATGATGCCACTGAATCCACATCCGAATAATCCAACGGTTTGTTGAACCTTGTCTGTGGCTTGAAGTGTGCAAGCCGCAATGGCATCTTTGGCATACTTGACCCCGAATTGAGCAGCCCCGATTCCGCAAACCAAAGCTAACAAGGTAAACAAACAGCTAAATCTAACTTTTCGTACTCGTCCGAGTCGAATAATGGCAATAACCGCAAAAAAGACGCCACCTAAAATCCAATACACAACAAACCAAAAAACCGACAAAAAGAGGGCAAACGAAGAAAGTCCGGAATCCATATAAAGGCATTGTAACGTACCATATGGACAGGAGCAATGGTATAATGTAAATAAGGGGGAAAGTAGTAAGAAGGAAGTAGTAAGGGGAAAGAGACAAGTCGAGTCATAAACTTTCTAAATTTGATGGGGTATCGGTGCGGAAGTTAAATGACAGTCAGAGTCATAAACGTTCAGAATTGGATGCAAAATTGATGCAGGCCGAGCACCGCAAGTGAGATGTAGGTAAATCCTACATTGAACGCGGAGCGCAAGGCCAAATCAATTTGGCGACAATTCCGGACGTTTATGGGCGTGTAGCTCAGTTGGTTAGAGCGCGGAGCTTATACCTCCGTGGTCCATGGTTCGAGTCCATGCACGCCCACCACCAAAATACCATTGTATGCCCTATTTTTTTATCGGACTGATTCTGTTGTTGGTTTCCATCACTCTGCAAAGATGGTTCAAGAAAACAGATCAAAAAGGTGAAGCCAAAGGCATGACCTTTATCATCATTGCCGCGATTATTTTGATGGTGCTCTACGGCCTATATTATCGCGCCATTGTTCTCCCCTAGCGTATGCCAAACATCACCATCACAGAACAACACCAAAAACAACGATTGGATCAAATGCTCCAATCTGTTCTTTTAATTTCACGCACACAAATTCAAAAGCTCATCACCACAGGTGAAATTACCGTGAATGGAAAAACCTGCACCCCGCATCTTTTTTTGAAAATCGGCGATGTAGTTGTATATCCAAACCTCACCAAACCAAAAAAAATCAAAAAAGATGTTGCCCCGCTTGAAATTTTGTTTGAAGATGAAGATGTTTTAGTGATCAACAAGCCGGCCGGATTATTGGTTCACCCAACCACCAAAGATGAAAAACGACCAAGCGTGGTCGATGCCGTTTTGGCCCATGCGCCATCTGTAAAAAAGGTTGGCGATAATCCCCTACGGCCCGGCATAGTACACAGATTAGACAAAGATGTTTCCGGGGTCATGGTCATTGCAAAAACCAATGCGGCGTTTGAAGATTTAAAACAACAATTTCAAAACCGCACAGTAGAAAAAATGTATACCGCCCTTGTGTATGGAAAACTTTCCAAACCGCATGATGTGATTGATCTCAAAATTTCACGCTCAAAACGATTGGGTCGGATGGTGGCCCGCACCGGAGACCAAGAAGGAAAAGAAGCCGTAACCGAATATGATGTGGTGGATCAATTCAAAAATGCCACACTTGTGCAGGTGCGCATTCACACAGGCAGAACCCACCAAATTCGTGTTCACTTTTTCGCGATCGATCATTCAGTTGTTGGCGATCGATTGTATAAAAAACGTGTGATGCGCCATGTGCGCCACATGGAACTCGGACGATTATTTTTGCATGCCACCTCTTTATCATTCACGCTTTTGGATGGCACAAAAAAGACCATCACTTCCCCCATCCCGGATGACCTAAAAACCATTCTTCTTTCTCTCCCAAGAAAATAACAATTTACATCCTGAGCTTCCTGAGCTTCTTTAACTTCCTGAGCTTCTTCCCCATATGATCATCACCTTAACCGGCCTTCCTGGTTCTGGAAAATCCACTTTGGCAAAATTACTTGCGGACCATTTTCACATCCCATGGTATTCCATGGGAGACCTCCGTGGAAAAATGGCTAAGGATCGAAACATGACCATTGATGAATTAAATGCGCTTGGCGAAACAGAAGCCTTCACAGACAAAGAAGTGGATGAGTACCAAACAACCCTTGGACAATCCAAGGAATCCTTTGTGATTGACGGCCGACTCTCCTGGCACTTTATTCCGGAGTCTTTCAAAATTTTTTTGGATGTGGATCCTGACATTGGAGCAAAACGAATTTTTGATGCCGCCTGTGCCGGAGAACGATCAGATGAAGAAATGTATACATCGGCAGAAGAAACAAAAGAGATGATCCAAAAACGCATTGCCTCTGATAAAACCCGTTACCAGGCCTACTACCAGGTTGATTTTATGGACAAAAGTAAATACGACCTGGTGATTGACACATCGCACAAATCAGCCGAAGAAAGCCTTAAAGAGGTCCTGGCCCACCTTCCCTCTTGACGAAATTATTCGAAAAAGCTACTATCACCCCACAAAAACACCCCCTTATGAACATGAAATCGCGCCTAAACGCGAAGTGGTCCTCTTAGGAATAAGGTGTGTAACCAAAATGTATGACAGACGAAACAACAAACGTTGAACCGGTTGAAACAACCGGGGCAACTCCGGTTGAGGAAACAACCCAACCAGAAGCGACACAAGAGGCACCAACTGTGAAACCTGTTGCAGAAGAAATTCCTGCGCAGGAAGCTCCAAAAACAGACTTGCCTTTTGTCTCAAAGCTCACCAATCTTTCTGAGCTTCGCGCAGGTCAAACCGTTCGTGTTCACGAGCGCATCAAAGACCTTTCTCCAAAAGGAGAAGTCCGCGAGCGCATTCAGGTGTTTAAAGGTATGATCACAAGTGTGAAAGGATCAAAACTTTCTCGCACCATGACCATCCGAAAAGTGAGTGAAGGCGGATATGGCGTGGAAAAAATCTATCCGGTGAATTCTCCGGTGATTGCAAAAATCGAACTCGTAAAAACAGCACGTGTTCGCCGCGCAAAACTCAACTTCTTGACCAATGTCAAAAAGCGATTCAAACGCAAGTTCAAAGAAACCTATATGAAATAAAAAAGACCCGGCCAAACGGCCGGATCTTTTTTTGTTTGTTAAATCGACAAAATGATTTGAGCATTCTTCACATCTTTTCCTGTGGCAAATCGCCACAAGTAGGTGTCAGACACATCCACGATTCCTTGGGACCAGACGGATCCATATAAAGATTTTGCAACCGTCTCAGAGATGATCCAGTGCAAAGCCCCATCATTTCCAATCACATACACGCGAGGGTTTGCCACGGATTTAATCCGTGTGCCAGGCGCATAGTTTGCTTCACCCAAATAGGTGTGTGAGGCAAGAAGAGATTTCATGCTTTCATCAGAAATCACCTGAGTGGATTTCCATGAATCAAACCAGGTGAAATAGGTTTTTTCATCTGTCACATTCCAAACCTTATTATCTTTCACAAGATACACAACCGGGCTGGAAACGCTTTTCACGGCTTGGTAAGACGATTTGCTCAAATCAAGCACAGATGAAAAAGTGGCTTGATAGTTGTGTCCATCTTCCCCACGCCAATAGGCATGCATGCGATCAGACAACACAGGATTGGTTCCTCGACCGATATCGATTTCTGTTCCGCTGGTTTGGTTTTTATACCAAATGTGTCCATCTGATTTTGTTCCGATTTGAACATCCGAAACCGCTGATGTCACAAGAAAAGCCGGTTTCACCCACAAACGATTTATGAGATCAAATCCACGGTATCCATCTTTGGTTTCAAAATAGACCGTATTCCCAACCAATCGGAACGTATCATTTTTGATTTGTCCGATCTTGAAGACACCATCAGGACTTTGTCCAAACAAGATGTGGTCCGCATTCACAAATGCCATCACATCTCCATTTATCTGAATCGATGTTTCCGGCGTTGCATACCAGTTATAGGTTGCATCTGAGTGGGCTTGTGGTTCTTTTTCAATGTTTGGTCGATAGGTAAACAAACGGAAGTTTTGAAAATAGACAACGGTTCCGTTTGAAAGAAAATGTGGATAGATAAGATCAGAGGCCGGCTCCGTCCAGGTATTTGGAATAGCTTCCACTTTTTGTGATGTTTCATTCATGAGCCAGAGCTGTTTGTTTCCACCGGGAAATTCCATTTTCACAAGCGCGATGTGTTCGTTTACATCCTTCACCTGTTGCATGGGGTTGTTCATGAAAAACGTGAAATCACGGTTTTCTCCTTTTTCATTTTGTGCAAGCAAAATAGCTTTCACCTCACCGGTTTTTTTATCCGATGCCAACAGGTTACTAAACACAGATACGCCTTCGGTTTTAAACGAGAGGAAATCAAGTTCGTTTGAGGCACGTGTCACGGTTGCTTTTTTTACAACCGATTGTGTTTGAGGATCATACGAATAAATGTTTGTCCAAACACCTTTTTCCGTTGAGGGAACATCAAACACAAATTCGGATTCGCCAACAAGCGCATCCGCTTTATTCACCCGATTTGAAACATGTGAAACGGTTTGAATGTTTCCGTTTTTCACAAACGAAAGATCTACGGTTGCGGTGTCTGTGGAGTAGAAAAATACACGGCTCCGTTTTTTTCAAACGGACCTTGTGTTTTCTCTGAAACCGCCAAGCGTTGCACTTGATAGGTTCCATAATCCCAAGCCGCATCGGTCATGGTAGATCCGAATGAGTCAGCCTGAGCGTGTGGCATGATTGGGCTTAATGCCAACAGAGCCAACGCAAGAATTGATATGGTTTTCTTCATAGAAAGATATACATTCCATCATGGAATAAGGCGATATCTTAGCATATTTTAGCCATTTTGTCAATGATTTTACTAAAAAAATGGGCAATTTTGGCCCATTTTTCCATATTAGAGAAGTTCTTTCAAGTATGCTCCGGTCACACTCGCTTTAACCTTTGCCACATCTTTTGGAGAACCTTGTGCTACCAATTTTCCACCTTTGATTCCGCCTTCTGGTCCCATATCAATCACCCAATCCGCTCCTTTGATCACATCCAAGTTGTGCTCAATGATCACAACCGTATTTCCTTTGTCCACCAACTGATTGAGCACCCCAAGCAGACGTTTAATATCTTCAAAGTGCAATCCGGTGGTTGGCTCATCCAAAATGTACAGCGTTTTTCCGGTTGCGCGACGCGATAATTCCGTTGCCAACTTCACACGCTGTGCTTCTCCACCTGAGAGGGTTGTGGCCGGTTGCCCCAATCGCAAATAGCCAAGACCGACTTCATGCAAAATGTTCAACTTTTCAAAGATGGCTGATTGGTCCGCAAAAAAACGTCTGGCTTCCTCCACGGTCATGTTGAGCACATCCGCAATATGTTTTTGTTTGTAGTGCACCTCAAGCACTTCTTGGTTGTAACGCGTTCCACGACATTCAGAACACTCAACATACACATCCGGCAAAAATTGCATTTCAATGCGACGCATCCCATCTCCTGAACACGCTTCACATCGTCCACCGCCTTTCACATTAAAACTGAATTTTCCCGCATCAAAATTTCGCATCTTGGCCTCAGGAACATTTGTGAACAAATCGCGAATAGCCGTAAACACCCCTGTGTACGTGGCCGGGTTCGAGCGTGGTGTTCGACCAATTGGCGATTGATCAACCGCAACGACTTTATCAATGTGATCAATGCCTTTGATGGTTTTATGCGCTCCAGGATATTCTTTGGCGCGATAAAAATGTCGAGAAAGGGATTTACCTAAAATATCCAAAATGAGGGTTGATTTTCCTGAACCTGAAACACCGGTCACACAAACCAATTTTCCAAGCGGGATCGTTACATCCACATTTTGCAAATTGAATGCCGAAGCTCCCAAAATATCAATCGATTTTCCATTGCCTTTGCGATATTTTTTTGGCGTTGGAATCAATCGATCGCCGGATAAATACAATCCGGTCAGGGAATCTTTTTTCTTTTTGATTTGTGCGGCTGTTCCTTCGGCGACCACTTCTCCTCCGTATTCTCCTGCACCGGGACCAATATCAAACACATAATCTGCAGCCTTAATCATAGCCTCATCATGTTCAACCACAATCACGGAGTTGCCATACTCTTTTAATTTGCGAATCGTGCTGATCAATCGATCATTGTCGCGCGGATGAAGTCCGATCGATGGTTCATCCAAAATGTAAATCACACCGGAGAGTCCTGAACCAAGCTGAGTCGCAAGACGCACACGCTGGGCTTCTCCACCTGAGAGTGTCATGGCTGATCGATCAAGCGTTAAATAGCCAAGTCCCACTTCCATAAGTTGCGAAAGTCGTGCACACACTTCTTTTCCAACCCGTTCCGTAACCAATTGTTCTTCTTTTGATAATCCATTTTTTTGCTGTGCTTTTGTGGCTGCGGCAAACAAGGCGTTTACATCTTCAATCGGCATATTAACCACATCGGAAATGGATTTTCCATTCATGGTGATGGAAAGCACATACGGCTGCAAGCGTTTTCCTTCACAAGCCGGACAAATCATGCGACGCATGTATCCTTCCAATTCCGAGCGCACATAATCCGAATCCGTTTCGCGATATTTTTGTTCAAGCTGCGCCAAAATTCCCGGGAACATTACTTCAGCTCCATCAAACGTATAGGTTTCTTCTTTGGTTCCATACAAAAGCACATCCATTTTTGCTTTTGGGATTTTATCAACCGGAACATCCAAAGGGATTTTGTGTTTTTTTCCAACCACTTCAAGCAAACGCAAATAACTGGTTTGATTTCCCGCAATGCGCGACCACGGGCGCACAGCACCTTCTTCCAGAGTCAAGCGGGGATTCGGAATCACAAGCTCAGGCTCAAGCACCAACTTTTCTCCCAAACCTGTACATTCTTTACACGCCCCAAACGGTGAGTTAAACGAAAACAATCGCGGTTCCGGTTTTGGATAACTGATGCCGCAATGGGCACACATAAAACTTTGCGAGAAGACAAACTCGTCGCCGTTTTCATCATTCACTAAGGTCACGGAACCGTTTCCGTATTCCAAAGCACGCTTCACTATGGTGGTGATTTGATCTTTTGAATACGTGGCTCCACTCGCAAACGAAAAAATTTGCACATCAATGTCGTGCTCTTTCTTTTTGTCTTTGTGCATCATGAGTGCCTCGTCTGTGTCCACAATAAGCCCATCAAATCGCACGCGGGTAAACCCGGCGCCAAGCGCGGCTTGCAGCACGTGTTTGTGCTCCCCTTTTTGTTGATACACAACCGGCGCAAACAACAACAAGGGATCGTTTCCGATTTTTTGCGAAACGTGTGTGACGATTTGGTCTAAGGTTTGTTCAGAAATTTCCGCCTGACAGGTTGGACAATGCGGACGTCCGGCGCGCGCAAACAAAACGCGCAAAAAATCATAAATTTCGGTCACAGTTCCAACGGTTGAACGCGGATTGTGCGAAGAGGATTTTTGATCAATGGCAATGGTTGGAGAAAGACCTGTGATTTCATCTACATCTGGTTTATCTTGCAGCTCAAGAAATTGTCGTGCATAACTTGAAAGCGATTCCATGTATCGGCGTTGACCTTCGGCGTAGATGGTATCAAAGGCCAAAGAGGATTTTCCTGATCCGGATAATCCGGTAATCACCACTAATTTATTTTTTGGAATGTTCACGTCAATATTTTTCAAATTGTGAACACGTGCGCCGCGAATGGAAATGAATTCTTGCATAAATATCATGAAACATTAGAAGCTCAGGAGGATCAAGATGTTCAAGAAGCTCAAGAAGATGGATGATGAACTTCTTCACACAAACTCGCCGAACACGCTACCACACAAACAAAAAAGGGGCAAGCGTTTACCGCCAGCCCCAGCTATTTATTTGTCTGATTAGTGTGTTACACAACGCAATTCATTCATTCCTGTCGCTATATCATAGAGGACGACCCCTGGAATAAGAGACGACCAAGAAGCCGCCGCACTGGCAATTCCTTTGATTTCTGCAACACAAGATCCGGGTGCTTTGCATGGATTCTGCTGACAGATTGATTTCAAATCCACTTCTCCCAATCCGGCCCCGACATTTTTTAGTAAAACAGGTCCGTCCGAGGAAAAGCCTTTTCCGTAACTGTTCGTTGTGTAATCCTCACATTTTTTTATTCCATTGCACATCACCCCAAACAACGAACATTCAGCCAAATGATTTTTTTGAACATATGAAGCAACTTGTTTAGCCCCTAACGTTTTAGCTGTTCCTATAATCTTTGCCGAAATACTTTTTGAAACAAGTTGCGGAGCCCATGTGACACCACACTTTTGCCAATAGATATACTCTCCGGCTTTTATTTCAGGTGGCGTAAGCTTTGAACAAACTTCCGAAGAAGGAGTAACACCTGCTTTGCTAAGATCACTTGTGCATGTCAAACACTTTGCTTTGTCTCCACTTCCCAAACATTTTTCTCCGGCAGAAGGACACTTCACAAAATCACACGTGGTTCCGTCCGGAACACTTTTTCCTTCCGGGGCTTTTTTAACTTTTCCAATCGTGCCGCACTTTTTCTCTTTATCTCCAACATCCACTTCATATCCGGCTTTGACCATGTCTTCACAAGAAGTGATGTTTGGCAAAATCACCTGTTTAATCATGGGAAGTTGTGGGACATTTAATCGCACCAAATATGGATTCACGGTAAACAAAATCAGGTATGTGCAAAACAATAAGACCAAACCAATCACCGCATTGTTAATGCGTTTTTTTCCGGCTGCAGAATCACCGGAACCGGAACCCAACACATATTGCAATCCACCAACCATAATCATCACAATCGCAATCGTGGTGCCGGCAATCATGAGCCATTTATACACAACGTTCAAATACTCTCCCAAGTTTGCAGCAACATCATATTTGCCAATTTTCACCTGCAACGTTAATTTCGCTTGTTTTGCCGGGTCAGGATAACAATACGGTTTGCCACTTGGACAATCACGCGACGGCCTCGTTGATCGGATACCTCCTTGCGCCTTGCACTCCTCTTTTGAAAAACATCTCAAGTTGCGATCCGGATATTGGGCCGGTTTGTAAGCGCACACAGAAACCGTGTCTCCGGATTTTTCACACTCAGCCTTGCAATCCAAAATCTTTTTTTGTCCAATATCTTTTGCCCCAGATTCGGTGGCACAAAAACACTGACACTTTTCAATGGTGGTTACTTTTGGAGCTGGTGAGGCTGCGCCACCAGAAGAAGATCCGGTTGATCCGGTCGAACCCTTGGAACCAGTTGATCCAGTCGAACCCTTGGAACCAGTTGATCCAGTCGAACCCTTGGAACCAGACGACGAAGATTTTGTATCTGAAACAACGCACGCTTCCATTTTTACTGCGTCTGGTGTGCTAGCACATGCACTAGCGCACTCTTCCGGACTGGTTTTATTCCCCAAACCAACAATTCCAGTCGTTGTTCCACAATAACACGGACAAGAGGCATAACTAACAACCGGGGGAAAAAAACCACCAACAAGAACGAGAAGATAAAGAATGGAAAAATATTTTTTCATACCCTATGGATTGGTTGATGGTGTTTTTTCAGCAGATGCCGCAATTAAATCCCAAACGTCTTTTGGCACAGAACCGGGAATACGCAAATTGTTCACAAAAAACGTTGGTGTTCCACGAACACCCGCATCCAACCCGGCTTGATAATCATTTTGCACTTCTTGCGCCACATCATCGGCCTGCAAACAGGTTTCAAATGTTTGTTTGTTCAAGTTCAGCTCATTGGCAAAACGCATAAACATGGATTCATCCATAGTGCCTTGATTTTGAAACAACTTGTCGTGGTATTCCCAAAACTTTCCTTGTCGTTGCGCACATGTTGCGGCCACAGCCTCCTTTTGTGCGAGCGGATGAAGTTCAATGATTGGAAAATCGCGATAGATCAATCGAACGCTTTCCGGATGCTCTTTGGCAAAGGCTCGAATGGTGAAACTTGCTTCTTTGGAATATGGACAACTAAAATCTCCAAACTCAACAATGGTGATCGGTGCATTTGCTTTGCCCATGCTTGGATCATCGGTTGTGACCGTATTTACAGACCCATCTTTCATGGGTTCAGAGGCGAGTTTGGCAATGGTGGTGTAGGCACGCGTAAAATCATACGCGCTTGGATTGAATCCGCCTTCACGAATTTTTTGGATGTAAAAAATCACTTGCCAAGCAAACCATCCAAGCAGAATCAAAAAAATGATGGTGATGGTCATGCCAATCCATTGTCGTTTTTTATGAATCCCCTGTTCTTCTTCTTGCATAGATGTTGTGGCGCACGCCAACACAAATCATTTATAAATCGTTACAAAAAGTATATCATGAATACACAACCACTTCGATATGACATTATCCTCTTTGGAGATCGCCCAACATCGAGAAGAAAAACGCGCAGCCGGACGCAAGAAAAAACGCCATCCGTCTATGATCATGACCGGAAAAGGCATGAAACGTTTTGCTTCGCCAAAAAAGCCAGGGGCTCGTTGACGAAAAACCCACATTTTGATATGATTTTTTCGTTATGAACTTGAACTCGATTTTGCCTATTGTGCAATTTGTTTTAGCCGTGTTGCTTATGGCAGCGATTTTGCTGCAATCACGCGGAACAGGACTTGGAGCGGCCTTTGGCGGAGGTGGAAACGTCTACCGCACAAAGCGTGGGGTTGAAAAAAAGCTCTTTCACGCAACCATTATCATTGCTATTTTGTTTTTTGGCGTTTCATTAGCCAACGTTTTGATTTAATTTGAAGACTTTATCTTCTTGTTGTGTCTTTGGACCTACAACGCTTTTTCAAACAGAAACCGGTTGATTCAACAAAAAACCTGACCCTTCGCCAGGTTCTTTCTGTTACCAAACCAAGAAAATTTCCAACCTGGAAACAATGGCAACAGCTTTCAAACGTGCTATCAGCGGTTGAAAAAAAACTGATGGGCGGAGCCTTAACCACTTTTGTTCTTTCGTTTGGGTTTCTTGCCACCTTTTATGTTCTCACGCACCAAGTTGAAATCCCGGCCGTGGGTGGTGAATACACAGAAGCTGTGATTGGCGAGCCAAGACTCATCAATCCTCTGTATGCGTCCGTCAATGATGTGGATGCGGATCTGTCAAAACTCATTTATTCCGGACTCACAAAGTGGGATGGCCAAGCCGTTGTTGCGGATTTGGCCGAATCCATCCAACCAAATGACACCTTCACCCGATTCACCATCAAACTCAAACCAAACCTCAAATTTTCAAATGGAGAACCGCTTTTGGTTAAGGATGTTATTTTTACGGTGAGCGCCATCAAAAATCCAAAATATCGAAGCCCACTCATCGCCACACTAAAAGGATCAACCATTGAACAGGTCGATGATAATACCTTGGCGTTTAATTTGGAAAAGGCAAATCCATTTTTTGCAAACTCCCTCACATTTGGCATTTTGCCGGAAACGCTTTGGTCCGAAATTTTGCCTCAAAACACGCCACTTGCGGCCATTAACTTGCAACCGGTTGGAAGTGGTCCATACGCATTCACCTCATTTACCAAAGACAAAAAAGGATCCATTCGTTCATTTAGTCTCAAACCAAACACGCATTATTACGCGGAGCGAGCAAAAATTAAGCAGGTCACATTCAAATTTTATTCAGATGCAAACGCGGCCGCACAGGCATTATCAAACAAAAACACTGAAGGGCTTGGATTTGTTTCCTTTGAAAACATTGCTCCGCTTGAAAACAACCGCTCGGTTCGTTTGATTGATTCGTCTGTTCTCAAATCCACTTCCCTTATCTTCAACCAAAACAACCGTGTGTTGAAAAATGCGGTTGTAAGGCAAGCAATTTCAGCATCCATAGACAAAGACACGTTGATAAAAAATGTGTTACACGGTCATGGACGAGTCATCACGTCTCCTATTTTGTTTGGCATGACTGGATATAGTGAACCAACTGCCTCTTCATTTGATCTGAAAAAAGCACAGACAGATTTAACCACGGCCGGTTTTGTTCTTGAGCAAGGAGCTCAATTTAGATCTGTTCCAAAACCTCCACCAGCCCCAAAATCCAAATCAAAAAAGAAAGCCGGACCAGAACCTGAACAAACCACCCAAGAGTATCTTTCTTTACGACTGGTGACCACAGACACACCAGAACTCAAGGCGGTGGCTCAACTTATCCAAACCCAGCTTAAACAGGTTGGTATTGAAGTTGTTCCTTCGTTTGTGGCCCTTGAATCATTTCAAAAAGAGGTGGTTGAGCCACGGGCATTTGATCTGCTGCTCACATCTTCTCTTTTAACCACAAACACGGATCCAATCCTTTTCTGGCACAGCTCCCAAATCGGCAAAGGTGGTCTGAATGTGGCCGGGTACCAAAGTAAAGATGCGGACAAATGGCTGGAAAAGGCTAAAGACGCAACAAATTTGGAGGCAAAAACATCGGCCTATCGACAATTTCAAGAAATTGTGGTAAAAGATGTGCCTGCGGTTTTCTTGTATCAGTCATCGTACGTGTATGCGATGGCTAAAAAGGTTCAATTTGCGGCACCATCGGTGATCCGTGTTCCATCTGATCGATTTTCAAATGTAGAAACATGGTATATCAAAACAAAGAAGGTGTTGAAATAAGGATTGCTTCGTCATCCCGCCACAGGCGGGATTCCTCGCAATGACACAAATATCTTTCTCGTGCGAACAACTTAAAATTGAATAGATTACGATTTGAAATAGCGTAAAATGTTCTAATTTGAATTGATGACGCAGCGTGTAAAACATCCAAAATTGGATAAGCTGCGAAGTGCTGGAAGTTAACAAAAAGATAGCTCTAGTGCGAACAACTTAAAATTGAATGGATTGCGAAGGGCTGGACAACAGAGGAAAAACGACTACTATTGAAGAGCGTAAAATGTTCTAATTTGTCTTGATGACGCAGTCCTGGAGGCAAGAAAGATGCCGAAACGTAGATAAACCTACGTTGAGGTATTTTCTTGCCGAAGGACAAGTCAGCAAACAAATTTGGACATTTTACATTTGCGGATGTGGCGGAACTGGTATACGCGCAGGTCTCAGAAGCCTGTGGGCGCAAGCCCTTGGAGGTTCAAGTCCTCTCATCCGCACCAAACAAATTACATGAGTGAACCGCTGATATAATTTGTTTGGAGCAGCAAACCACCTGCGTGGTTTGCGTGAGGACTTGAACGCCGGAGCCATATGCTGCCGACTCTGCCGGAAGGCAGCATGGCGAGGCGGTGCCCAGCCCGAGGAGGCGGAAGACGACGAGAGGCGCGGGCAAGTCCTCTCATCCGCACCAAACAAAACTTAACAAGACCCTTTTCCGGATACTTGTGAACATCCACAAACATCTCAAAAAGACGTCGTGTAAACATCAGAACAATTTTCGCTCGTTGTATTGTTTTTGGTTTTTCGAATCTCTTTTTTGATCCTTACAATTGAACACACAGAACCGGTTGTCCGTTTCTGATTATCTAATCTTTATTATTTTTATGGTTCAACAAAAATCATCTATTCCGGGGAAACAAATGCCGGGAAACAAATATCGCGGTCGCGTTTTTCGGGCAAAACGTCCTCAACAAACGCCTGCACCGCACACAAAAACATTCACCTCTCCAAGCGGCGATAAACTTCGCGTCATGGTTCTTGGCGGATGTGAAGAAGTCGGTCGTAACTGTACCCTTTTGGAATACAAAAACGACATCATCCTCATTGACATGGGGCTTCAATTTCCGGAAGAAAACATGCCGGGTGTTGATTACATTATTCCAAACATGTCTTATCTCAAAGGCAAAGAAAAAAATGTGCGTGGTGTGATTATCACCCATGGTCACTATGACCACATCGGTGCCATCCCCCACACCATTCCAAACATCGGCAATCCGCCCATTTATGCGCTGCCGATTTCCGCCGGTATCATTAAGCGTCGCCAAGAAGATTTTCACACGCGACCGCTCAATGTTAAAGTCACAAAAAACACGGACATTTTGCACCTTGGAGCCTTCATAGTTTCCTTCTTTCACATCAACCACAACATTCCGGACTCTGTTGGTATTGTGATTGATACACCGGTTGGAACTGTATGCCACACCGGAGACTGGAAATTTGATTTCCACCCGGCCGGCACAGACCATGCAGACTTCCAGCACATTGCCATGATCGGCAAAAAGGGTGTGCTCTGTCTTATGGGTGATTCCACCAATGCTAATCGCCCAGGACACCAAGTCTCGGAAAAAGTGATCGAAGAAGAATTGCGTGGCGTGATTGAAAAAGCGCCTGGTCGTGTGATCATTGGAACATTCGCTTCCCTGCTCGCTCGTGTCAAACAAATCATTGAAATCTCAGAATCGCTTGGAAAAAAAGTGGCGATCGATGGTTATTCCATGCGTATCAACATTGAAATCGCCAAAGAGCTTGGTTTCATTAAATGTGCAGCATCCACCCTTATCAAACCAGAACAAATGGATTCCTATCCAGATACAAAACTGGTTTTGATCTGCACCGGAGCGCAAGGTGAAAAGAAAGCCGCACTCAATCGCATCGCCAATAACGAGCATCGCAGCATTCGCGTGCGCAAAACCGACACGGTGGTGTTTTCATCCTCTGTTATTCCAGGAAACGAAAACTCTGTGCAGCGCCTCATGGATTCTTTGTATCGAAAAGGATGCAAGGTAATCAATTATCAAATGATGGATGTTCACGCCGGAGGTCATGCCAAAAAAGAAGACATCAAACTCATGCTCGCCTTGTTCAAACCAAAATACTATGTGCCGATTGAAGGCAATCATTTCCTTTTGCGCGAAAACGCCTCAGTGGCATATTCGATGGGATGGAAAGAAGAAAACGTGTTTGTGGTGGACAATGGACAGGTGATGGAATTTGCCAAAGACCACGGTCGACTCACCCAAGAAAAAGTTCCAACCGATTATGTGTTTGTGGATGGACTTGGTGTTGGTGATGTTTCACAAGTGGTGTTGCGTGATCGCCAAGTGCTTGCCGAAGACGGCATGGTGGTCGTGATTGTGCAAGTTGAAAAACGCACCGGACGATTGGTTGGAAACCCAGACATTATCAGTCGAGGATTTATCTACATGAAAGATCATGTGGAGCTCATCGAAGGCACACGCAAAGAGGTGAAAAAATTGATTGTTGATAAAGACCCAACCTCTGAAGCCGATACAAAATACATTCGCGATCAAGTTCGCGATGAAATCGGAAAATATCTGTTTAAGAAAACCGAACGCCGTCCCATGATTTTGCCAGTGGTGATCGAAGTGTAAAGCAAAAAAACTCGCGTCCAAACGCGGGTTTTTTGATTGACACAAACGACCGATTGTGTTAGGGTTGTGCGTTCACAAGTGTGAGCGTGTTCATTTCAAACCAAAGGAGACCACATGAAAAAAATCACAGTCGGACTCGTTGCTATTGGGGTTAAAATCCTCCCGAAATTCATCACAATCCTTGGAAAACTCGGGAAGCTCTTCAAGGTTGGAAAAGTCGCCCTGTTTGGCGCCTCGTTTGCGGCCTACACCCATCTGTTCACTTGGCAATTTGCCTGCCTCATCCTGTTTTCGATCTTCTTCCACGAAAGTGGGCACATCTGGGCCATGAAAAAGTGCGGGATCAAAACAAAAGGGATCTACTTCATTCCCTTCATGGGCGCTGCCGCTGTCTCAGAAGACATGTGGGCGTCAAGAGAGAACGAAGCCTTCATTGCTCTGATGGGACCCGTCTGGGGATTTGCCCTTGCGCTTGCAACGGCTGGTGTCTGGTTCATGACCAATGAACCCATCTTTGCTGCCGCAGCCGGATGGATGTGTGCCATCAATCTGTTCAATCTGCTTCCGGTGGTTCCCCTCGATGGCGGACGAGTAGTCAATGCCATCGCCTTCTCTTTGCACTCATGGATTGGATACATCTTTCTTGTTCTGAGCTTTGTAGGGCTTGGGACATTTGCGATTTACACAAGCTTTGGATTGTTTTTCTTCCTGCTGATTGTCGGCGGGGTGGACACACTCTTTGCGGTCATCATTCCTTTTCTCAAACAACGTCGGTTGAAAAATGCAGAAACGGAATTGAAGATGTATTTTCAAGGGCGTGATCAAGATCGGGTTAAAATCATAACGTCGTTTATGGCGAACGTTCTAAACAACACCGATCCGTATGAGACTGATTTTCAGTTCTTGGCCAATGTGGCAAAAACACACCTTGTCGAGCTTGAACGGTCTTCATCTGATCTTCCTACAGCAGAAGAATTTCTCTATATCGTCACGGCCATCAAAATAGCAAACGAAAAAGCAAAGATCGAAAGCACCACACCCACAACCCTTTCCTGGAAAGGTGTGACGATCACGGCCGTGGTATCCGTTTCTTTGCTCCTTGGCTTGTGGACGCTTGGCGATTACGTCAAACATGTTCCTGGCGCAGACATTGCCATGGAATTTCTCAAAGACTCGGATGATACCAAGTCCGACTCTGAACAAACCCAAGAAAAACCTCATTGACAAACCTCAAAGACCACTTCGGTCTTTTTTCTTTTCCCTTTTTTTTATCTCTGCTACTATACAACCACTATGTCACGTGTTCTCACTGCCCTCCAACCAACCGGCCTTTTGCACATTGGCAACTATTTCGGTGCCATTGAACCGTTTTTGCGTTTGCAAGAGGAAGGAAACGAAAACATCCTTTTTGCCGTGGATTACCATGCCATTACTGTGCCGCAAGACCCGGACACGCTCAGAAAAAACATGTTGTTTGCCACGGCCGTGTATCTTGCTGCCGGGGTTGATCCAACCAAAACCATTTTGTTTCAGCAATCGTCCGTGCCGGAGCACACAGAGCTTGCCTGGATCTTAAATTGTGTGGCGCACATGGGAGAATTGGAACGCATGACACAATTTAAGGATAAAGCAAAAGGCAAAGGTGAATCTGTGACGGTTGGATTATTTGATTATCCGGTTTTGATGGCTGCGGACATTCTTTTGTATGACACGGAAATCGTGCCGGTCGGAGAAGATCAAAAACAACATGTTGAATTGGCACGAGATTTGGCTGAACGATTTAACAAACGATTTGGAAAAACTTTTGTGGTACCAAAACCGGTGATTCGCAAAAGCGGAGCGCGGATTATGGGACTGGATGATCCTACCAAAAAAATGTCCAAATCAGCTCCATCGGAAAAAAATTATATAAGTCTCATGGATGATGAACAAACCGTGCTCAAAAAAATCAAATCAGCGGTGACGGATTCAGAAGGAACGATAGAGTACCAAGAAGACAGAAAAGCCATTGCAAACTTGATGACGCTTTATGGACTGGTGACAGGCCAATCCATGAAACAAATTGAAAAAGATTTTGATGGCAAAGGATATGGCGATTTCAAAATCGCCCTGGCAAAAGAGATCAGTGCGTTCCTTTCCCCCATGCAAGAAAAAATA
>Ga0172375_10004254_pt1 | contig 21292 bp, 29 predicted proteins | sample LakKiv1m_FD_114537 | JGI IMG/M metagenome (GOLD analysis project Ga0172375, IMG submission 114537) | Freshwater microbial communities from Kabuno Bay, South-Kivu, Congo - kab_092012_11.1m | ecosystem: Environmental > Aquatic > Freshwater > Lake | place: Democratic Republic of the Congo...
TCGTGGAAGTCATGTGCGGCATGTACAAGACCAACACCCCCTTCATGCCCCAGCAACCCGAGGTGACGCCTTGTTCATAACTTCAGAAAAATCGACTTGCGCTGGTTATAGCTTGTCTCAACGTTCAAGTTCGGGAGACGGCAAGGAGCACAAAAGAAAACGACCTTTCTTTCGTGTTCTTTGCGCTTCTTTGTGGCTATTCCCTATTCCCGCACGGCTTTGATGGGCAGGCGGGAGGCGTCGACGGCGACGGCGAAGCCGGCGGGCGCAGAGACGCGGTAGAAAAAGGTGCCGCCGGCCTTGCGCCAGGCCACGGTCACGGTGTCGGGACCGACGGGCATGGTGCCGGAACAGCTCTGGAGCGGCACGTCGGCGAAGGCGACGGCCACCTTCTTGTTCACGGCATCGATTCCACGGATGCCGAGCACGTCGCGGAACATGAGGCGCTCGACGTGGCTGGCGAAGCCGTGGCAGCAGCTCGCGGTGGGCGTGTCGTTCTCCCACAGGGTCTCGGTGAGGTCGGCCATCTTGAGGAAGTAGCCCTTGGTCTCGTCGAGAATCTGCGCGGAGAGCCCTGCGCGCGAAAGCAGTTCGAGCCGCAGGTAGTTGCCGATGAAGGCGTTCGCGAAGAAGATGTCGGGGTGCTTGTTGTTCTGGTGGCGGTCGGGGCCGAAGTCGGCGCGCAGCGTCTCCCACAGCGCGGGATAGGTCTGCGGCGTGGCGGTGCGGAAGAAGAAGGCGTAGTACTGGCAGGCCTCGGTGCGCTGGCCGGTGGGCTTGAGCGTGCCGTCCGGTTGGCGCTTGGCGTTGTCCACAAAGTACGTGCCGTCGTAGGACTGCTTGCGGACCGTGGCGCGCACGGTTTCGGCCTCGGCCTCATACTGGGGCATGCCGTACATGCGGGCGACGCAGGAGAGCACCTCGGCGTAGGTCATGTTCGAGGGGTAGTTCACGTCCTGCACGAGCTTGTTGGCCTGCGACCATTCGACGAAGACCCAGCTCGGCAGCTTTTCGAGCAGGCCGTCGCTGTTCTTGTACTGCTTGAAGAAATCGACCAGCGCGAGCACGCGCGGTTTGAGGGCGTCGACCGTGGCGCGGTCGCCGCTGCGCTTGAGGTATTCGTCGAGCTGGATCACGAACCACATGGCCCAGTTGGGGATGTAGACGCCGTCGTTGTGGTCGGAGGGGTAGCACATCGGCAGCATGCCGTCGGGCAGGTGGTCGAAGACGGGCGGAAGCTGGAAGTTCTGCACGAAGAGCTTCTCCATGCGCGTATCGCCGCAGAGATCGTTGGCCACGCGGCCGATGAAGAAGCTGTCGCAGAGCCAGCCCGCGCGCTCGCGCGACGGGCAGTCAGTGAAGACGTCGACCGCGTTCTGCTTGAAGGTCGAGCGGGCGGCCTCAAAGATGCGGTTGAGCGTTTTGTCGGAGCTGGCGAACTGGGCGCGCTCGGTGGCGCTGTTCACGTACTCGCGGAAGTGCAGGTCGGCGACCTCGCAGGCCGCGCCGGTGGCGATGACCTTGAGGTAGCGCAGCGTGTAGGGCTCGAAGCACTCGACAGCATAGGTGCCCGCCGCCGCGAGGTCGTAGGAGACCACGTTGCAGCAGCTCATGCGCGTGGGGCTGACGTCGTCGCCGCTGAGCATCTCGTCGAAGACGAAATAGATGCGGCCTGGGCCCTGGCTGCGCAGGGTGGCGCCGAAGAAACCGGTGTTGTTGCGGCCGAAGTCGATGATGCGGAATTGGCCGTCGGCCAGCGCGAAGCGGCTACCCGCGTCGAGCGGCTTGTCGGTGCGCGTCTGCGAGGCGGTCTCCAGTCGCTGCGCGTCATAGAAGGGGATGCAGGTCAGCTCGGCCTCGGGGAAGCCGCCGAGCTTGGGACCGATGTTTTTGGTCGCGCGGTCGGCCCAGACCTTCTTGGCGGGATTGGTCTGGGCTGTGCCCGCGAAGACCTCGCGCACCGGGGCGCGCACGGCGAAGGCGGGGTAAGGGGCGAGGCGCGGCAGCAGGGTGCGGCCCGCCTGGACGGCGAGCTTCTCGGCGTTGAACGCGCCGCCGGTGCGCCAAGCGTCTGCATCGGGCGTCAGACGGTAGGCCTCGGAGAAGGGGCGCTGGAAGCTGTAGCGCTGCACCTTCTGCACGCGCGAAGGGAGCGCCTGCGCGGTGAACGGTTCACCCGCGCCGGCGGTGGAGGCGAGGACCTTGTTGCCCGCGACGACCTCGGCCTGCAGAAACGAGGGCTGGTCCATGAAATAGAAGCTGTTGACGTTGTAGCCCGCGACTTCGATCGCGACCACGTTCGGACCGGGCTTGACGCGGCCCTTGAGCGGCCACTCGTCGACGCGGAAAAAGCCCTTGGGGCCGCGCGCGGGACCGTAACCCAGGAACTTGCCGTTCACGAAGAGGCGGCAGATCGTGGCGCCGGAGAGGCGGACCACGGCGTTCTCGGCGGCCTTGCCGTCGACGGTGGCGCGGAAACCGACGAAGAGGTTGCGTTCGCGCTCGCGGTGCTCGAGCCACACGGGCTTGGCCGAAGCGAACGACGAAACGTCCGAAGACTGAAGCGGTTTATCCTCTTGGACCGACGCGCAACCGACCATTCCCAACAAAGCCAAGCCGAACAACAGGCGCATGAGAACCTCCCTTGTCTTTGCGACATGGTAGAGGTTCTCCCGCGCCAAGTCAACCGCTTGGCAGGCCGGAATCCGTGGTGCGTTCAGCTCTTGTTGGAACTGAACCGCGCCAAGAAAAACAGGGCATCGTGCGCTGCGCGGCTCAGTCGGCGTGCAGCGGATCGGCCGGGCGCGTGTTCTTGGTGCCTTTCACGAAGTTGTCGCGGTACTGCGTGTAGGCGTCGCGCATGGCCACGTACGGGTCGAGCGAGGCTTTCTTGAAGTCCTCGTAGTCGCCCAGGCGCAGCGAAGTGGCGTTGACGGTTTCGCCGGCCTTGACGGCGACATCGCAGTAGATGTTCGGCAACACGTAAGTGAGCGGATCAAGGAAGAGGTCGCCCACGTAGCCGATGCCGTCGCGCACGTTCATGGGGCCGAGGAACGGGCAGACGAAGTAGATCGAGGTTCCTTGGCCGAAGCGGCCCAGCGTCTGGCCCAAGTCGGCCTCGTGCTTTTCGATCGCCCAGCGGTTTTTGGCCGGATCGCCGAGACCCAGCACGCCGACTGTCGAATTGATAAGCAGCCGTTCGAGTTCGGTCCAAGCCGCCGTGCCCTCGCCCTGCAAGAGGCTGTTGACGAAGCGCACCGGCGTACGGATGTTCGAGAAGGCGTTCTTGATGCTGCGGCGCGCGACCTGCGGGAGAACTTTTTCGTACCCCGTGGCCACGGGCTTGAGCGCCCAGAAATACACTTTGTCGTTGAAGACAAAGAAGGCCCGATTGACCGACTCGATGGGGTCCGGAATGGTCACGGGCTTGGCGGAGGGGCTCTCGCCGGAACCGTCGCCGATGCCCGGCAGTTCCTCGTCGTCGTTTGCGGTTGCCGCCTGTCGGGTGGGCGCAGGGGTTGCTGCGGCCGGGGCAACGTTCTGCGCGTGCCGGGGCGCGGTTTGCGTCGCCGCCGTGGCCGGGACCAGTCCGACCAACAGAGGCGACATCGGCGCAGCCAAGTCCGATTCCGCGGCTGCGGTCGGCATTTGGAGTCCGATCAGCGCGGGGACTGCGATCAGGGAAAATAGACACTTCATGGGAAACTCCTTATTTACTTGCCCGCTTTGGCTCCGCTTGATGCTTCGGCGGCTGCGGCCGCGATCTTTTCCTTGAGTTTAGCGATCAGCTCGCTGTAGGGCTTCGTGTCGAGGATTGTGCCGATCTGGCTGCGGTAGTTGTTGACCAGACTCACGCCCTCGATGCTGACGTCGTAGACCATCCAGAGCGCGTCTCGTTTGAGAACTCGGTACGTGACGGGAATGTCGGTGCCCTTGAGCGTGACGATCACGACGTCGACGGTGCCGTATTTGCCGTCGACCGTGTCGCCCTTGTAATTGATCTTCTCGCCCGAATAGCTTTCCAGCCGGGTCATGTAGGTTTTCTCGATCAGCTCGCTGAAGAGCGTGGTGAACTCGGCGCGCTGGTCCGGGGACAGGTCGCGCCAGTGCTTGCCGAGCGCGCCGCGTGACATGGACGTCCAGTCGAAGCGTTCGTCGACGGTCTGGCGCATCTTTTTTTCGCGGGCGTCGGCGTGGGCCGAACCGGCGAGCGCCGGATCCTGCACGATGGCCAGAATCTTATCGGACGTTTGCTTGATTTGGTCGGAGGGCTCGCCGGCCTGCGCGGCGGCCGTAAACGCGACAATGGGGAGGAGGAGGGAAAGAGGAAGGAACCTGCGGATGTTGTTCATTGTTTTCTCTGATTGAAGTCCGTATGAACGGGTTGAAGTCCGGATGAAGGCGATGAGAAAATAGCTTAGTCCTTGGTCCCGCACAGGTCAAGCGCGGTGACGGAGGGGGCGTGGGCCGTCGCATCTCAAAATCTTTCCATATTTTTCTTATATCCCACCTGTTCTTCCGTCGTTTTTAAAAACGACGTTTTTGCACTTGCGTTTTCGGGTCTGCCTATGGTAACGTGACTCTCCATTTATTTCCAAGCGGAAGGGAAAGCATTCGATGCCGACGATCAACCAGTTGGTTCGCAAGGGGCGTAGCCCGTTGCGCAAGAAGAGCAAGTCGCCCGCGCTGAAGGCGTGCCCCCAGCGCCGTGGGGTCTGTCTGGTCGTGAAGACGCAGACGCCCAAAAAGCCGAACTCGGCGTTGCGCAAGGTCGCGCGTGTCCGTCTGACCACGGGTTATGAGGTGACGGCGTACATCCCCGGCGAAGGCCACAATCTGCAGGAGCACAGCGTGGTGCTGGTGCGCGGCGGCCGTGTGAAGGATCTTCCCGGCGTCCGCTACCACATCGTTCGCGGCTGTTTGGACAGTCTGGGCGTGGCCGGGCGCAATCGTAGCCGTTCGAAGTACGGCATGAAGCGTCAGAAGAAGGCGGAGAAATAAACCATGGCAAGACGGCGTAGAGCGGTAAAGCGGACGCAGACTCCGGACCCGAAGTTCAACAGTGAGCTGGTGGCCCGTGTGGTGCGCGCCCTGATGAAGAGCGGCAAGAAGACGACGGCCGAGCGCATCGTGTACGGGGCGATCGAGGAGTTGAAGGAGAAGACCGGCAAGGACCCGATCGAAGTGATGGACGCGGCGATCGCGAACATGAAGCCGAAGGTGGAGGTCAAGTCCCGCCGCGTGGGTGGCACGACCTATCCGGTCCCTGTGGAGATCCGTCCGGCCCGTCAGCTCTCGCTGGCGCTCCGCTGGATGATCCAGTACGCCAGCGCGCGCCGTGGCACGCCGATGCCGAAGGCCGTGGCCGCCGAGTTGATCGAAGCTTTCAACAATCAAGGAAACGTCATCAAGAAGCGCGACGACACGCACAAGATGGCGCAGGCCAACAAGGCTTTTGCGCACTATGCGTGGTGACGCGGTGCTTCTGAGGACCTGATCTGTTTTTGAGCCATGCGGGAAACCGCATGGCTTTTTGTTTTATTGCATACTGTAACTGCCCAAACTCTCAATTCTTGTTGAATTCTGGCAATAAGAATACTGTAACTGCCGAAACTTGATTTCTTAAGATGGTTCTGGCAATATGACCATTGTGAAAGTCATAAGAGAAACCTACCTTTCCAAGCTGCGCCAGTTACGCAATACCCGCCTTATCAAAGTGTTGACGGGCATGCGGCGTGTCGGCAAGTCCGTGCTACTGTCCTCTTTTCGCGACGAATTGCTCGCATCAGGCATCCCTGCCAATTGTGTTCAATTCGTGAATTTCGAAGAGCGCAAAAATCTCCGCCTGACTGATTGGACGGTGCTGCACGACGAGATTGAGCACCAGCTCGTACCCGACGCGAAAAACTACATCTTCCTTGACGAAATCCAAATGGTAGAGGACTTCGAACGACTGCTCGGCTCGCTCTTTGCCAAATCGAATATTGACTTGTATGTCACCGGCAGCAACGCCTTCTTTCTTTCCGGCGAACTCGCCACGCTTTTGGGCGGACGCCACATTTCGGTCAATGTTCTGCCGTATTCGTTCGCGGAGTTTTGTCTCGCTAATCCCGATCGTTCCGCCGATGTGCTTTTCCGCGACTATATTAACGGCTCTTCGCTGCCGGAAGCCGTGAACCTCGCCGCCGTCGCTCCCGGACAGGTTAATCAATGCTTGCGCGATGTTTTCGACACCGTTGTACAGAAAGACATCAAAAAACGTTCAACAATTCGCGGTATGACGAACTTTGAAAACGTAACAAAATTCGCGTTCGACAGCGTCGGCTCGTTTATGTCGCCTACGAGCATTGCGGCTTCGCTCAACGCCGGAAAGCGCAGAGACGAAAGACGGCTGTCGCATCACACAATTGAAAGTCACCTCGCTCGCCTCGCCGGCGCGTTTGTCCTCTACAAGGCCGACCGCTACGACATTCACGGCAAGAAACTGCTCAAGACGCAGCAGAAGTATTATGCCGTTGATTTGGGGCTGAAAAACGCTGTTGCCGGCGGAGACGCTGGAATGTCGCTCGGCCGCAAACTCGAGAATCTTGTTTATCTCGAATTGCGGCGGCGCAACATCGGCGACATCTGGGTCGGCAAACAGGACGGAGCGGAAGTGGATTTTGTCGTCCAAAACAACGCGGGTGAACGTGCCTATTACCAAGTCGCATGGTCCGCCGCCGAAGACGAAACTCTCGAACGCGAACTGCGCCCCTTGCGTAAAATTACGGATAATTACCCGAAATTTCTTATCACCGCTGACCCTGACGTCGGCACTTTCGGCGGCATCCGTAAAATCAATGCCGTCAACTGGCTGCAAAGCACAGAGTAAACGGCGTTTCGGCAAAAGAGAGAACGCCGGATGTTCAGGCGTATCCGTCTCTGTTGGAACGAACATTTTATCGGATGCTTCGGACGACACGGAGGTCGTCCCTTCGGTTCTGCGCACTGTCCCGATAGGGTGCGATTTTATTGTGTGAGCAGGGGCGGCTGTTTTTTCGGGCACGGCTTTTTCTTTTAGGTGTTTCGATAAAAAAAAGAAAAGCGCGCTTGCGTATCCCGGGGCGCTTTGGTATTTTACCTCCTTACTTTGTTCAAAGCAAAAGAGGAAAGTCGGGCGGAATATGCGTTCCGCGCGGGATAAGCCGGCAGATTGCCGGGACCATCCACTGATCTTTGACAAGTCAGGGTGAAGGGTGAGCGTCTTGGAAAGCAAGGCAGACAAACGGAGTGCCACCGCGTCCGGTCAGCAGACCGGCGGGGCAGACGTTTCGCTTTGCAACGTTCGGAACATCGGCATCGTGGCCCATATCGACGCGGGCAAGACGACGACGACCGAGCGGATCCTTTTCTACGCAGGGCGCACGCACCGTCTCGGCAACGTGGACGAAGGCAACACCGTCACCGACTGGATGATACAGGAACGCGAGCGCGGCATCACCATTACGAGCGCCGCGATCACCTGTGCCTGGCGGGACGTGCGCATCAACCTGATCGACACGCCCGGACATGTGGACTTTACGATCGAAGTGGAACGCTCATTGCGCGTATTGGACGGCGCGGTGGGCGTTTTTTGTGCCGTCGGAGGGGTGCAGCCCCAGTCGGAGACGGTCTGGCGCCAGGCGGACCGCTACAACGTCCCGCGGCTTGCGTTCGTCAACAAGATGGACCGCATGGGCGCGGACTTCGAGTCGTGCGTCTCCGAGATCCGCACGAAGCTGCACGCGAATCCAGTCTGCCTTCAGCTTCCGATCGGCCGGGCGGAAACGTTCGCCGGGGTGATCGACCTGCTGGAGATGAAGGCGCTGGCGTACGACGAGGGCACCGAGGGCCGCGAGGTCCGGGCGTCCGAGATTCCGGCGGACCTTCTGGAGATCGCCGCGGCGGCGCGCGCCGAGCTGTGTGAGAAGGTGGCCGAGGCCGACGAGTCGATCATGGAGGCCTATCTGGAGCAGCCGGACCTGTCGGCGGAGACGCTCCGCGGGGCGATCCGGCGCGCGGTGATCGCGGGCAAGATCGTGCCGGTGCTGTGCGGTTCGTCGCTGAAGAACAAGGGCGTGCAGCAGTTGCTCGACGCGGTGGTGTGGTATCTGCCGTCGCCGCTGGACCGTCCGCCGGTGGAGGCCACGGACGTCAAGAGCGAGAAAAAGGTGACGCGCGAGGCGAGCGCGACGGCGCCGCTGACCGCCTTGGTTTTCAAGATCGCCGCCGACGCGTATGTGGGCCGCCTCTTCTTCGTGCGGGTCTACGCGGGCGTGCTGAAGAAGGGCCAGAACGTCTACAATCCGCGCAGCCGCAAGCGCGAGCGCATCATGAAGCTGGCGCGGTTGTTCGCGGACGAGCAGACGGAGGTCGAAGGGCTGGCGACGGGCGAGATCGGCGCGATCGTGGGGTTGAAGGATGCGACGACCGGCGACACGCTGTGCGCGGAGCATCAGCCGGTGTATCTGGAGCGCATCACGGTGCCGGAGCCGGTGATGTTCATGGCGATCGAGCCGAAGTCCAGCGCGGACAAGGCGAAGCTGACGGAGTCGATCGGGCTGCTGGCGGCGGAGGACCCGACCTGTCAGGTGCGGGTGGACGCGGAGACGGGACAGACGATTTTAAGCGGCATGGGCGAGTTGCACTTGGAGATTCTGGTGGACCGGCTGCGCCGCGAGTTCAAATGCGAGGCCAACACGGGGCGCCCGATGGTGTCGTACTACGAGACCGTGACGGGGACCGGGAAGAACGAGTATCTCTTCGACCGCGAGCTGGGCGGCAAGCGTCACTGCGCCCGCGTGACGGTCGAGGTGGAACCCCTGAAGCGGGGCGGCGGACACCGGGTCGAAGTGGCCCCGGCGGTGCGGCGCGCGCTTCCGGACGAGAAGTTGGCGGACTGCCTGGAGCAAGGATTGACGGACGGCATCCTGACCGGCGTGCTGGCGCGTTACCCGATGACGGACGTGCTGGCGAAGGTCGCGGAGGTCGTGATCACGGATGAGGAAACGGCGACAGACGTGGCTCTCAGAACCGCGGCCGTGATGGGGTTCCGGGAGGCGGCCTTGGCCGCTTCCCCGGAATTGCTGGAGCCGATCATGTCCCTCGACATCGTGACGCCCGCCGAGTACGTCGGCGACGTCATGGGGGATATTAACGGCCGCCGCGGTTCGGTGCGCGACATGACGACGCGTGGAGACATGCAGATCGTGCGCGCGCAGGTGCCGTTGGCAGAACTATTCGGGTACTCAACCGCAATCCGGTCGCTCTCGCGCGGCCGCGCCAGCTATACGATGGAACCTGGCGAGTTTGCGGTCGTGCCGCGGACAGTGAGAGAACAACTACTGAACAGGTAAACGTAGAATGCAAAGTCAGCGCATACGCATTCGCTTGCAAGCGTACGATCACAGGGTGCTGGACCAGGCGGTGAGCGACATCATCGACACGGCCCGTGGCACCGGGGCTCAGGTCGTGGGACCGATTCCGCTTCCGACGCGGATCGAACGGTTCACGGTCAACCGCAGCCCGCACGTGGACAAGAAGTCCATGGACCAGTTCGAGATGCGCACGCACAAGCGGCTGCTGGACATCGTGGGCCCGACGGCCAAGACGGTCGACGAGCTTAAAAAGTTGAATCTGCCTGCTGGCGTGGACATCACAATTCGAATCTAAGGACGGTGAACACCATGGAAGGCATGATTGGCAAAAAAATTGGGATGACCCAGGTTTTTGACGACCAGGGACGTCGTATTTCGGTGACCGTGATCGAGGCAGGGCCGTGCCCGGTGGTCCAGGTGAAGACACCGGACACCGACGGTTACCGCGCCGCGCAGCTCGGCTTCGATGAGCAGAAGCCTTCGCGCCTCAGCAAGGCGCAGGTGAAGCACTTCGAGAAGGCCGGCGTGAAGCCCTGCAAAGTGACCAAGGAGTTCGCGCTCGATGAGGGCGAAGAGGTCAAGGCGGGCGACGCGGTCACGGTGAGCATATTCGACGGCGTGAAGTACGTCGACGTGTCGGGCATCACCAAGGGCCGCGGCTTCGCGGGCGTGGTGCGGCGCTACGGCATGCGCGGCGGTCCGAAGACGCACGGCGGCCACTCGAAGCGCCGCATCGGTTCGATCGGTGCGCGCGATCTTCCGGGCTGGGTCGAGAAGGGCAAGCGGATGCCGGGGCACATGGGCGCGGTGAACCGCAAGGCGCGGAATCTGGCCGTGGTGCAGGTCCGGGGCGAGGACAACCTGCTTCTGGTGGCCGGGTCGATTCCGGGTCCGAAGAACGGCGTGGTCTTTATCAGGAAAGCCCTGAAGAAATAGGGGTTGGAGAACCGATGAGTACGATCAAGGTTTTTAATCCGGCAGGCGACGCCGCGGGCGAGATGGCCTTCGCGGACGAGCGTCTGGTGCTCGACAAGGGCGAGCAGGCCGTGAAGGACACGGTGGTGGCCATTCAGAACGCCGCCCGCGCCGGCACGGCGTCCACGCTCAGTAAGGGCGAGGTGAGCGGCAGCAACAAGAAGCCGTGGCGGCAGAAGGGCACCGGCCGCGCTCGCGCGGGCTATCGTCAGAGCCCGGTCTGGCGCGGCGGCGGTGTGGCGTTCGGCCCGAAGCCTCGCGATTATTCGCAGAAGATCAACAAGAAGGTTCAGCGCCTCGCGTTCACGCGTGCGCTGAGCGAGAAGATCGCTGGCGGACAGGTGACGGTGGTCGAGAAGTTCGATCTCGCCGAGGCCAAGACCAAGCTTCTGTCGGCGCTGCTGAAGAAGCTCGGCGCGGACCGTTCGGCGCTGATCGTTCTGGACCAGCTCGACGACAAGCTGGTGCTCGCGTCCCGCAACCTGCAGAAGGTTGCGGTTGTCACCGCGTCGGAAGTTGATGTATACTCACTCCTTCTGTACCGCACGCTGGTGGTCACGAAGGCTGGATTTGAGGCGTTGACGGCGCGCATGATGACGAAGAAGACGGAGGAGAAGGCATGAAACACGCCGAGATCATCCGCCGGGTGCAGATCACGGAGAAGGGCACGAAGCTCGCCTGCGAGAACAAGTACCTCCTCGAGGTCGCACCGAAGGCGAACAAGATCGAAATCAAGAAGGCCGTCGAGACCCAGTTCGGCGTGCATGTGTTGGCGGTCAACACCCAGAATTACAAAGGCGCGCTGCGCACGCTGAAGAATCGCCGCGTGGTCCGTGATTCCGGTTGGAAGCGCGCGATCGTGACGGTGAAAGCGGGCGAGCGCATCGAGACCATCTAAGCGTTGCCGGAGGTAAGAGTCCATGGGACTTAAGACATTCAAACCGAGAACCGAGGGTCTGCGGCACCGAGTCGCACCGACCTTCGAAGAGATCACCGAGAAGAAGCCTCAGCGGAGGCTGACCGAGGCGCTGAAGAAGCATGCGGGTCGTAACAACCAAGGACGGATCACGACGCGCCATCGCGGCGGCGGCGCCAAGCGGCGCTACCGCATCGTGGATTTTCGCCGCGACAAGACGGGCATTCCCGCCCGCGTCGAGGCGATCGCCTACGATCCGAACCGTTCGGCGAACCTTGCCCTGCTGAAGTACGTGGACGGCGAGAAGCGCTACATCCTCGCCCCCGAGGGGCTGAAGGTGAACGACGCCGTGATGTCCGGCCCAGAGGCCGAGCCGAGCGTCGGCAACGCGCTGCCGCTCGCGCAGATCCCGCTCGGGTTGTTCGTACACAACGTCGAGTTGGTTCCCGGGCGGGGCGGCAAGCTGGCCCGTTCGGCGGGCAACAGTTGCCAGGTGATGGCGCGCGACGGCGACTTCGTGACGCTGCGCATGCCCTCCGGCGAAATCCGCATGATCAACGCCCGGTGCTTGGCGACGGTGGGCCAGGTTGGCAACCTCGACTGGGCAAACATCAAGTTGGGCAAGGCCGGCCGCAAGCGTTGGATGGGCATCCGTCCGACGGTGCGCGGTGTGGCGATGAACCCGGTCGACCATCCGATGGGCGGCGGCGAGGGCCGCACGTCCGGCGGCAGTCACCCGCGTTCGCCTTGGGGCAAGCTCTCGAAGGGCGGCAAGACGCGCAACCGCCGCAAGACGAGCAGTCGGTATATCGTGAAGCGGAGAAAGTAACGCATGGCTAGGTCTATCAAGAAAGGCCCTTACGTCGAGAAGAGCCTGCTCGAGAAAGTCGAGAAAATGAACGCGTCCGGCAAGAAACAGCCGATCAAGACTTGGTCGCGCCGTTCCATGATCCTGCCGGATTTCGTGGGGCATACGTTTGCCATTCATAACGGCAGGCAGCATGTTCCGATCTTCATCACCGAGAACATGGTGGGGCACCGTCTGGGCGAATTCGCGCCGACGCGCACGTTCAAGCAGCACGGCGTCCACACCGACAAAGCGGTCGCGAAATAACGGAGATTGAGGACCATGGAAGTGACTGCCATCACCCGTAACGTCAGGATGTCGGCCCAGAAAGGCCGCCCGCTGGCCCGCAAGTGCCAGGGGCTGCCCGTGGCGGACGCCCTGAAGATCGTAGAGTTCAGTCCGCGCAAGGCCGCGACCATCCTGAGTCAGACGCTCAAGTCGGCTGTGGCCAACGCACGGAACAACGCGAAGCTCGACGTGGATACGCTCAAGGTCTGCCTGTGCGTGTTCGACGAGGGCACGCGCATGCGCCGGTTCTGGCCCCGCGCCCGTGGAAGCGCGAGCCCGATCGCCAAGAGGCTTTGTCATTGCAAGGTTGTCCTGACCGACGGTCAGTGAGGCCGGCGGCTTTTTCAAGAGAAGGAGCAAGACGTTGGGACAGAAAGTAAATCCGATTGGTTTCCGGGTCGCGGTTGACAAACAGTGGCGCAGCCGCTGGTTCGCCAACAAGAAGCAGTTCGGCGAACTGCTCGCCGAAGACCTGATGATCCGCGAGTTGGTCAAGAAACGCCTCGAGAGCGCAGCGATTACCAAGATCCTGATCGAGCGTTACGCGAACCGCGTGCGTATCAACCTGTTCACCGCCCGTCCGGGCGTCGTGATCGGTCGCAAGGGCCAGGACGTCGACAAGATCCGCCAGGACTTGGCGAAGAAGACCGGCAAGGAGATCTACCTCGAGATCCACGAAGTGCGCGATCCGGACGCGAACGCGCAGCTCGTGGCCGAGAGCATCGCCCAGCAGATCGAGCGCCGCGTGGCCCTCAAGCGCGCCATGAAGCGCGCCGAGAAAGTCGCCATGGACATGGGCGTCGACGGCATCAAGATCCGCTGCAGCGGCCGCATCAACGGTGCCGAGATTTCCCGTGTGGAGTGGAGCAAGCAGGGCAAGGTCCCGCTGCACACGCTGCGCGCGAACATCGACTATGGGTTTGCGGAGGCGCACACGACCGCCGGCCTGATCGGCGTCAAGGTGTGGATCTGCAAGAAGGACGATTTCCAGCCGGTCCGCACCGGCAATACGAGGAGGAGAAAAGATGCCTCTAATGCCTAAGCGGGTCAAGTACCGCAAGCAGTCCAAGGGCAACCGCGCGGGTTTCGCGACCTCGGGCGCGCAGCTCGCGTACGGCGAGTACGGCCTGAAGGCGTTGGACCGCGGCTTCCTGACGAACACGCAGATCGAGGCTTGCCGCGTGGTCATCAACCGTGAAATGAAGCGCAAGGGCAAGCTCTGGATCCGCATTTTCCCGGACAAGCCGGTCACGCGCAAGCCTATCGAAGTGCGCATGGGCGGCGGAAAGGGCAACCCGGAACTGTGGGTCGCCGTGATTCTGCCCGGCAAGATGCTGTTCGAAATCGGCGGCGTCCCGGACTCCGTGGCCCGCGAGTGTCTGCGGTTGGCCGACACCAAGTTGGGCATCCGCACGCAGTTCGTCACACGCAACGTAACGGGAGTCTGACGGAACGATGAAAGCAAGAGACTTGAGAGAGTTGGGCGCGACCGAACTCGACCAGCGCATCCGCGAGATGTCGCAGGAGTTGAGCGACATGCGGATCAAGCACCGGTCGGGCGCGGGCATCGAGAAGCCAGTCCGCATGCGTACGATGCGCCACGAGATTGCTCGTATGAAGACGATCAAAGCTCAGCGGGAGGCGAAGTAACATGGCCGAGACAACAGAGACGCGCGGCAGCCGCAAGGTCCGCAAGGGCGTCGTGATCAGCAAGAGCGGCGAGAAGTCCGTGATCGTACAGGGCGAGCGCCGCGAGCGCCACCCCGTTTACGGCAAGGTCGTGCGCCGCTTCAAGAAGTATCACGTCCACGACGAGGAGAACACCGCCAAGGTCGGCGATGCCGTCACCATCATGGAGACGCGGCCGCTCAGCGCGACCAAGCGGTGGCGCATCGTGAAGCCGGAGGTGAAGTAACATGGTTCAGGAACAGACTGAATTGGTGGTTGCGGACAACACCGGCGCGAAGATCGCGATGTGTTTCCGCATCCTCGGCCAGCGCAAGCGTTACGCCTACCTCGGCGACGTGATCCGCGTGGCCATCAAAGAGGCGGCGCCCGTCGGCGCGGTGAAGAAGGGGCAGGTCTGCACGGCGGTCGTCGTCCGCACGGGCCATCCCATCCGCCGCGAGGACGGCTCGTACGTCCGCTTCGACCAGAATGCGTGCGTGATCGTGGACAACAAGATGAACCCGGTCGGCTCGCGTATTTTCGGTCCTGTCGCCCGCGAGTTGCGCGACAGGAATTACATGAAGATCATTTCGCTGGCTCCGGAAGTGGTCTAACCCGGCGAGAGACCGTAACGCCGATGATGGGCGAGGGGGCCGGGTGGCCCGCAGCCGTCAAAACGGTTACGAGTTAGGAAACAGCATGAGCGTTGCTAGAATCAAGAAGAACGACACGGTGGTCGCCATCACAGGCGAGTACGCCGGACAGACGGGCAAGGTCCTCCGCGTGATGGCCGACAAGGGCAAGGCGGTGGTTCAGGGCCTGAACATGATGAAGAAGGCCGTGCGCCGCTCCCAGACTTCGCCCAACGGCGGGTTCGTGGATCGCGAGGTGCCCATCAACCTGTCGAACCTGATGCCGTACGACCCGGACATGAAAAAGGGCGTTCGCATCAGCCGCGTCCGCGAGGGCGACAAGATGGTGCGCAAGTCCAAGGCGTCGGGCAAGGTTCTGGAGTAAGGGGAGCGCAAATGGCCAAACTCAAAGAGACATTCAAGACGGAGTTGGCACCCAAGCTTCAGGAGAAGCTCGGCGTGACCAACGTGATGCTGATTCCCCGCCTGCAGAAGGTGGTGATCAACATGGGCTTTGGCATCGTCGAAAAGGACGTGCAGAAGACCATCCTCGACGATTTCGCCAAGATCACGGGACAGAAGCCGATGCTGTGCAAAGCGCGCAAGAGCATATCGAACTTCAAGCTGCGCGAAGGCATGGTGATCGGTGCCAAGGTCACGCTGCGCGGCGACCGCATGTTCGATTTCGTCGAGCGGCTGGTGAACAGCGCCCTGCCCCGTATCCGCGACTTCCGCGGTGTGCCGAATCGCGGCTTCGACGGCCGCGGCAACTATACGCTGGGCATGGAGGAGCACACGATCTTCCCTGAGATGGTCGACTCCGGCAATCCTGCCGCCGACGTGGGCATGGACATCACGTTCGTCACGACGGCCAAGGACAACAAGAGCGCCAAAGAGCTGCTCGTGATTCTGGGCATGCCGTTCGCCGGCAAATAAGGAGGACTTCCACAATGGCCAAAACCTGTCTGATGGAGAAAGCCAAACGGACGCCGAAGTTTTCTTCGCGCAAGTATTACCGGTGTTCCCGGTGCGGGCGTCCGAGGGCGTACATTCGCAAGTTCCAGCTCTGCCGTATTTGTTTCCGCGAGCTGGCGGTGTCCGGCATGATTCCGGGTGTGACCAAGGCAAGCTGGTGAGGAGAGAACAATGACGTCGGATCCGATTTCTGACATGCTGTTGCGCATTCGCAACGCGCTGAAGGCCGGTCTTCCCTCGGTCGAGATTCCAGGCTCCCGCATCAAGGGTGAGATTGCGCGCGTGATGAAGGCCGAAGGCTACATCACGGACTTCACGATGACGGCCGCAATTCCCCGCGTGCTGAGCATTGAACTGAAGTACAACGACGCCGCCGAACCGGCGATCTGCGGCCTGCGCCGCGAGAGCAAGCCGGGCCTCCGCAAGTTCTGCGGCGTGCAGGACATTCCGAACGTGCTCGGCGGCATGGGCGTCGCCATCCTTAGCACTTCGGGCGGAATCGTCAGCGGCAAGGAAGCCCGCAAGCGCAAGCTCGGCGGCGAACTGATCTGCACAATCTGGTAAGAGGACTCAACGATGTCGAGAATTGGTAAACAACCGATTGCGATTCCCGCCGGCGTCACGGTTACCGCCAACGGCAACCAGTGCGCCGTCAAGGGCAAGCTGGGCGAGTTGAGCCGCGTCTTCCAAAGCGGAATCACCGTCACGGTCGAAGACGGCAAGGTCCTTGTCGCCCGCGCCGACGACTCCCGCCTCCAGAAGAGCTGCCACGGCCTGAGCCGCACCTTGATCAAAAACATGATCGAGGGCGTGACCACAGGTTACAAGAAGGCCCTCAACATCGAGGGCACCGGCTTCAAGGCCGTTCTTCAGGGCAAGAAACTGAGCCTTTCGCTCGGCTTCGCCTCGCCCAAGGACTACCTGATTCCGGACGGCATCAAAATCACCGTGGACCCGGCCGGGCTGAACGTGACGATCGACGGCATCGACAAGGAACTTGTCGGTCAAGCGGCAGCCCGCATCCGCAGCTACTATCCGGCCGAGCCCTACAAGGGCAAGGGCATCAAGTACGTTGGCGAGCAGATCCGCCGCAAGCAGGGCAAGACTGTCGCGTAACGCCTGAACGGAGCTGATCACTATGAGTTTCAACCGCAAAGAACAACGCACCCGCCGCCACTTGCGCCTGCGTCAGCGCATCAAGGGGACGGCTGAGCGTCCGCGCATGGCCATCTGTATCTCGAACAAGCACATGTATGTGCAGTTCATCGACGATACGGCCATGCACACGCTGGCTTCCACCTCCACCCTGAAAGAGGCGAAGCCCTGCAATTTGGAGACCGCCAAACAGGTCGGCGAACAGGCCGCCACGGTGGCGAAGGAAAAGGGCATTTCGATCGTGGTCGTCGACCGCGGCGGTTTCAAGTTCCACGGCCGCGTCAAGCAGATCGTGGATGCCGCCACAGCCGCCGGCCTGAAGATCTCGGAGCGTGCCGCTGAAGTGGCAGAGGAGGCGAAGTGAGCGCAGACGGAAAATTCTCCCGCAGTGAGGCCCAGAGCGAGTTCGACGAGCGCGTGGTGTTTGTGAACCGTTGCGCCAAGGTCGTGAAGGGCGGACGCCGGTTCAGCTTCAGCGCCGTTGTGGTCGTCGGTGACCGCGAAGGACGCGTGGGCTTCGGTTTCGGCAAGGCCAACGAGGTCAGCGACGCCATCCGCAAGGGCGGCGACGCGGCCAAGAAAGAGATGATGCGCGTCAAGCTCGCCGGCAAGACCATCCCGCACGAGGTCTTCGGCTTCTGCGACGGCGGTCGCGTGCTTCTGAAGCCCGCGCCCGACGGCGCTGGCCTGATCGTCGGCGGCGGCATGCGTCCGGTCCTCGAGGCCGCCGGCATCCGCGACGCGATCGGCAAGTCTCTCGGCAGCAAGAACCGCTTGAATGTGGTCAAGGCCACCATCGACGCGCTGAACAAGCTGCGTTCGGCGGAGGAGATCGCGGCCGCACGCGCGTAGAAGGTACGGAATGGTGGAATGATGGAAGACTGGAACCGAGAGCGTTCCTTCCCCTTTCCAGCATTCCAGCATGCCAATATTCCACGTTCTAGAGTTTGAGGAGTTAACCATGGATTTGTCATCACTGAAAAATACGCCTGGAGCCCGCAAGACCCGCAAACGCGTCGGTCGCGGTCGCGCTTCGGGTATGGGCAAAACCTCCACCCGCGGCCACAAGGGGCAGCAGGCCCGCAAGGGGCACAAGGTGAAGCTCGGTTTCGAAGGCGGCCAGATGCCGTTGGTCCGTCGTCTGCCGAAACGCGGTTTCAAAAACCCCAATCGCGTCGTCTATTGCCCTGTCAACGTGTGCGACCTTGATCGGTTCGACAACGGGACGGAAGTCACGCTCGATCTGCTTCGTCAGAACGGCCTTTTCGCCAACAAGTTCGACGGCGTCAAGATCTTGGGCAGCGGCGAGCTGACTAAGAAACTGACCGTCAAAGTCAACGGCGTGAGCGCGTCGGCCAAGGCAAAGATCGAAGCCGCGGGCGGCAGCGTCGAAGTCGTGTGAGGGTCATCGTTATGCCCATGATTGCCACCTTTGCGAATACGTTCAAAATCCCCGAACTGCGGAAGCGCATTCTGCTGACGGTCGGCTTGGTTTTCGTTAGCCGCCTGATCTCCATGGTGCCCACCCCCGGTGTGGATTGGCAGACGTTGCAGCATGAACTCGCCCGCATCCGTGAGACCGCCGGCGCCGGCGGCGGCCTCATGGACTGGTTCAACGTGTTCAGCGGCGGCGCGCTCAACCAATGCGCGGTCGGCTTCCTGAGCATTTGGCCGTACATCAGCGCCTCGATCATCATCCAGTTGCTGACGGCGGTCATTCCCCAGCTTGAGAAGCTCGCCCGTGAGGGTGAGTCCGGTCGGCAAAAGCTGGGCCAATACACGCGGTATCTGACCATCGCCATCTGTGTGTTCCAGGCGTTCGCGCTGGCCTCTGCCCTGCAGAATCCGGCCTCGTTCGGACTGGGCAACGTGCAGATCGTGACGCGGCCGGGCATCGGGTTCAACATCATGACGGTCATCTGTATGACCGCCGCTTCGTTGTTCGTCATGTGGCTGGGCGACCAGATCACGCAGCGCGGTATCGGCAACGGCACGTCGTTGATCATCATGATCAATATCACCTCCCGCCTGCCCGTCGCAATCATCGAGGCGTGGACGCGCTACTTCGGCTTGGGCGGCATCACGGCCACCAAGAGCCCTGTCGAATTGTTGATCCTGCTGTTCTTCGGTTTCATGATCACCATGGGCACCGTGATGCTCACACAAGGCGTGCGCAAGGTGCCGATCCACTCGACCCGGCGCGCCGTGGGCGGCGGCAGTTCGTATGGCGGCATGCAGCAGACCTACATGCCTCTGCGCGTGAACTACACGGGCGTCATGCCGATTATCTTCGCCGGCCCGCTGATCCAGTTCCCGGCTGCGGCCTTGAGCCGCATTCCGGCTGAGATTACGTGGCTGTCGTGGCTGAAGTGGCTGGGTTCCCAGTTGGTCGACATGACCAGCCCGATCCATCTCGCACTCTATGCGTTGCTGATCATGTTCTTCGCCTTCTTCTGGGTCGCCACCCAGTTCAACGCGATGCAGATATCGGACAACCTGAAACGCGACGGTTCGTACGTGCCGGGCATTCGTCCGGGACGCGCGACGGCCGAATATCTGGACGCCCTGATGACGCGCGTCACGCTGATCGGCGGCTTCGGCCTGCTGCTCATCGCGCTGGTGCCTCAGTTCCTGCGCGGCCTGATGCAACTCCCGTGGGAGATGGCTTCCTTCTTCGGCGGCACGAGTCTGCTGATCATCGTCGGTGTCGCGCTCGATACGCTCCGCCAGATGGAGTCCCATCTGCTGATGCGCAACTACGACGGCTTCCTCAAGCACGGCCGTCTGCGCGGCCGCCGGTAAACGGGGGAGTGACGAGACGTGTTTCATGACAGGCCCGTGGGGTGACCCGCGGGCCTGTTTCGTTGTTTCGCTCGATGCCCCTGTTTCCGCTGATTACAGGGGCTGCCATGTTGATCCGGATTGGTTGCCGATTTGTCTGGTTGACAACGAGGAGCTGATTTTTACGACGGTGTGAGCGGGATCGCATTCGGAATTGTCAAAGATTCATTGAACGCCTTGCTTCGAAAGGCCTCCCGCGCTATCTTCTGAGACAAATGGTTTTTTGCCGGAAACGGCAAACGGAGGACACATGGATTTCAAATTGTCGGCTTTGTACGCGGGGACGTTGGTGTGTTGTGCATTTTTCGCGTGGGGCGCGCCGCGCGGCAATGCCGTGACGGACGCGCCGGGGGAATCCACGAAGCTTGCCGCTGCGGCGCAGAAAATGCCCGACCATCCGCTCGCGCCGCCCGAGTACCGCCGTCCGGACGGCTGCGTTCCGCATCCGTACGAGAAAACACTCTCGCAACTGCGCGACGCGTGTTCCGATTCGATGATGGCCAAGGCGCACGCCGCCTACGCACACGTCGAAAAAACCATCGCCGACGGCAAGTGGAAAGCCACGCCTGCGGGTATCGATGCCCACCCCTGCCCGGCGTGGTTCGAAGACGCGAAGTTCGGCATCTTTATCGACTGGGGGCTTTGGTCGCTCGCCTCGTGGGCCCCGAAAAAGGAGAGCGGTGCGATGTATCCCGACTGGTACGAACTCCGGATGTACAGCGACTTCGACGAGAAATCACCGTTCTGGGGTTATCGCAGCTATCATGTCAAGAATTGGGGCGGGGACTTTCAGCGCGACGATTTCATTCCGCTTTTTCAGGCGAAGCGGTTCAATCCCGAGGCGCTCGTCGGGACCTTTAAGAATGCGGGCGCGAAATACGTCGCGCCGTTCGCAACCCAAGACGTCTCCTACACGCGCAGCAAGGACGGCCGGTTCGGGTACGCGATCGTCAAGAACCTCGCGAGTGAAATGACCGTGGCCATTGCTTCCGCCGAAAATTCTGACATTGTCCACCTCGCGACCGGCGAAAAACTTCCGTGGAAATACGCGGACGCGACCAAGAAGTCGGTCGTGGTTTCTCTTGGGGCGCTCGCCGATGGGGACATGCCGGTCGCGCTGAAAATTCAACTTTCCTCCAACCGGTAACTCTTGCGCCGCCGGAAACTGTTCGGCGGAGGGGATCATGGAATCGGTTGTCGTCGGTCAACGCGTTCAACGGACTTCTGCGTATACGACAAAGGCACGATGGACAAGGAGGTGCTCGGCGCAGCATGTTTTTCGGGGCCATCTCGCTTTTCTGACCCGCAGGGTTACATCGTGCGCCGGTGCGTCTCGACGAGCGCGAGGTAGCGCCGGCGCAAGATGGCGAGGTCGGAATCGACGGCCACGATGCCGAAACCCTGCCCGCATAGCGTCGGCACGTCGGCATCGTTGCGGCAAAGGATGCCGCAGGCGCGTCCCGCCTCGCGTGCGGCGGCGTCCATGTCGCGCGCGACCCTGCGGCGCACCCTGTCGAGGCGGTCGTTCACCGCCTTGATGACGTGGAAGTGGTCGTAGACGACGTCCGCGTTGCGCAGGTTCTTGAAAACCCACGCCGAA
>Ga0172375_10004255_pt1 | contig 21291 bp, 15 predicted proteins | sample LakKiv1m_FD_114537 | JGI IMG/M metagenome (GOLD analysis project Ga0172375, IMG submission 114537) | Freshwater microbial communities from Kabuno Bay, South-Kivu, Congo - kab_092012_11.1m | ecosystem: Environmental > Aquatic > Freshwater > Lake | place: Democratic Republic of the Congo...
ATGAGCTTGCACAGGAATCATAAATTCGCGCAGCGAAGCGATTGTTCCCTCTCCCTCTTGGGGAGGGTTGGGGTGGGGGAAATGTGTTATGCACATTGATATGATAGGCAGCGGAGCGCCACTGGTATTGATTCATGGCTGGGGCATGCACGGCGGCGTGTGGCGTGATATCGCTCAAAAACTGGCGGATGAATTTTGTGTGCACAGTGTTGACCTGCCTGGGTTTGGCTTGAGCGCAGGTCGGGCTTCAGCACAACCAAGCGCTGTCGGTCTGAAGCCGGACCTACAGTTGGACGCTATCGTTGACGAATTATGCGCAACGTTCGCATCACCCGTGAACGTGTGCGGCTGGTCATTGGGCGGCCAAATTGCGATGCGCTGGGTGGTACGTGAGCCCGCTAAAGTCAGCAAACTGGTGTTGGTGGCTACCACTCCCTGTTTCACCGAGCGCGAGGATTGGTTGTTCGGTATGGGGGCGGAGGTGCTGGAAAAGTTTGCCGCCGAACTGGAGCAGAATCATGCGGCAACCTTGCGTCGGTTTATTTCCTTGCAGCTACGGGGCAGCGAGAACGAGCGTGAATTGTTGAGTCAGTTACGCGCGCAACTTTTGAGTCGCGGCGAACCCGACATGGAAGCTTTGCGCAGTGGTTTGGCCATGCTGCGCGATGTCGATCAACGCGCCGAAGTGGTGAACATCAATCACGCTACTTTGTTGATTGCGGGGCAGCGCGACAAGCTCACGCCGCCCGAGGCCTCCTACTATCTGGCGCAGGTGATGCCGAATGCGCAGGTGGTTGAGATCGAAGGTGCGGCTCATGCGCCGTTTTTATCGCACCCCAGTTTGTTTGTTGAACACGTTAAAGATTTTCTCCACGAAAAACACGAAAGGCACGAACGATGAGATTGGCTCAGGCGCTTTTTTCGTGTCCTTCGTGGACGATAGGTTTTTCAGATGAATGAATTCGAAATAGACAAGAAGCAAGTGCGCCGCGCCTTTAGTCGTGCGGCGCTGCAATACGATGCGTCCGCTGTGTTGCAGCGCGAGGTGTGTACCCGCATGTTGGAGAAGCTGGACTACATCAAGTTGAAGCCAGCACGCTTGCTGGATGTGGGCAGCGGCACAGGATGGGGTACACGCCAACTGGGCGAACGCTATCCCAAGGCGGACATCACTTCGCTCGATATTGCGATTGGCATGTTGCAAGCCGCGCGCGGTACATCGAGTTGGTGGAAAAAATTGTTTAGCACGCCGCGCGAAAAGTATTTATGCGCAGACGTGGAATCATTACCCATCGCCCCGAATAGCGTGGAAATGGTGTGGTCGAATCTGGCCTTGCAGTGGTGCAACGGTCTGCCTGCCACCTTCGTTGAGCTGCATCGCATCCTCAAGACCGAAGGCTTGCTCATGTTCTCCACCTTCGGCGTGGATACATTGCGTGAATTGCGTGTTGCTTTCGACGGCGTGGATGGCTACAACCATGTGAACCGTTTCGCCGACATGCACGACATCGGCGATATGTTGGTGGCAGCAGGCTTCGCCGATCCCGTGATGGAGATGGAAAAGCTCACCCTCACGTACGACGATGTGCGTGCCGTGATGCAAGACCTGAAAAACATCGGTGCGCATAATGCAACAGCGGGGCGGGCAAACGGCATGATGGGGAAAGCGGCATGGCAGCGCATCACTCAGAACTACGAGAAATTGCGCCGTGATGGTAAATTGCCGGCCACATTCGAGATCATCTACGGTCACGCATGGAAGCCTGCGCCGAAGGTGGCGCAGGACGGGCGCGCGATTATTAAGACGAATTTCAAGTTATGAAAAACTTATCACCACAGAGACACAGAGACACGGAGAAAGGCAAAGCCAATGTCTCCCAGCGTTGTTTGTATTGCAGCGTTGAGGTCTTCTCTCAGTCTCTGTGTCTCCGTGGTGGATTGTTATGAGTTATTTCATCACCGGCACCGATACCGGCGTGGGCAAGACATTGGTCAGCTGTGCGCTGATTTATGCCTTCGCCGCGCAAGGCAAGCGCGTGGTGGGCTTCAAACCGGTGGCGGCAGGGTGTGACGACGCGTATCACAACGACGATGCCAATCAATTGCGTGCGGCGAGTACCGTGCGTGCCACTTACGGTCAGATCAATCCCTACTGTTTTCCGCATCCCATCGCGCCGCATTTGTCTGCGCGCCATGCGGGGGTGCGTATCGAGTTCTCTCGTATCTTCGCTTCTTACGATGAATTGGCAGGGCAGTCGGATGAAGTCATCGTGGAAGGGGCGGGCGGTTTTTGTGTTCCGTTAAATGACAAGCAAGACAGTGTCGATCTGGCGCGTCAGTTGGAGATTCCCGTCCTCGTGGTGGTTGGCATGCGTCTAGGGTGTTTGAACCATGCCTTGCTCACGCTACGCGCCATCGCCGAAGCACAGATCGAATGTGCGGGGTGGATCGCTAATGTGTTGGATGCCGACATGTTGGCCTTGCAAGAGAACATCGACGCGCTACGCGAGCGCATTCAAGCTCCCTTGCTGGGCGTCATCCCGTATCAATCGCAGCCAGATGCACGCGCAGCAGCGACGTATCTGGACATCAATGCGCTGATAAAGCCCGCTGCCGATGTCTGAGTTCAGCCTCTTTGCCGTGCTCTTGGTCGGCCTGCTCGGCGGTGTGCACTGCCTCGGCATGTGCGGCAGCATCGTCGGCATCTTCACCACCCAACTATCGAATCCCTCTCCCGAACCCTCTCCCGCCAGCGGGAGAGGGGCCGACCGTCTTGCCCCTGATGGGGCAAGGAAGCGTCTTTTTGCGGCACGCTGGCCCTTCCATCTGGCTTATAGCATTGGACGTATCGCCAGCTATGCCGTGGCGGGCGTCTTGGTGGGCGCAATCGGGCAGGCGGGCATGGTGATGCGCGATGTCGTGCCTGTGCAGCATCTCTTGTTCGCACTCTCCAGCACCATGCTTATTGTGTTGGGGTTGTATCTCGCTGGAGTGTGGGGGGCGGTACGCCGCTTGGAGCAAGTCGGTGCCGGGCTTTGGAAGCACCTGCAACCCTTTACGACCAAACTGCTGCCTGTGAATAGCTTGCCGCGCGCATTGGGGCTGGGCGCATTGTGGGGTTGGTTGCCGTGCGGCTTGGTGTACAGCGTGCTCATCACCGCCTTGGCGAGTGGCAGTGCGACTCAGGGGGCACTCATCATGGTGGCCTTTGGGTTAGGGACGCTGCCTAACTTGTTAGCGATTGGTTTATTCTGGGAAAGTCTCAAAGGCTGGGTACAGTCGCCGCAAGTGAGGTTAGTGGCGGGAGGGATGGTGATGGCGTTCGGTCTCTACGGGCTGTATAAAGTGGGCTACACCTTTGCGGTACACGGTTGGTCGGGAGCGTGTCATGTGGCTGCGTAATTTATGTGTCTTGTTATTTGGATTCGCCCTGGTCGCGTGTGGCGAACCCAAGTTACCTTCGCCCTTCAAGGCGAGTGATGTCACGTCCCGATTTGCGGAAGCCGATTTCCATTTGTTCGATGCGGCGGGAACGCCGCGTAGCCTGGCGGATTATCGCGGCAAGGTGGTGGCGCTGTTCTTTGGCTATACCCACTGTCCCGATGTTTGCCCGACGACGTTGGCGGATATGGCGACCGTGATGCGTAGCTTGGGCAAGGAGGCGGACAAGGTACAAGTGTTGTTCGTGACGGTGGATCCTGAACGCGATACGCGCGAGTTGCTGGCGCAATATCCGCCAGCCTTCTACCCCACGTTCATTGGCTTGTCAGGCGATGCGGCGGCGACAGCTCAAGCAGCCAACGCCTTCAATATCAAATATGAGAAGCAAGCAAGCAAGAGTGGCAGTTATACTGTGGATCATTCTGCCGGCACCTATCTTATCTCGCCTTCGGGTAAGACCATTCTGCTCTCCCCCTTCGCGCAACATCCCGACGCGCTGTTGCAAGACATTCGCTTATTGTTGGCGCTGCAATGAAACTGCTGATCGATCTGCTTCGTTTTGACATTGATGAGACCAACTTGCCCGTTCGTCGTGAGCAGGTGCGCGCGCGCCTAGCCATGTACCCCACCATGATTGGCTCCGCCTTGCTGCTGGTGCCGCTGCTGGTGTGGCTGATGTGGGATGTGGTTGCACACAACGTATTGCTGGGCTGGATGGTGCTGGCGATCGCCGTGCATGCCACTGAGCTATGGCACTGGTCGCGAGCCAAGGCAAAAACGGAAGAGATCGAACAATGCCGTACATGGAATCGGCGCTTTCTATTCCACACCAGTATTGCTGCCTCGGTGTGGGGACTGGGCTGGATACTCATGTTCGTGCCGGGAGTGCTCAGTTATCAGGCGCTGTTGATCATCGTGGCGATGGGAATGGCGGCGGGTGCGGTCACCATCAACCCCGTGCATCGCCCCTCACTGTTCATTTATCTGATCATTCTGTTGTTGCCCTTGACGATACGGGTGGCTTGGGAAAATGACCGCACGCATTGGATATTGGCCTTCATGCTGCTGGTGTATGTTGGTTTTCTGCTGAATTCCGCCCTCAATCTCATGCGCACGTTTTCGCTTTCCTTGCGTCAACGCTTCGAGAATGAGGCATTGTTGCAGGAGTTGCGTATCCGCAAGGAAGAGCTCGCCCGTGCACTTGAGATCGCTGAACAGGCCAACCGCGCCAAATCCAAATTTCTTGCCACCGCCAGTCACGATTTGCGCCAACCCTTGCAGGCCTTACGCCTGTTCTCGGAAGCTTTGCAGGATGTCGCCAAAGAGCCCGAAAGCCAGCGCTTGGCGGGACAGATCGGCAAGTCCGTGAATGCGCTGGTGGATATGTTCGATGACCTGCTCGATGTGTCGCGCCTCGATGCGGGCATCATCCAACCGCGTTGGCAGAACTTTGAATTGTTCGATCTGTTCGATCGTCTGTATGTGGACTTCGAGCCGATGGCCAAAGCCAAGGGCCTGTCGCTGCAATTGCCTTACTGCAACGAGAGGGGGATGAACGGACCGCAGTGCGATGCCGTCGTGTATAGCGACCCCTTTCTGCTGGAACGCATGATGCGCAACCTTGTTTCGAATGCCATCCGCTATACCGACCACGGGTCGGTCGAGGTCAGATGCCGTTGCTTGCCCGATGCTGTGGAGATCGCGGTGCACGATACGGGTATCGGTATCCGTCCGGAAGTGTTGCCGCACATCTTTGAAGAATACTATCAGGTGGACAATCCACATCGTGATCGCCGCAAGGGTTTGGGCTTGGGCTTGGCCATCGTGCGCCGTGTGGAAGAGTTGCTGGGATACCGCGTGCTAGTAGAGTCAGTGCCGGGGCAAGGATCGGTCTTCACGTTCGCGGCCCCGCGCGGCGATGCCTCTACGCTGGCTCGTCCCTACGTCATTACGCAGTCGCGTCAAGACATCAGCAACAAAGTCATCGCCTTCGTCGAGGACGATGCCGACATCCGTCAATTTACGGTCGAGATCATGCAAGAGTGGGGCTGTCGCGTGTTCGCGGGAGAGAGCGGCGCGGCCGTGTTGAAGCAACTGGATCAGGTCGCGCTTAGGCCCGATCTGCTGGTCTGCGATTTCCGCTTGCCCGGCAACCAGACCGCGCTGGATGTGATGCGCGAGATGCGCACTTTCTGGGGGGCGCTTCCTGTACTCGTCATTACCGGGGATACGGGCGCAGAGACCTTGCAGGCCATTCGACAGAGCGGTGCCAGCCTGTTGCATAAACCCATCGCCACCACGCGCTTGCGCTCGATGATGTTCTTGGCCATGCAGGGGGCGGGGAAGCAGTAGTGGATGGTATGATTGCACACGCGAATTGAAAATGGCTTTTCACATTCGTCCTTTCTCCCGCTGAGTTTGGAGATTGTCTTTCACATTTGTCTCCTCTCCCGCTTGCGGAAGAGGATTGAGGTGAGGGCATCGGGGGAAAGTTAGAGAGGGAAGTGTGTGAGGCGGAGCGCTGGCTGTTTTCCGCAAGGATTAAAAAGAGGGTGTGGAAAATGAAGATCAAAGTACTGCTGGTAGATGACCATGCGCTGTTCCGAGATGGGATGCGTTATGTCTTGCAGCAGCTGGCCGATGAGGTCGAGATACTGGACACAGGTAATTTCAACGAGGCTTTGCAGCTGGTACAGGACAACCCAGATATCGACCTTGCGCTGCTCGATCTGAACATGCCCGACAGCGAAGGCGTGCCTTCCTTGCAACACTTCCATCAGCGTTTCCCCGATATCCCGCTGGTCGTCGTCTCCGGCTCGGAGCAACGCGACGACATCGAAGACGTGATGAACCTGGGAGCGATGGGATTCATCTCCAAGATGTCGGCCAGTAAAGTCATGTTGTCTGCCTTGCAGATGGTGTTGGACGGCGGCGTATATGTGCCGCCGCAGCTACTGCAACATGCGGTGGCGAAATTGGACGCAGGGCAAGCCCTCTCTGACAAGCGCAGCCAGCGCGCCAACAAATACGGACTCACCCCGCGCCAATCCGAGGTGCTGCAATTGATGGGTGCCGGGCTCAGCAACAAAGACATCTCCAGACAGCTCGATCTGGCTGAAGGTACCGTCAAGATCCATATCGCGGCCATCTATCAAGCGCTGCATGTGGGCTCGCTACTGGATGCGGTGACATCGGCGCGCCGTCTGGGATTCATCGCCGACGAAGCGGCTGACGCGCAGAACGGCAAGGAAGCCTGATGGCATTGCACGACGCGCCGCGCGCCCCACTGCCAGAAAGATTGCTTGCTCTATTGCGCGAATCGCGCTGGCTGTTGTTGGTTGCTGTCGCGCTGTATCTCATCCTCATCTTGTTCGGGTTTGATCGTAACGATCCTGCGTGGTCACATACTGCAACGTCGGCCATCACCAACAACCCCGGCGGGGTGGCAGGTGCCTGGATATCCGACCTCCTGTTGTATCTGTTCGGCTTTTCCGCATGGTGGCTGGTCACGCTGATGTTGCAGCGGGTATGGGCGAGCTATCGCCGTATGCGTTCCGATAGCTTGTTCGATCAACGTGCTTTGTGGGTCTCCCTGTCCGGCTTCGTCATCCTGCTCTTTTCCAGCAGCACCTTGGAGGCCTTGCGTCTCTATACATGGGCGGTCGAATTGCCGCTGGCCCCCGGCGGGATGTTGGGGGCGGTGCTTGGCAACGTCTTGTCGCATGCGCTCGGCTTCACCGGCGCTACCTTGCTCCTGCTGGTGTTGATGGCGGTGAGCTTCAGTCTGTTCACAGGGTTGTCTTGGTTGCGCTTCATCGACTGGTTGGGCGCGACATTAGAGACCGCCTATCTGTGGGCGCGTAACGCTTGGCAGACGCGGCAAGACAAACGCATCGGCGCACAAGCCATGCAAGAGCGCGATGCCATCGTGGAAGAAGAGAAGAAACGCGTGGAAGACCATCAGCCCATCCACATCGAGATGCCAGTGGTCGAAGTGCAGAAGTCCGCCCGTGTGGAAAAGGAAAAACAGGTCTCCCTGTTCGCTGACATGCCGGATTCGCCGCTGCCCCCTTTGCACTTGCTGGACGAGGCCTCGCAGCAAGTAGAGTTGGTGAGTGCCGAGACGCTGGAGTTCACCTCGCGCCTCATCGAACGCAAGCTCAAAGATTTCGGAGTGAACGTGAAAGTGGTGGGCGCGTATCCTGGCCCCGTCATCACCCGTTACGAGATCGATCCCGATGTGGGCGTGAAGGGCAGCCAGATCACCAACCTCGTGCGCGATCTGGCCCGCGCGCTGTCGGTTGTCAGCATCCGTTTGGTGGAGACTATCCCCGGCAAGAGCTACATGGCCTTGGAGTTGCCCAATCCGAAACGCCAGATGGTGCACCTCTCCGAGATATTGGGTTCCAAGGTGTATGCCGACATGCATTCGCCGCTCACCATGGCGATGGGCAAGGACATCTCCGGCAAGCCCATCGTGGCCGATCTAGGCAAGATGCCCCATGTGTTGGTGGCGGGGACGACCGGCTCAGGTAAGTCCGTCGGCATCAACGCCATGATCTTGAGCATCCTGTACAAATCCACGCCGCAAGAAGTGCGCTTGCTGCTCATCGACCCCAAGATGCTGGAGCTCTCTGTGTATGAAGGCATCCCGCATCTGCTGGCACCCGTGGTCACCGACATGCGTCAGGCCGCATCTGGCTTGAACTGGTGCGTACAAGAGATGGACAAGCGCTACAAGTTGATGGCCTCGCTCGGTGTGCGCAACATCGCGGGCTATAACCAACAAGTGAGGGAAGCCATCAAGGCGGGTGCGCCCCTCACCAATCCGTTCACACTCACACCCGAGAATCCAGAAGCATTGGAAGAATTGCCGTTCATCGTGGTGTTCATCGACGAGTTGGCCGACCTGATGATGGTGGTGGGCAAGAAGGTGGAAGAACTCATCGCCCGTCTGGCGCAGAAGGCGCGTGCTGCGGGCATCCATCTGGTGCTGGCGACACAGCGTCCCTCCGTGGATGTCATCACTGGTCTCATCAAAGCCAACGTGCCGACACGCGTCGCGTTCCAAGTGTCGAGCAAGATCGACTCGCGCACGATTCTGGATCAAATGGGGGCGGAAGCCTTGCTGGGGCAGGGCGACATGCTCTATCTACCACCGGGTACGGGTTATCCACAGCGGGTGCATGGCGCGTTCGTGTCCGACCAAGAAGTGCATCGCGTCATTGAATATCTCAAATCGCAAGGCGAAGCCGATTACATCGACGGCGTACTCACCTCGCTGGACGAGGCAAGTGATGGCGGCGGTGAGCTAGATGGGGGAGCGAACGCCGAAGCCGACCCGCTGTATGACCAAGCCGTGGAGATCGTGGTCAAGACACGCCGTCCTTCCATCTCCTTGGTGCAACGCCACCTGCGCATCGGCTACAACCGCGCTGCACGCCTCATCGAAGCGATGGAGAAGGCGGGGCTGGTATCGCCGATGCAGGGCAATGGCAATCGCGAAGTCCTAGCTCCAGCAAGGGGCGAGTAACAAACAATCCACCACAGAGACACAGAGGCACGGAGAAAAGCGGAAGCAAGCGTGGGTGTTTGGGTTTTCTCTGTGCCTTTGTGGTGAAAGGTTTTTTAATGATAAGGCTATCCATTTTTTTCTTGATTCTGATGGTGGGTTCGGTTGGTGCACATGCAAGTGCTATCGATCAACTCAAATCATTCATCACGGCTACACGCGCGGCTCAGGCCAACTTCACTCAAGAAGTGCAAGACAAGAACGGCAAACGTCTGCAGTCCGCGTCCGGCACCATGCAGTTCGTGCGCCCCGGCAAGTTCCGTTGGGAATATCGCAAACCTTATGTGCAACTCATCGTGGGTGACGGGCAGAAATTCTGGATGTACGACCCTGATCTCAATCAAGTGACGGTGAAGCGTCTGGATGCCGCACTGGGTAGTAGCCCCGCCGCATTGCTTTCGGGCAGTAACGAGATCGAGCGCGGATTTTCCCTTTCCAACATCGAGGGGCGCGATGGCTTGGAGTGGCTGCAAGCCAAACCCAAATCGAATGAGACGACCTTCGAGAAGATCCTCATGGCTTTCGATTCCCAATCACAGTTGGTGGTGATGGAGTTGCATGATGCGTTCGGCAATCACACCGTGTTGCGTTTCACCGAACTTCTCAACAACCCGCCGCTGTCGCCGCAACGTTTCAAGTTCGTACCACCCAAAGGTGTGGATGTCTTAGGCGAATGATGTCTGACCTGTTCGCTCCCCACCAACCCGCTGCTCCCCTCGCCGAACGTCTGCGTCCGCAGCATATCGACGAGGTCATCGGGCAGTCGCATCTGTTGGGCGAAGGCAAGCCGCTGCGTCTCGCGTTCCAATCGGGCAAGCTGCATTCGATGATCTTGTGGGGGCCGCCGGGGGTGGGCAAGACCACGCTGGCGCGCTTGATGGCCTCTGCTTTCGATGCCGAGTTCGTGCCGCTGTCGGCGGTTCTGTCCGGTGTGAAGGACATCCGCGAAGCCATCGCGCAAGCCGAACTCACTTTGCAGCAGAGCGGTCGCCACACCATCCTGTTCGTGGACGAGGTGCACCGTTTCAACAAGTCGCAACAGGATGCGTTCCTGCCCTACGTCGAACAAGGCTTGGTCACCTTCATTGGCGCTACCACCGAGAATCCTTCCTTCGAATTGAACAACGCCTTGCTGTCTCGGGCGCAGGTGTATGTGCTGCAATCCTTGTCAGAAATCGAGATGGGACAATTGTTTGCGCGTGCGCTGTCATTTGTAGGTCGGGCTTCAGCCCGACAACAAGATGGGAGGCATAGCGAAGCTGTCGGGCTGAAGCCCGACCTACAGGCGGAAGGTTTGCAATTTAGCGATGAAGCAAAGGAGCGCGTCATCGCTTACGCCGACGGTGATGCGCGCCGCTTGTTGAATGTGATGGAGCAATTACAAACAGCGGCCAATGCCGCCAAGCTCAACAAGATAGACACGAAGTTTCTTGATGTCACGCTGGCGCAAAAGATGCGCCGCTTCGACAAGGGTGGCGAAGCCTTCTACGACCAGATCTCCGCGTTGCACAAGTCAGTGCGCGGTTCCAATCCCGATGCGGCCTTGTATTGGCTGGTACGCATGTTGGATGGCGGTGCCGATCCGCGTTACTTGGCGCGACGCATCGTGCGCATGGCGTGGGAAGACATCGGCCTCGCCGATCCGCGCGCCATCCAGTTGTGCAACGATGCGGCGCTAACCTACGAGCGACTGGGTTCGCCCGAAGGCGAGTTGGCACTGGCGCAAGCCGTGCTGTATATGGCCGTCGCAGCCAAGTCGAATGCGGGCTATGTTGCGTATAATGCCGCCCGCGCCTTCGTCGCTCAGGATGGTTCACGCGAAGTGCCGCTGCACCTGCGCAACGCGCCAACCAAATTGATGAAGCAACTCGATTACGGCAAGGACTACCGTTACGCGCATAACGAAGCGGGCGGCTATGCGGCGGGAGAGAACTACTTCCCCGACGGCATGCCAGCCGTGAGTTTTTATGAACCGACTGAGCGTGGCTTGGAAGGCAAGATCGCAGAGAAGCTGAATCATCTGAGGCAACTCGATGAGGCAGCAAAAAACCGAAATAGCTGCGAACCAATTCCCTCTCCCACTGGGAGAGGGCTAGGGTGAGGGAACACACTCAAATCGAAGTGTGAAATTGGAAGCGTTCCCTCATCCCCACCCTTCTCCCGAGGGGAGAAGGGCTAACTGATTTTGATTAGAGGTCCTCATGTTAGACATACAAACACTACGCAATGATTTGGCCGGCGTGGCCGCCCGTTTGGCGACACGCGGTTACACACTCGACACCGCGAAGTTCGAGCAGATGGAAGCGGAGCGCAAGACTATCCAGACACGCACGCAAGAGTTGCAGGCCAAACGTAACGCGACCTCGAAACTCATCGGTCAAGCCAAGGCCAAGGGCGAAGATACGACGGCCATCATGGCGGAAGTGGGCGCACTGGGCGATGAGTTGAAGCAGCTCGAAGCGAAGTTGCCGCAAGTGTTGGCTGACATGGATGCTTTCCTGGCCGTCATTCCGAACGTGCCGCATTCCACCGTGCCAGTGGGCAAGTCGGAAGCGGACAACGTCGAAGTACGCAAAGTGGGGGCAGTACCCAAGTTCGATTTCGAAGTGCAGGATCACGTCAGCATCGGCGAAGGGTTGGGCGGATTGGATTTCGAGACGGCGACCAAGATCGCCGGCGCGCGTTTCACTTTGTTGAAAGGTCCGCTGGCGCGATTGCACCGCGCACTTGCCCAATTCATGCTGGATACGCATACAGAGAAACATGGCTACACCGAGACCTATGTGCCGTTCATGGTGAATGCGGACTCGATGCGTGGCACGGGGCAGTTGCCGAAGTTCGAGGAAGATTTATTCCGTGTACCGCGCGTGGTGAACGAAGAGGGGGATGTGAAGAATTTCTACCTCATCCCCACCGCCGAAGTGCCGGTGACTAACATGGTGCGCGACGAGATCGTGGCGTTGGAAAAGTTGCCGCTGAAGTTCGTGGCGCACACGCCATGTTTTCGCAGCGAGGCCGGTTCGTACGGGCGCGACACGCGCGGTATGATCCGCCAGCATCAGTTCGAGAAAGTGGAGCTGGTGCAGATGGTGCATCCCGAAAAATCCTACGAGGCACTGGAAGGCCTGCTCGGTCATGCCGAGACCATACTCAAAGCCTTGGCCCTGCCTTACCGCGTGCTGAAGCTGTGCACCGGCGACATGGGCTTCTCCTCGGCCACTACCTACGACATCGAGGTGTGGTTGCCCGCGCAGAACACCTACCGAGAAATTTCATCCTGCTCCAACTTCGAAGCGTTCCAAGCGCGTCGTATGCAGGCACGCTTCCGCAACGCGCAAGGCAAGCCAGAGTTGTTGCATACCTTGAACGGTTCCGGTCTGGCAGTCGGTCGTACCTTGGTCGCCGTGTTGGAGAACTATCAGCAGGCTGATGGCAGCGTGGTGATTCCTGAAGTGCTCCGCCCCTACATGGGTGGCATGGAGAAGCTCTCCAAGTAAGTCGTCAATATGAACTTCGTCCAGTTACTCGGTATCGCCGGTGTTGCAGAACATGAGACTGCCTCGGCCCGGCAATGGGCGCGCCGCTTGGAGTGGCCCATGGTCGGGGTGGCGCTGTGGATCGTCGTGCAGTGGTATCTGGAAGAGACAGGCGGCCTCTCGCATGAAGTGGCGCGCATCGGTGACTGGCTGGTGTGGGGCGCATTCCTGCTGGAGACCGTCATCCTCACCTCGCAGGTGCATGACAAACGCCGCTATTTGTTTGGCAACTGGCTCAACATCCTCATCATCACCGCCGGTTTTCCCTATTTCTGGCAATACGCGCCGCTCATCGGCTTGCTGCGTAGCGTGCGGCTGGTGTTGGTGTTGGCACTGTTGTTACGCATGTCACGCTCCGCGCGAAAGTTGCTGTCACAACACAAGCTGGGCACGACATTGCTGGTCGCTTTCTTCACGCTCGTACTCTCTGGCCTCATCATGTCGCGCATCGATCCGTCCATCGGCGACGCTTGGGACGGCATGTGGTGGGCTTGGGTGACGATGGCCACCGTGGGCTATGGCGATGTGGTGCCGCATACCGGTGCCGGTCGTTTGTTCGCCGCACTGGTCATGTTGTTCGGCGTGGTGCTCATCTCTTTGGTGACCGCGAATCTGGCCGCTTTCTTCATCGGTAGCGACGTGGAGAAGATCGAGGCTGAAGAGCAGGCATCCGACCGCCAGTTGGCGGATATCGCTGCTCGGCTGGAGCGTATCGAGAAGTTGCTCGATGAACGTCGCAACGGCCAGTCCTGATCTTGCAGTTCGCTCCCCGTTTTAACATTGTATTGGGCTTACCAGTGGGACGAACCCTTCATCGTGGATGACAGTCGCTTCCGCGCGCGCTTTGCTATGAAACCGATACGGGAAGACGAAGCGGCACGCGCCACCGTGGCGTGGGCGCGCCAGACTTACGGTGCGAAGTGATTCAGTTCTTGGGCGGTTGTAGGCCGAGTTTACTTTTGAACAAACTCAAGAATCCGTGCTGAAGTGTTTGCGGCGTGTAGCCCAAAGCATGCTGGCTATCCAGTCGTTTCAGCATGTCGTGATAGAGGCGCACCGTCTCCACATGGATGACCGCCTCCCCACCGCGTGCTTTGCCGTATTTGGTGGTCGAATAGTATTCTTCACGTGACAGTAGCGGCATCACTAGTTTCACATCTGCCCACACATCCGGATTCAAACCTGAACGTGCCGCCAAGATGCGGGCATCCTCCAAATGGCCCATGCCTTGGTTGTAGGCGGCGAGTGCCATCCAGGTTCTGACATTGTCCGGGATGCGTAGAGGAAGTTGCTCTTTCAGGAGTTGCAGATAACGCGCACCCGCCATGATGCTGGCTTGCGCATCCAAACGATTCTTCACGCCCATACGATCCGCTGTCTCCTCAGTGAGCATCATCATGCCGCGCACATTGGTAAAGGAGGTGGCGTTCGGATCCCAGCGTGATTCGCGATAGGCGAGGGCGGCGATCAGTTTCCAATCCAGTCCCGTCAGGTCGCCCGCTTCTTCGAACCACTGCCGATAGTGCGGTAACTTGGATTGTGTATGCGCGATAAAAGTCTCGGTATCGACCACGCTCAGGCGCTCGTTATGCCCGTAATGGCGGTCGATCATGTGACGCAAGGTGTTGTCTTGCTTGATCGTGTCCATGAAGCGGTCAATCTCTGCCAGTAAGGCCTCGTCGCCGTCCACGCTGATGGCCCAACTCATCTGGGAAGGAGAATTCAGGCTCATTCTTGAGCTGAGGTCGGGGTAGAAGTTGCGCATACTCGCGATCTGTTCTTCATTCGCGACTGTGCATTCCAAGTCGTCTTCGGCAACTGCTTGTAGCAACTCCATGGGAGAGGTGCCTTTGCGCGATTCCCACTCCAGATCATCGTACTTGTCGCGAACGATGCGCAAAGCCGCTTCTTGTGCTGAGCCGATCGCCACTGCAATGAGATGAGTTTCAACGTCTTCCATGCGTCTAGGGGAGTCATTGTTGCAAACCAGGCGTTCATCCAGCGATTGGTAGTTCTTGCTGTAACGCAAAGCGCGGTGTGAGTTGGCGCGGATGCCTGTTGCAAAGTGGGCGCGCCCTTCGTTGAGCGTATTGACAGCCTCTTCAGTGGTCTGATGGAGCAAGCGCACTTTGACATTGAGGTGCCGCGCGAATAGGGCGACCAAGTCTGTCTCGAAAGCAGTATCCGTTTCCATCTCGACATTGGGGACGACCACGACCAACTCGCCCTGGCGCCAATCGGGCAAGGGCTGCGCTGACATGAGTTTGATGATCAGCCAAGCACACAGACCGATCACGACAGCGAGTCGCAGAGGAAGTAGATGCCACATGTGATCATTCTGCCCGAAATTCCGACGTTGCTGGTAAAATGCGCGCCCTTCGCGATGGGCTGTACGTAACGTGCCCACAGCGGATCGAGTTTTGGAGAGGTGGCAGAGTGGTTGAATGTACCTGACTCGAAATCAGGCATAGATGAATAATCTATCGAGGGTTCGAATCCCTCCCTCTCCGCCAAACACAAACCGCCCCTCGTGGGCGGTTTTTTTATTGGTGGGCTTCCTGTCGTTGTGCCACTAAACTTTTCTGCGTATTTGCCGATTACCTCACACGAGCATCAAGTGAATTCATTCAATCTGAGAGGGGGGAGTATGCGAAATATTTTGAATCAAGTACTGCGTTTAGGCGGAGTGGGAATTGCCGGCTTTCTGCTTGCCGTGGGATATGCCCACGCTTCGGGCGGTGGGGCGGCAGAGGGCGCATCGGCTTACGAGTATATGGAGCCGTTGACGGTCAATCTAAAGGGGGAGCAAATGCAATACTTGCAGGTGTCGATCACCCTTAAGTTGGCCAAGCCCGAAGCCAGCGCAAAAGTTAAATTGCACATGCCCGCCATTCGCCACAACGTGATCTATTTGTTGACCGAAAAGACGCCCGAGGAGATCAGCAATATGGAAGGCAAGCAGCGTCTGTTGGTGGAATCCAGGAACGCGGTCAACAAGGCGATCGGCTTGGAGGCGGCAGACGGCGTGGCGGATGTGTTGTTCGAGACTTTCATTATTCAATGAGGTGACTGGATGCGTGGCGTGAGATGCGCAATGCATCCATGAGTGCGCGTTAAAACCAATAGGGGCGGGCTTTCCAAGTGAATGGCACGCCTCTGTTTGATAATAATTCCCGCCGGGTTTTCTTACGCTCGGTGGTAAAATTGCCGCGAGATTTTCTGCGCGAGCACCATGCAACCCTCCTTCGTTCACCTGCGGCTTCATAGCGAATATTCCATCGCCGATGGCATCGTGCGTCTGGGAGAGGCGGTGGGCGCAGCCAAGACGGATGCCATGCCGGCGCTGGCACTCACCGATCTGTCCAATGTGTTTGGTCTGGTGAAGTTTTATAAAGCGGCGCGCGCGGCGGGTATCAAGCCCGTTGTGGGGTGCGATGTCTTTGTCAGCAACGATGCCGCACGTGACCAGCCTCACCGCCTGCTTCTGTTGTGCCAGTCCCACGCGGGGTATCTGCGGCTGTGCGAGTTGATTACTCGCGCCTATTTGGAGAATCAATATCGGGGTCGTCCCGAGATTCGTAAGCACTGGTTGCGCGAGGGTACAGAGGGGCTGATTGCCTTGTCTGGTGGTGTGCTTGGCGAGGTGGGGGGTCATCTGGGCAATGGCAGTGCGGGTGCGGCGTTGATGACGGCGCAGGAATACGCGAAGATGTTTCCGCAACGTTTCTATTTGGAGGTGCAACGTTTTGGTGCGCCGCGCGAAGAGAGCATCTTGCGCGAGACGGTGAAGCTGGCAGCAGAGCTGGCTTTGCCCGTGGTCGCCACGCATCCGGTGCAATTCCTTGCCCGCGATGACTTTAAGGCGCACGAGGCGCGCGTCTGCATCGCCGAAGGGTATGTGCTCAACGACAAGCGTCGCGTGAAGCAATTCACCGAGCAACAATATTTCAAGACGCAGGCAGAGATGGTCGCGCTGTTCGCGGACTTGCCCGAAGCCTTGCAGAACAGCATCGAGATCGCCAAGCGCTGCAATCTCACCCTCAAGCTGGGCAAGCCGCACCTGCCCGATTTCCCCACGCCCAACGGCGAATCGCTGGACGATTTCCTGCGCAGTGAATCGCAGCGCGGACTCGAACAACGTATGCGGCAGCTGTATCCGGACGAGGCGCAGCGCGCTGCCAAGATGCCGGAATATCAGGCGCGCCTCGACTTTGAGGTCAATACCATCATCAACATGAAGTTCCCCGGCTACTTCCTCATCGTGGCCGACTTCATCCGCTGGGCTAAATCCTTCCGCGACGAGAAATTTCCCAATGGCGTACCGGTGGGGCCGGGGCGCGGTTCCGGCGCGGGCTCGCTGGTGGCGTATTCCCTTGGCATCACCGACCTCGACCCCTTGCGTTATGACTTGCTGTTCGAACGTTTCCTGAATCCCGAGCGCGTGTCCATGCCCGACTTCGACGTGGACTTCTGCCAAGATGGACGCGAGCGCGTCATCGAATATGTGCGCCACCATTACGGTCAGCAGAACGTGTCGCAGATCGCCACCTTCGGCACCATGGCCTCCAAGGGCGTGATCCGCGATGTGGGTCGTGTGCTGGACTTCCCCTACATGCTGTGCGACAAACTTTCCAAACTGGTGCCGGTGGAAGGCGTGAAGCCGGTATCGCTGGCCAAGGCGCGCGAGATGGAGCCGGAGTTCAATGCCATCATCGCCAATGAAGACGGCGTGGACGAGCTGATGGAATTGGGCGAGCGTCTGGAAGATCTGACGCGTAACGTCGGCATGCACGCGGGCGGCGTGCTCATCGCCCCCGGCAAGCTCACCGACTTCTGTCCCTTGTACTGTGCCGAGGGGAGCGAGAGCACTGTTAGCCAATACGACAAAGACGATGTCGAAGCGGTCGGTCTGGTGAAGTTCGACTTCTTGGGACTGCGCACGCTGACGATTATTGATTGGGCGGTGCGCTACATAAAAGGAATGAGGATCGAGGATTTAGGATTGAGTAAAAATGGGAACGGAGCGGATGCTCAATCCTCAATCCTCGATCCTAGTTCCTTCAATATCGACACCATTCCGCTCGACGACAAAGCGACCTACGAACGTATTTTCAAAACGGCGAACACCACGGCGGTGTTCCAATTCGAATCGCGCGGTATGAAGGACACGCTGGTGAAGGCCGGGCCGGATTGTCTGGAAGACCTCATCGCGCTGAACGCCTTGTATCGTCCCGGTCCGATGGACTTCATTCCCGACTACATCAACCGTAAGCACGGCAAGGAGCAAGTCATCATCCCGCATCCCTGCCTAGAGAAAGTGGTGGGCACCACCTACGGCATCATGGTGTATCAAGAGCAGGTGATGCAGGCGGCGCAGGTGGTGGCGGGCTACACGCTGGGCGGGGCGGACATGTTGCGCCGTGCCATGGGTAAGAAGAAGGCTGAGGAGATGGCGGAACATCGCAGCATCTTCGTGGCCGGTGCGGCCAAGAACAACATCGACGAAAAGAAGGCGAACGAAATCTTCGACACCATGGAGAAGTTCGCTGGTTACGGATTCAACAAATCGCACGCGGCGGCTTATTCGCTGGTGGCGTATCAAACGGCGTACCTCAAGTGTCACTATCCCGCTGCGTTCATGGCTTCTACCATGACCTCCGAAATGGTCAACACCGACAAGGTCAGCTTCTTCTACCAAGACGCGGTGCAGCAGGGGCTCACTATTTTGGCACCCGATATCAATTCCTCTGGCTTCCGCTTCCAGCCAGTGGATGCCAAGACTATTGCCTACGGACTAGGCGCTGTTAAAGGCACGGGCGAGGCAGCAGTGGAAAACATCGTGGCGGTACGCAAGGAAGGGGCATTCAAAGACCTGTTCGATTTTTGCCGTCGCGTGGATAAACGCATCGTCAATCGCCGCACCATCGAAGCCCTCATCCGCGCGGGAGCCTTCGACAGCATCAACGATCACCGCCACCAGTTACTTGCTTCACTCGATGCTGCCATGGGCAGTGCCGAACAGCATGCGCGTGCCGCCAACCAAAATAGCTTGTTCGGCGATGACGACGGCGGCGATATGCCTGTGCAGATGGCGGAAGTGCCGCGCTGGAAGATGCGCGAAGAACTGGCGCAAGAGAAATCCGCACTCGGCTTCTACCTGAGCGGACATCCCTATCAGGAATTCGCCGATGAGCTGTCACATTTTGTGAAGCATAAATTGGTCGAGGTGACACCTGACCTCATCACGCCTGCGAGTAGTAATGGCGGCTACGGCAATGGCGGCGGTCGTCGCAACAACGCAAAAACCATCGTACTGGCGGGCATGGTGAGCGGCGTGCGCATCATCCAGACCCGACGCGGCAAGATGGCGGTGCTGACACTGGACGACGGCAGCGCCGCATTGGAAGTGGTGGTGTTCAGCGAACTGTACGACGCCAACCGCAACTGGATGCGCGACGACGAACTGCTAGTGGTGAGTGGCAAAGCGGAGTTGGATGCCTATTCCGGCAGCATGCGCGTTACCGCCGACGAGCTCTACGACTTCGCCTCCGCCCGTGCCGCCTTCGCCAAGCGTCTCGATATCCATTGCTCCATCGACGGCACCGTGCGTGTGCCCAAACTGGTCGAACTGCTCTCGCCCTATCGTGGTGGCAAATGTCCTATCCAACTCAACTACCGGAATCTCATCGGTAGCGCGCCTCTGCGCTTGGGCGACGACTGGCAGGTGACTTTGCCCGATGAGCTATTGGATGCCCTGCGTGAGCAATGCGGCAAAGACAATGTGCAGGTGATCTACGCCTGATGCTTCGCGCTTCCACACTGTCGGCGATTCTTAACGTCTGAAGTCTTGAGCCGCGCGCAGGGGGGGAGTAGAATCCGCCGCTTCTTACGCAGGGATAGCTCAGGGAGAACTTGGCCACCATGGATTGGGCCGCCGTCACACCGCTTAACTTGGCCACTTGGGTGTTGGTCGGTTGGTTTGTGTGTGGACTGGCTTCCTTGTTGTGTTCCCGTACCGAGAATCTCACGCGTTTCATCTTCCCCGCTGGCGCATTGCTTTCGCTCATTCTTGCGGTCGCCGGCTTCATTGCCATCAGCCAGCCGCCTGCTACGGTGGTGCTACCGCTGGGCTTGCCAGGACTGCCGTTCCATCTGCGTCTTGATGCGCTTTCAGGCGTGTTCCTGCTGTTGTTGGGCGGTGCTTCGTTTGGCGTGTCGCTGTATGGCGCAGGGTATTTCAAGATGCTGGATGCCCGTACCTTGTCGCTGCTTTCGCTTGAATTTCACTTGTTCCTGATCGGCATGACGCTGGTGTTGTTGGCGGACGATGCCTATCTATTCATGGTGGCGTGGGAGTTGATGGCACTGTCTTCCTACTTCCTGGTCACGACCGATCACCATGTGCCGGATATTCGCCGTGCCGGCTATCTTTATTTGCTGATCGCCCACGTCGGTGCCATCGCCATCCTGCTGTCCTATGGGGTGATGCAGGGTGGGCATGGGATTGCCGCCTACACTTTTGATGCCATGCGTGCCGCTGAACTGACTCCGTTCTGGTCGTCGGTGGCGTTCCTGCTGGCGCTATTTGGTTTCGGCGCGAAAGCGGGGCTGTTGCCGATGCATGTGTGGCTGCCCGAGGCACACCCTGCCGCGCCTTCGCCTGTGTCGGCACTGATGAGTGGCGTGATGTTGAAGACGGCGATCTACGGCATCCTGCGCGTGAGTTTTGACCTGTTGCATACGCAGTTGTGGTGGTGGGGCGTGGTGGCTTTGTTACTAGGATTGCTGACCGCCGTGTTCGGCGTGATGTTCGCCGCCGTGCAGACTGACATCAAACGCCTGTTGGCTTATTCCTCCATCGAAAATATCGGACTGCTCTTGGTGGGTATCGGCCTCACCTTGTTGTTCCACGCTTACGACAAACCTACGCTGGCGGCACTCGCACTGGCGGCCACGCTGTATCACGCACTCAATCATGCTTGCTTCAAAAGCCTGCTGTTCGTCGGCACGGGTTCCATCCTGCATGCCACGGGTCACCGCAACATGGGCAAGTTGGGCGGGCTGATTCATCACATGCCTTGGGTGTCGGTGCTGATGTTGGTCGGCGTACTTGCCATCGCGGGCTTGCCGCCGCTGAACGGGTTTATTTCGGAATGGTTGTTGTTGCAGGCGTTCCTGCTGTCTCCGGGCTTGCCGCACAGCTATGTCAACATGCTGGTGCCAGTGGCGGCAGCGGTGATCGCCTTGGCAGCCGCGCTGGCCGCTTACGTCATGGTGAAATTCTACGGTGTGATCTTCCTAGGTCAACGGCGCGAATCTGAATTGGCGCATGCACACGATGCAGGTGTGCATGAACGAATCGGTATGGCGTGGTTGGCGTTGTGTTGTGTGGTACTTGGGTTGGCACCTGTGTTTGTCATCGGCCAGCTGGATCATGTTGCGAATCTATTGTTGGGCGCGCAACTCGGCAACGCGGCAGAAAACTGGATGTTGCTGGCTCCCCTGGATACCGACCGTGCCAGCTACGGCCCGCTGTATTTCCTGCTGGCCGTGCTCGGCGTGATGGCGCTCACCACGCTGCTCGTGCGTCGCTTGTACCACGGTCGTCTGCGCCGTGGTCCGCCTTGGGATTGCGGCTTTGCCGACCTCAACGCGCGCATGCAGGATACGGCAGAGGGATTTGGACAACCCATCCGGCGCATCTTCGAACCGTTCTTCTTGATCGAGCGAGAAGTGCCTACG
>Ga0172375_10004256_pt1 | contig 21291 bp, 16 predicted proteins | sample LakKiv1m_FD_114537 | JGI IMG/M metagenome (GOLD analysis project Ga0172375, IMG submission 114537) | Freshwater microbial communities from Kabuno Bay, South-Kivu, Congo - kab_092012_11.1m | ecosystem: Environmental > Aquatic > Freshwater > Lake | place: Democratic Republic of the Congo...
ATACCTCCCATAACCAATACCTCCTTATTAGGCCTATTATATCGCAGAATCTATCTTATTTTGACCTAAAAAGTGGTCCAGTTTTTCCCGAGCATTATAGTTTTAAGTATGATGAATTCGCGAAGCTCGACAAGGTGACTTTTAAAAAATATGTTGTCCCGCCAACTGGTAAGCTAAAGATAGGCGGAGAGATAAAGTTTAATCTTATAAAATATTCCGGAGAAGAGATTGAGTTTGATGTGGAGAAAGGGGTTATTACATGCATAAGAGTGACAAGCGGCCGGCATAAAGGGGCAGTCCTAAACCCTATATTAATTTATATCTTTAAACCGGACGGGGAGATCGAAATCTCTGATTCGTGCCTCCAGCTTTCTTCTGAAAAAATGAATAGATATAAAAATCAGAAAGTTTTGATTAAGGGCATGGACTTAAGAGTCACGCCTATTAAAAATGGCGCTTCAGGGGTAATAACAACCGGACTTCCAGATCATGATACAAGGGGCGGCTGGCTAAAACTTGATGACAAAAGGCTGATAGGGGCTTTATTCGAGGCTGTTTATAGCTGGGACAGATACGGAAATTATTTCATGGAGGAGGTTGTTTTCTTGCGGGATGCGGGTGGAAACAGCATATTTGATTATAAAGGGCTTCAGCTTAGGATAAGGCTTCTGCCCAAGGCCGATAATAATGGATGGCATGTCAGGGACCAGCTTGATGCGTTATATCCAGCGAGGATGGATGGGTTGACAGATGAAGAGAGAATGATTTATAGATATACAATATTTGACGCTAAAAGAGGAGTTTGGCTTGGCCAGAATATGAAAGATAAGGCTCCGATATTTGCATGGAAAAGGATCCCCGGTTTGCTGCTTAAGCAATTGGATAAAGCGTATATATTTGGAAATACTGTTTCAAAGGATGGAAGGTTTGATTTAGGGGGAGAGCGGTTATGGGTTGGCAGGCAGAACGCAGGACATGGAGCCGTAGCGCATATCATAAGATCCGCCCCGGTAGAAGCTTATGCTGGAGACAGTATCGTGTTTAATGATAATAGAGGAAATATTTCATTAATATTTTCAGATAAAGATATTTTGCGGATTGGGAATCTGAGTAATTCAGGTTTTATTTTTGGGCAGGATTTACTGCATTGGCTGTTATCTAAAGGGCTTATCCAGAAGCCATGGGCAGAAAAAGATATCCTTAAGAAAAAGGCATTTTTAATGAGCAGGTTTAACAAAGAGAACCAGGCTATTGCTGCGGATGAAATAGAGGTAAGGATAAGCAGGTGGCGCCAAAGGAAAGGGTTAAAACCCCTAGAGTTTCCAAAAGGCGGAGACAGGCTAATGTTTTTAAAATTACAGATAAAAGAGTGGTTTGGGGAGGCGCTATTAGAAGAAGATACGATTTTCAGATCTAAGTTTAGGCTTCTAAGCGGCATGCCTATATGGGGGTTTAGTTTTTGGGAACTGCCCATATTTCCTGTGGATGAAGACGGAAGGCTTAACCAGGGCCTAATTCAATGGATGATAGATGGTTCAATCGATACGCCCCCGATAGAATATATTAAGGCAAATAAGACTGCGCTGTCAGATTTATTCGAGGCGTTATACCCATATCCCGATATGTCTATAGAGATAGCTGTTTTTTATTCATCGTACGAGGAGTTTTCATATCAGGATATGCGTTTAGATAACGAGCAGAAATACGGGGATGGAGCAGTTCTTGAACTATCAGGCCCTTTAAAATTAATGGCGGATAATGAAAGATGGGTTAAGCCAGAAGGTAATACAATTAGAGAGGCCATAGATAATCTTGATTTAAGATATCCAGGGATAAAGGTTATGCTGATCAATAAAATGGGCAGGTTAAGGTCAAATTTTATGATATTTGTTGATAATATTAATATCAAGAGTATTAAAGGGCTTGATACCGGGCTTGCTGGGTATAGGCGGGTGAATTTTGTTTTTGTATCTTCAAGCGGCGTAGTTACTAATAATAACAGATTTTTTCCAAATCCCAGAATGTTTACCGGATCTTCTCTCTAAGGGCTGTCAATTTTTATATTTATAATAGGGTAGATTTTGCTTGACACCCTTTTATAAGGTGTAGTATATTATAACTACTCTTATGAAAGGGGGGTGTTGGTTTTTAAGTGGGTGTAGTTTACCCGCTTTTTTTGTTTAACTGAGCCAGGAGTCAAGGCCATGATGGATAAAATTAAAGAAGCTATAGGGCCTGTTTTAAAAGAGGAAAATATTGAACTGGTGGAGCTTGTATTCAGGAAAGAATCTGGCAGGCAGGTTTTGCGCGTCTTAGCGGATAAGGAAGGCGGCATACAGATGGCAGATTGCGTGAGGCTAAACCAGAGAATAGGCCAGGCCCTGGATGGCGCAGATATAATACAGGAGAGCTACATTATTGAAGTTGATTCTCCAGGGATAGACAGGCCATTTAAGACAAAAAGAGACTATGAAAGGGCCTGCGGCAGGCTTGTCAGGGTTACTTTGACTGAAAGGATATTGGATAAAAAAGAGTATATTGCCGCGCTGGAAGAAGTTTCCGACGCAGGCATTAAAATAGACGTTAAGAAAAAAGGTGTTATAGAAATACCGTTTGAGAAGATTGTAAGGGCGAGGGAAGAGGTGGAATTCTAATTTAAACGGAATAACCAAGATACAAGATACAATAACCAAACAATAATCAATAACCAAATTCCAATAACCAAACGCTGTATTAAAAACTAATTTTTGGTGATTGGTTATTTCATATAACAAAAATGAGGCGTGTAGGGGAGGGTTTAAAACCCTACCCTACATAATGTTAAGGAGCATGCAATGAATCAGGATTTGTTAGCGATTTTAGACAGCATTGAACGGGACAAGGGCATTAAAAAAGAGATACTTATAAAGGCGATAGAGTCAGCCTTAATAAGCGCTGCCAGGAAAAATCTTGGAAAGCATATCGAGGATATAAAAGCTGAGTTTGACCCTGAGACAGGCGATTTTAAGGTCCTTACAGCAGACGGCAAAGAGGTCTCTGGGGACTTTGGCAGGATCTCAGCGCAGACAGCGAAGCAGGTCATAATACAAAAGATCCGCGAAGCTGAAAGAGACGTATTGTTTGAGGAATACAGCAAAAAGGTGAATGATATCTGCTCTGGAGGCGTTCACAGATTTGAAAAAGGCATGATAATTGTTGACCTTGGAAGGGTGGAAGGGGTGCTGCCAAAAAGGGAACTTCCTCCTAACGAAGAATACAGGCAGGGCGACAGGATAAAGGCATTGATTGTAGAGGTTAAAAAATCATCAAAAGGCCCTGAGATAATGCTTTCAAGGACAAGCCCGGGTTTTGTAAAAAGGCTTTTTGAGTTAGAAGTACCTGAGATATACGAGAATATCGTAGAGATAAAAGCTGTGTCAAGGGAAGCGGGGGACCGCTCAAAGATAGCTGTGTATTCCAAAGATGATAAGGTTGACCCGGTAGGCGCGTGCGTGGGTATGAGGGGCCAGAGGGTGAAGAATATTGTCCGCGAGCTGGGCGGGGAGAAAATAGATATTGTGCGCTGGAGCGTAAACATGGGAGAATTTATATCCGGGAGCTTAAGCCCTGCGGAGATCACAAGCGTTAAAACAACAGAGGCTGAAAGAAGGGCAGAGGTTATAGTTGCTGATGACCAGCTTTCCCTTGCAATAGGCAAAAAAGGCCAGAACGTGAGGCTTGCCGCAAAGCTTACGGGATGGAATATAGATATAAGAAGCAAATCCGAGATAGAGGAAGTTAAAGAAATACCTGTTATAGAGATTGAGGGGATTGGGCCAAAGACTGAAAAGGCGCTTAAAAAAGCTGGCTTTGACACAGTGGGTAAGATCGTTAAGCTGGAACTGAGTGAATTGATTGGCGTTAAAGGCGTTGGCAAGAAGACAGCTGAAAAGATTCTCAAGTCAGCTAAAGAGCTCATGGAACAAAAAGTGCATGAAGTGAGGGACAAAAAGAATAAAGAAAATAGAGAGGCCAGGGCTGAAAAAGAGAAAGAAATAGCCGCTGAAGCGGAAAAAGACAAAAAGGCGAAAGATGAAGAGCAGGAGCTAAACTCTGAGGATAAAGCATGAGCATGCGTGTTCACCAGTTAGCGAAAGAGCTTGGGATGTCAAGTAAGGACCTTATAGATAAGCTTCATGGCCTTAAGATAGAAGTAAAGGGCCACATGAGCATTATTGAAGATGACACCGCCTTTCTTGTTAAGGAGGAATTAAAACCCAAAAAGGCAGTAAAATCTAAGGCAAAGGAAAAAGAAAAATCAATAGCTCCGAAAAAGACAACCCCCGCTATAAAAGAAAAAGCAGCCAAGAAAATAGCAGAGCCAGGCGTAAAGGCCGAGCAGCCGAGGGCGCAGAAAAAAAAGCCAGAGCCAAAGATCGATGAGGCCAAGGTTGAGGCTAAAGCCGAAATTAAGATTGAGGCTAAGGCTGAGGCCGTGGCTGAAGAAATAAAAGAAAACATAAAACCAGAATTAAAGGTATTAAAGATAGGTTTCCCAATAATTGTTAAAGACCTCGCAGTGAAGTTAGGGATAAAGCCAGCGGAGCTTTTAAAGAGGCTTCTGGATATAAAAGTGCTTGTTACAATAAATCAAGCGCTTGATGAGGAAGTGGCTCGTTCCATCTGCGAAAGTTTTGGTTATTCTATTGAAAAACCCCCAAGTTTTGAAGAAATATTTTTAGCGGACCTCGATAAAGCAGGCGACCCTAAAAAACTCAAGCTAAGGGCTCCTATTGTTACATTTATGGGGCATGTCGATCACGGCAAGACTTCCTTGTTAGATGCTATCAGAAAGACAAAGGTTGCTGATAAGGAGGCAGGCGGCATAACCCAGCATATAGGGGCATATGAGGTAATGCTTCCAAAAGGCAGTGTCACATTTCTGGATACCCCTGGCCACTCCGCTTTTACCGCGATGCGCGCGAGAGGCGCGAATGCTACTGATATTGTTGTCCTTGTGGTGGCGGCTGATGATGGCATAATGCCGCAGACAATAGAGGCGATAGATCATGCCAGGGCCGCAGGTGTTACGATAGTCGTTGCGATAAATAAGATTGACAAACAGAACATTAATCTGGATAAGGTCAAAAAACAATTGACGGAGCATAATCTTACCCCCGAAGAGTGGGGCGGAAAGACTATTACAGTTGGAGTTTCCGCGAAGACAGGACAAGGTATTGACACATTGCTGGAAATGCTGCTTCTGGAGGCAGAACTTCTGGAATTAAAGGCAAATCCTGAAAAACCAGCTACTGGAATAGTTATAGAGGCAGAGCTCTCTAAAGGCAAAGGGCCTGTGGCAACAGTGCTTGTTTCAAACGGCACCCTGAAAATAGGGGATATCGTTATGGTGGGGCTTAATTACGGCAAAATCAAGGCTATGCTCGATGATAAGGGCCGCAGGATTACAGAGGCAGGGCCGGCAAAACCTGTTGAGATATTGGGGCTTTCAGGGGTCCCTCAGGCAGGGGAAAAGTTTTATGTAATAACTGAAGAAAAAAAGGCAAGGGAAATTCTGGCCGCGAGGCGGATGGAAGCGGAAAAGAAAAAACTTGCTGGCAGGACCTCCAAGGTTACCCTGGAAGAGTTGTATAACAAAGTGAAAGATGGAGAGATAAAGGAATTAAAAATAGTTATAAAGGCGGATGTGCAGGGGTCTCTGGAGGCCATCAAGGATTCTCTTGAAAAATTAAGCACAGAAGAAGTGAAGCTTTCTGTTATACACAGCCAGGTAGGGGATATCAATGAATCCGATATAATGCTGGCCTCTGCCTCGAACGCTATAATTATAGGTTTTCATGTAAACACAATCGGAGAATCGAAAGCTCTAGCGAAACAGGAAGAGGTGGAGATAAGGATTTACAGCATAATCTATGAAATAGTTAATGAAATCCAGGCTGCTATGGAAGGCATGCTGGAACCTGTAATAGAAGAGATTTTTTTGGGCAGGGCAGAGGTCAGGCAGGTTTTTAATGTCTCAAAGACAGGCGTTGTGGCTGGATGCTTTATCTCAAAGGGCAGGATCCCGAGAGACGCTGTATGTAAACTGATAAGAGAAAAAGAGATTGTCTATAAAGGCAAGATGAGCTCACTGAAGCACTTTAAAGATGACTTGAAAGAAGCGAAGGAAGGGTTTGAGTGCGGGATAAGCCTAGGTTTTAAAGACATACAAAAAGGCGATTTGATAGAGGCTGTGGAAGTCAGGAAGATAGCGAGGAGACTTAAATAGGGACAGGGAACAAGGGACAGGGATGGAGTAAAAAACAATGTTTTTATCGTTTTTCTTTTTCCCATGTCCCCTGTCCCTTGTCCCATGACCCTTATAAAAAAGTTATGAAAAACCGTATCTTAAGCGGCATGCGGCCTACAGGGCCATTACATCTGGGTCATTTGTTCGGAGCGCTTGATAATTGGGTAAAACTCCAGGATGAATATGACTCATTTTTTATGATTGCAGACTGGCACGCTATGATGAGCGAGTATGAAGACCCGTCAAGGCTTTCCAGGTTTACAATAGAGTGCGCGGCAGACTGGATAGCCTGCGGCATAGACCCTGAAAAAAGCGTTGTCTTTGTTCAGTCTGATGTTAAAGAGCACCTGGAATTATATATGGCGTTTTCCAACTTTGTGCCTCTTGGATGGCTTGAAAGGTGCCCTACATATAAGGAACAGCTTAGAGAAATCACAACAAGGGAACTGCACACATATGCGTTTCTTGGCTATCCTGTTTTACAGGCAGCTGATATATTGATATATAAGGCGGATAGTGTGCCTGTTGGCAAAGATCAAATTCCGCACATTGAACTCACAAATGATATAGCGGAGAGATTTAACGCTTTATATGGGAAGGGTATTTTTCCTTCTGTGAAGCCTCTATTGACAAAGATACCAAAACTGCTTGGCGTAGACGGCAGAAAGATGAGCAAGTCTTACGACAATTTTATCGCACTTGGGGATAATGAGGAGACAATAAAAAAGAAATGCTCCGCAATGTTTACCGATCCTGAAAGGATAAAGTTGTCGGATAAGGGCCATCCTGATAAATGCAATGTTTACGCGTATTATGAGCTGTTTAAAAAAGAATACGCCGTGGAGGTTCATGATTATTGCGTGAACGCGAAGGTAGGGTGCACAGAATGCAAAAAGAATCTTGGCAATGCAATCTCTGAATACCTGTCTAATATTAGAAGCAAAAGAGAGGCGCTTTTAAAAGATAAAAACAGGATTTATTCGATTCTGGAAAAAGGGGCAATAAAGGCGCGAAAGTCCGCGTCTGAGACAATGGATGAGGTTAAGAAAGCGATAGGATTGCATATTTAGCGATTAAGTAATTAAGCGATTAAGCAATGGGGGGGGTATTGCCATCTAATTGCCCAATAACTTAATCGCTCAATCGCTTTTAACAATATGTCATATAAAGTAAAATTAGAGGTATTTGAAGGCCCGCTGGATTTATTATTATATCTGATCAAGAAAAATGAGATAGATATTTATGATATTCCTATAGCGACTATCACAGAGCAGTATATGGAATACATGGAGCTCATGCGCATGCTGGATCTGAATATCGCAGGAGAGTTCCTTGTGATCGCCGCTACCCTGATACACATAAAAAGCAAGATGCTTCTCCCGCCTGATGAGAAGGAGCTTTTGCCTGAAGAGGAAGAGGACCCCAGGGAAGAGCTTGTGCGCAGGCTTGTTGAATATAAAAAATTCAAAGAGGTCGCGGGGATATTGCAGGACCTGGAAGGCCAGAGGAAGAAGATGTTCACCAGGGATATACCTTTTGAGGTATCCCCCGGAGAAGTTTTTTTTGAGGCCAGCTTGTTTGACCTGATAACAGCTTTCACAAGGGTACTTAAGGATGTGCCCAGAGAGATGTTTCAGGAAATAATAAAGGATGAATTTACAGTGGAGCAGAAGGTGCATGACCTTTTGCATATGCTCGTAAGGACTCCTGTAATGAGCCTGTTCAGCCTGTTTAAAAATTCGAAAAACAAAATAGAGATAATAGCTACATTTCTGGCTGTTCTTGAGCTAATAAGACTAAAAGAGATAATCGTTGTGCAGAATAAAAATTTCAGCGATATAGAAATTGTCCGGAACGAAAAACACAGATTAAATGTAGAATAACGTGGGCTATCAGCCTTCAGCTTTCAGCTATCAGCAGCTGACAGCTGACAGCTGATAGCTGAAAGCTACACTATGGAAAGAACGCAGATAAAAAATATAATTGAAGCGATGCTTTTTGTGAGCGATAAGCCTTTATTCTTGAGCGAGATTAAGAGCGTCCTGGAAGGGCCTGATGCGAAAGATATAAAGGATGTTATATCTGAATTGGCTGCCGAGTATGAGAAGCAGACAAGCGCCCTCAGGATTAAGGAAATCGCAGGAGGTTATCAGATTGTGACCGACCCTGTCCTGGCCCCATGGCTTAAAAAACTATATAAGACAGCAGGGGCTGACAGATTGTCAGGTCCGAGCCTTGAGACCCTGGCAATAATAGCTTATAAACAGCCTGCCACCAAACCTGAGATCGAGGCTATAAGAGGCGTGAATGTGGACGGCGTATTAAAGACGCTGATTGAGAAAAATCTTGTAAGGATCCTTGGTAGAAGAGAGTCAGTAGGGCGGCCCATTATTTACGGCACTACTCAAGAATTTTTGCAGTATTTTGGGTTGAATTCCCTTCAGGAACTACCAAAACTGGAAGAATTTAATTTCACAGAAAAGGATATAGAATTGCCTGAACATCTTAAGCAGAAAGAGGAATTGAGTCAGCCAGAAGGAGGAAATTCAGATGCCCAAGTTGTCTGAGCTTCGTAAAAATATAAATGGGATAGATAAAAAGATAATAGCATTATTGAATAATAGGGCTAGCGCCGCGAAAGCCATAGGAAAACTGAAAAAAGCCTCGGGCGTCTCTATCTATACTCCGGAAAGGGAAGTAGAGATATACGAAAATATAATAAAAGAAAATAAGGGGCCGCTGCCCAATAAGGCGTTTTTCGCGATTTACAGAGAAATCATGTCTGGCTCGCTTGGCCTTGAAAAAAAAATAAAGATAGCTTATCTTGGGCCTGAGGCGACATTTACGCATCAGGCGGGTATAAAAAAATTCGGGTCAAATGTGGAATATTACGCATGCCCTACAATAACAGACGTTTTCAGAGATGTGGAGGCTGAGAGGTCCGATTACGGGGTAGTACCTGTTGAGAATTCAACAGAAGGCATGATAAGCCATACCCTGGATATGTTTATAAATTCTGATTTGAAGATCTGTTCTGAAATAATGCTGGAGATATCGCATAATCTTATAGGCAGATGCCATATAAAATCTGTGAAGAAGATATACTCAAAACAAGAGGTGTTTGGCCAGTGCAGGCTGTGGCTTGAGATAAATATGGCAGGCGCAGCGCTTATAGAGGTGTCTTCTACAAGCAAGGCCGCGGAGATCGCTTCGCAGGAAAAGAACTCAGCCGCTATAGCCAGCGCGCTCGCTGGCAAAAGGTACAGGCTGAATATAATCGCGAAAGATATAGAGGATAACCCGAATAACGTTACGAGATTCCTTGTGATAGGCGGGGCTGTCCCGGGGCCTACGAAAAGAGACAAGACTTCTATAATGTTCTCTGTCAAGGATAAGGTGGGCGCTTTGCACGATATACTTGTGCCTTTTAAAAAATACAGGATAAATCTTACCAAGATTGAATCCAGGCCTTCCAAGAGAAAGACGTGGGAGTATTATTTTTTTGTGGATATGGCAGGGCATTGCGAAAACCAGAATGTCAGAAAGGCGCTTAGTGAGCTTGAAAGTCACTGCTCATTTTTAAAGATATTAGGGTCTTACCCTATAGGTGTATAACATGGGAATAATTCCTAGAAAAGCTATTTTAAATGTAAAACCTTATCAGCCGGGAAAGCCTATTGAAGAGGTAAAAAGAGAGATAGGCCTGAGGGATGTTATCAAAATGGCTTCCAATGAGAATCCATTAGGGCCTTCTCCCAAGGCTGTCGCAGCTATAAGGAAATGCCTGGGCAATATAAACAGGTATCCCGAAGGAGGGTGTTTTTATCTTCGCCAGGCAGTAGTGAAAAAATTAAAGATAAAACCAGAGCAACTCATTTTTGGGAACGGTTCGGATGAGCTTATCGAGCTTACGCTAAAGGCCTTTGTGAATGAGGGCGATGAGGTGGTTGTGGCAAGCCCTACTTTTCTTATGTATGAAGTGGCTTCTACCGCGCATGGCGCAAAGATAAAGATAGTCCCGATGAAATATTTTAAATACGATCTAAAGGCCATGAAAGAGGCGATTACAAAAAATACGAAGGTCGTATTTATCGCAAACCCCGACAATCCCAACGGCACTTATGTCGCGAAATATCAGCTGGAGGCTTTTTTAAAGGACCTGAGCGACGAGGTAATAGTCTTTCTGGATGAGGCGTATTTTGAGTTTGTTGAGGAGCAAGACTATCCGAATGGGCTAGATTATCTGGAGAAAAATAATTTAATAGTTACGAGGACTTTTTCAAAGGTATACGGGCTCGCAGGCCTGAGGGCCGGGTATGGTGTATCCAGCCCTGAAATAATAAAATACATGGAGGCTGTGAGAGACCCTTTTAACGTGAATTCGATAGCGCAGGCAGGGGCTATAGGGGCATTGAAGGATAAAAAGTTTCTGGCGAAGTCCAAGAAGGCTGTGCGCGAGGGAAGAAAATTTTTATATTCAGAGTTAAAGGCGATAGGCCTCAGGTATGTCCCGAGTGTTACAAATTTTATATTGATAGAGATAGGCCCTAAATCGCAGGATGTGGCAGATAGGCTTTTAAAAAAGGGCGTTATTGTAAGGAATATGAAATCCTGGGGTATGGAAAATTTTATAAGGGTGACTGTCGGGAAAGAAGCGGAGAATAGGAGATTTGTTAAAGAGCTTAGAAAAATAATAATATGAAGCTTTCAGCTATCAGCCGCTGAAGGCTGACAGCTAAATCAGGGGGTTTAAACATGATCATAGTCCTACGTCCAGACGCGACAAAGAAACAGGTAGATCATATTATAGACAAGGTTAAAAAGCTTGGTTTAAAGCCTATGGTTTCCAGGGGGATAGAGCGCACTATTATAGGCGTCATAGGCGAGGAAGATATTTTAAGGGTACAGCCATTAGAGGCATTTGCGGGCGTTGAAAAGGTAATGCCTATCCTGAAACCGTATAAGCTCGTTTCCAGAGAGTTTAAATCAGAAAACAGCGTTGTAGATGTCGGGGGGGTGAAAATAGGAGGCGGGAAAATAGTTGTCATGGCAGGGCCATGCTCTGTGGAAAATTTTGATATGCTTCTTGAGATAGGCAAAAAGGTAAAGAAATCCGGGGCAGTTATTTTAAGAGGAGGAGCGTTTAAGCCCAGAAGCTCGCCTTACAGTTTTCAGGGGCTGGGAGAGGAAGGGTTGAAATTCCTGCTGGATGTCAAAAAACGGACAGGCATGAAGATTGTGACCGAAGTAATGGACACCAGGGATGTGTGGATGGTTGAAAAATATGCTGATATCCTTCAGGTTGGGGCGCGCAATATGCAAAATTTTAATCTGCTTAAAGAGGTAGGGCTTTCCAAGAAGCCTGTGCTTTTAAAAAGAGGCATGTCAGCCACCATAAAAGAATTTCTTATGTCAGCCGAATATGTCCTGGCAGCTGGAAATTTCAACTGCATACTCTGCGAAAGGGGCATAAGGACATTTGAAGACGCTACGAGATTTACCCTGGACCTTAACGCGGTCCCCCTTATTAAACAATTAAGCCATTTGCCTGTTATTGTGGACCCGAGCCATGGGACAGGCAAGTGGGATCTGGTCAGCCCAATGGCAAAGGCAGCTATCGCTGCCGGGGCTGATGGCCTGATGGTGGAGGTTCACCAGAATCCAGAAGAGGCGTATTCTGACGGTGAGCAGTCTTTAGTGCCTTACAGGTTTGAGGCGATGATGAAGGAGCTCAAAGCAGTCGCGAAGGCAGTGGGAAGAAATATTTAGAATAGCTTTCAGCTTTCAGCCTTCAGCTTTCAGCAGCTGACAGCTGATAGCTGATAGCTGACAGCTGACAGCTGAAATGAGATTATTTAACCGTGTAACCATAATCGGATTAGGCCTGATCGGCGGATCCTTAGCCCTTACTATAAAAGAAAAAAAGATAGCCAGAGAGGTCATAGGGGTTTCAAGGAGAAAAAGCACAATCAATCATGCTGTTAAAGCAGGGATAGTGGATTTTGCTACGCTGGATCTTGGACGCGGGGTAAGGGATTCTGATCTTGTGATTATAGCGGCGCCTGTTTTCAAGATAGTGGATATAGCTAAACGCATCGCCCCTTTTTTAAAAGAAGGCGCTATTCTTACAGACGCAGGCAGTACAAAAAAATATATAGTTAAAAACATAGAAAGCTTTAGCGGGAAAGGCTTAAATTTTGTAGGTAGCCATCCTATTGCAGGCTCTGAACTCTCAGGCATAAAGTATGCGGATAAGGGTTTATTTAAAGGGGCGTATTGTATAATTACTGCGACAGAGAACACAGAAGCCCTTGGCAAGGTTAAGAGATTCTGGGTATCTCTTGGGATGAAGGTTGTTGTTATGCATCCAGATACCCATGACAAACTGCTTTCAAAGATAAGTCATTTGCCTCACGCAGCAGCTGCGAGCCTTGTAAATACTATAGGGAAAAATGGCCTGGATTTAGCGGCAGGAGGGTTTAAAGACACGACCAGGATTGCCTCAGGCGAGCCAGAGCTCTGGAAAGATATATTTTTGACAAACAGAGAAAACCTTATAAAAGATATAGGGTTGTTGCGAAAAGAGTTGCTTAAGATAGAGAAGGCTTTAAAAGGTAGAAACAGCCGGGATTTGATAAGTTTTTTACGCAGGGCCAAGGCCATTAGAGACTCTTTGTGACACTTTACGGCGGGCTTTCTCGCGAGGGGTAATGGTATATTTTATTTCCAGGAATATATTAAAGCTGCTCTTTAAAATATTTTTCAGGTTAGAGATAAGAGGCGCTGAGAATTGCTCTAAACACGGGCCGTTAATTGTCGCGCCAAACCACACGAGTTTTCTCGACCCCTTGATAGCCGGGTTTGCCGTGCCCCGCGAATTAAATTTTATGGCGCGCAGCAGCCTCTTTAAAAATAAAATTTTTGGGAATATCCTGAGGTCTGTGAACGCGTTTCCTTTAAAAAGAGAAGGCGCGGATGTTGGCGCGATGAGGCTGGCTATAGATAAGTTATGCCAGGGGAAAGCGGTTTTAATATTTCCGGAAGGGACGCGGTCAAACGATGGGAACCTTGGGGCCCCAAGGGCTGGGATAGGATTTTTAGCAGTTAGTTCAGGGGCTGATATATTGCCCTGTTATATAAAAGGCTCTACGGAGGCGTTGCCAAGGGGAGCTAAATTCCCAAGGTTTAAAAAGATATCCGTATGTGTCGGAAAGCCATTGCGTTTTAATGCAGATGCTTCAGATAAAGAATTGTATATGCGGATTGCGGTAAAAACTATAGAAGCAATCAGTGAATTAAAGAATAAACTTTAGCAGGTTGCGTGTTTATGCGGATTAAAGTGGCTAAGTACGCTGGGTTTTGTTTTGGGGTGAAGCGTGCTATAAATATTGCTGAAAGCGCTTTAAATGAAATGGGAGGCAGGGAGAAGATTTATTCATTTGGCGCTATAATACACAATCCTCAGGTGGTCGAAGGACTTTTTAAAAAAGGCCTTAAGGTAATAAGCGGGCTCGGCGAGGTAAAAGAGGGGATAGTAATAATATCATCGCATGGCGCGCCTGTAGAAATACTGGAAGGTATAAGAAAAAAGAAAATAAAGCTTATTGACGCTACCTGCCCTTTCGTAAAATACGCGCAGAATATTGTAAAGAGGCTGAAGAGAGAGGGGTATAGGATAATAATAGTTGGGGATAGCGCCCATCCAGAGGTGAAGGCGCTTAAAAGCATCGCGGGAAAAGACAGGCCATCAAAGAAAATAGGCGTTATATCTCAGACAACGCAGAGCAGGGCTAATTACATAAACGAGATTAAAGGGATATTAGAGAAAGATTTCAGCGAAGTAAAGATTTTTAACACGATTTGTAATGATACATCAAAAAGGCAATCAGCGACTCGCAGCCTTTTAAAGGACTGTGATCTCATGATAGTTATTGGCGGCAAGAACAGCGCCAATACAAGGCGGCTCTGGCAAATTTGCAAAGAAAGCGGGGTGGATAGTTTTCATATTGAGACTGAGTCAGAGCTGGATAAAAAATGGTTTAAAGGCAAGAAGGTTGTTGGGGTAACAAGCGGTGCATCTACGCCAGACTCAATGGTGAAGATTATTGTAAATAGAATAAAAGAATTAGCGGCTAACAAGAGCTAACTTTACAAATGGTGCATGGCACGAATTGTAAAGTTAAAATATGAAAAAAGGGGGTTTTTAAATCATGGTAAAAGATTTGAAACAGGATAGAGACGAGCAGGGGGCATTTAATCTGGAAGAGGCTTACGGGAAGACGTTCAGGCGCCTGAGCGAAGGAGATATAGTAAAAGGCAAGGTCCTCGCTATAGGTGTTAAAGACGTATATATTGACCTGGGGTATAAGTCAGAAGGCATTATCTCTATAGGAGAGCTGAAGGATATCCCTGATTTACAGGTTGGAAATGAGTTTGACGTGTTTATAGAGTCAAAAGAAAATGAAGATGGGCTTATAACTGTTTCGCGGCGCAAGGCAGAAAATATGCAAGGATGGGATAAGATCTCGGCTACTCACAAGGAAGGGGATTTTATTGAAGGCAAGGTTTCCAGAAAGGTTAAAGGCGGGCTTATGGTAGATGTGGGGATAGAGGCATTTTTACCAGCTTCGCTCGTCGCGTTGAAAGGCTTTGGCAATGTCAATCAGCTTGTGGGGCAGACGCTTTTATTCAAGATAGTGAAAATGAATAAGCCAAGGAAAAACATAGTGGTCTCCAGAAAGGACGCTATACTGAAAGAGAAAGAAGCGATTAAGACCAAGGTCATGGGAGAGTTAAAGGTAGGGGAGCTTCGCAAAGGCCTCGTAAAGAATATCACTGATTTCGGGGTATTCGTGGATCTGGGAGGGGTGGATGGGCTTCTGCATATAACTGATATGAGCTGGGGAAGGGTCTCTCATCCCAGCGAGATGGTAGCGATAGGGGATACTATAGAGATAGTGATACTAAATTTTGATAAGGATAACATGAAGGTCTCTCTTGGCCTGAAACAGAAGACAGAAAATCCATGGAAAGATATTGAGAATAAATATCCTGTAGGCGCAAAGGTTAAGGGCAAGGTTGTAAATATTATGCCTTACGGCGCGTTTGTTGAGCTTGAAAAAGGCATAGAAGGCCTTGTGCATGTTTCAGAGCTTTCATGGACAGTAAGGGTGAATAATCCGCAGGACATACTCGCGATAGGAGACACAGTGGAGGCAGTTGTTTTAAATATAGAAAGCTCGAGCCGGAAAATATCGCTTGGCGTAAAACAGATAGACCCTAATCCATGGCTTGAGATAAAGGAAAAATATTCTCCTGGCATGCAGGTGGAAGGCAAGGTCAGGAACTTGACTGACTATGGGGCATTTATAGAGATAGAAGGCGCCATAGAAGGTTTTGTCCATATAAATGATATGTCATGGACCAAGAAAATCAACAACCCTAAGGAATACCTTAAAAAAGGGCAGAAGGTGGATGTGATGATACTGGCTGTGGACGCAGACAACCAGAAAATATCACTGGGCTTAAAACAGATAACCAGCGACCCGTGGCCAGAGATTATGAAGAAATATTCTCTTGGCACAACAGTGGATGGGGTTATAGTGAAAATTACGAGTTTCGGGCTATTCGTGGAGCTTGAAAAGGACCTCGAAGGGCTTGTGCATATATCTGAGTTAGATATTGAGGCCTCTGGAAACATAGAAGAGGCGTACAAGGCTGGAGACAAGATTACAGCTGTTGTAATAAAGGTAGACGATGTAGAGCGCAAGATAAGATTGAGCATTAAAAAGACAAAAGAATAGGTAGTTAGCGATTAAGCGATTGAGTTATTGAGCGGTTGCGCGACGATACCTAACCGCTTAGTCGCCTAATTGCTCAATCGCTAATAATCATATGGACATCAAAAAACAGTTGGACATTATAAGGCGCGGGGCAGTTGAGATAATCTCTGAAAAAGAGCTTATCTCAAAGTTAGAGAAAAACAGGCCGCTTGTAGTGAAGGCAGGTTTTGACCCGAGCGCGCCCGATATACATCTGGGCCATACTGTGTTACTGCGTAAGCTCAAACATTTTCAGGGCCTGGGCCACAGGGTGCTTTTTCTTATAGGGGATTTTACAGGGATGATAGGCGACCCTACAGGGAGAAGCGAGATTAGGAAACGGCTTACAGAAGAACAGATAAAGGAAAACGCAAAGACTTACAGAAAACAGGTATTCAAGATTCTGGACGAGAAAAAGACAGAGGTTGTATTTAACAGCTCATGGCTTGCCAGGATGACGCTTAAAGATACGCTTGAACTGATGGCTCACACAACTGTTTCCCAGGTTTTAGCAAGGGCTGATTTTAGCGAACGTTATAAATCAGGCAAGGATATAAGTTTTCTGGAATTTATGTATCCGCTGCTCCAGGCATATGATTCAGTGGAGCTTAAGGCGGATGTTGAGCTTGGTGGGACGGATCAGAAGTTTAATCTTTTGATGGGCAGGGAATTGCAGAAGGATTTTGGACAGGAAGCCCAGGTAGTTATAATGACCCCGCTTCTTGTAGGGCTTGACGGCGTGAATAAGATGAGCAAGTCCCTGAATAATCATATAGGTATAGATGAGAAACCAGAGGAGATGTTTGGCAAGATTATGTCTGTGTCAGATGTATTAATGCTGCAATATTATGAGCTCTTGACAGATGAAAATCTGGATGAAGTTAGAAAGATACACCCTATGGAAGCAAAAAAGCGCCTGGCAAAGGAAATTGTAAGGCAATATCATGGGGAAGCCATGGCAGATTCAGCTTTGAAAGATTTTGAGAATAAGTTTCAGAAAAGAGACCCATTTACTGAGTTGAAACAGGAAATGAAGCCTTTTAAACCAAACCTTTGCGATTTTTTAGTAGAAGAAAAGATTTGTTCCAGTAAAAGCGAATACAGGCGGCTTGTTGAACAGGACGCTGTAGAGGTAAATGGCAAAAGGGTAAAGGAATTAGACTTTAAATTAGAGCCTTCCAAAGAATACTGCATAAAAGTCGGAAAAAAACGCTTTCTGAAGGTAATATTAAATAACTTGGCATAGCAGGAAATTCTTTTTTAGTGCGAATGAAACGAGCTTCGCGATAACTTGACACAAAAAATAGGTTGACTAAATTCATAACTTTTAATATAATATTAAATATATTAATAAAACTATTTAGTTAATATTTTTTTAAAAGGGGAGGGTTTTATGCGTTTAAATTATGTTTTAAAGCGGTTTTTAGCAATTTTGATATTAACAATGTTTGCAGTTACAAGCAATGTGTATTCTGCTGAATCTGCATATACATTACGGCCGCCACTGCAATTTACAGTGAATTCTGCTATTGATGCGCTGGGGCAGAGGTTAGGTAGAAGCTTTAACGCTGATGAACAAGAAGAGATTCTTGCGGCAGGCAGAACGATTTTGCAGATGCTTCCAGCCGGCACAGAGATTAAATCTATCCAGGATATTATAAGCCGGATCAGAGAGACAAATATTGGCAATCAAGACCGCGCTACACTGATAGCGCAAGGCTTAAAAGTACCGCCTACTTTTGTATTTTCTGGAAAAGATCTTCACCCTGATTATGAAATATCTAATACAAAATTTATAGCTATAACTTTAGACGAGGATTTTGTGGCAGTCAATGCGATTTCATCTATAACTGGAGATGATAGAGATGTGTTGGCTAAAGGCGGGGTCAGGTGGTATCAAGCTGGCGTAGATAATTTAAAGACATTAACATTAGAGGATAAATTGACTGGCACTGGCATAACGCCTCTTTTAGCAGAGGCTGTTGGGTTAGGTTTTGCCATGTGGCAAAAGAATGCTACATCTAACTGGTTTGATGGCGGTAAGACTGATATAGTTGCCCGTAATGGCGCAGATAAAGTAGATGTGCTTAGGAGATGGGTAAGGTCTTCTATAAGCGCTGGCGTATTACTTAGCCGCTATATTGCTGGGCCTGATATGGGTACAGGCGATGCGGATATAATGAGCGCTGTTGTTGACGAAGCAGATAGTACGCAGGGGATATTAAAATATGCTGATAGGTATCCTGAAAATATGGGTGGAAGGGGAGCTATCTTAGCAACCACTAGCCGCAGCCCTGCGCAAGGGGCTTTTCCACATGCGGAATGGACAGTAACCAGCCTTACTGTCGTAGAAACAATGTTAGTGGCTTTAAGCGATGCTCAATTACTAAACGAGATGGCCATAGGAGAAGACGACACTATTACTATTGCAATCCAAGGATTTGGCGATGTGGGTTCAGGGGTCATAGCAGTTCTGGATGACTTATCCAGGTTACCAGATTCCCCTTATAAACAGTTGTTATCTAGAATTAAGATCGTAGGTGTTAGCGATATCAGCGGGACTATATATAATGAAGCAGGTTTAGATGTGAAAGAATTAATGCGTCTCAGGGAAGAACTATTATATAGTTTAAGCGAAGAAGGCAAGCTGGAAGGAAAGAAGGCCCCTGAAGTAGTTACTGATTATAAAGGTAATGCTGATCGCTTAAGTGGCAGGGAACACGGCACAGATGTGTTATTTAAAGGCGCTACAGTTGTTATTCCTGCCGCTATACCAAATGTTATAAAAAATGCTGGACAGATCGGGAGCGGGACTAAGCTTATTGTTGAAGGGGCGAATAATTCTATGGCAAAGGGTGTCGAGCTGGCTTTATATAATGATCGACATATATTAGTATTTTCAGGACCCATAGCCAATATGGGAGGTATACGCACTTCTACGGCAGAGGTTGAAGCTACTATGCAACATGGAGAACAAGAAGTCCTTAAAGATATGGATACATGGAAGTCGCGCATGCAGAGTGATTTACGCAGCGCTGCTCAAGCTAATGCTAAATGGCTTATCGATCAGCATAATAAAACAGGTAATTCAATAACTGCTATTTACGCGGATGCGGTTAAAAAGATACATGCCAAGAGAGCAGAGTTGCTTCAAAATCCTATTCCAGCTATGAGTGAGCTTGTTGAGTCATATCGAACTCAAAATTTGCCTCTTCGCATAGCGCGCTTAAAAGCAGCAACAGAGTTAGCTAAAAATGAGGTAATGGGATTAGCTAATGAGCCAGCTATTTTAGCTGTCCGTGGAGCTGCATTAACAGCTTTGCTTGAAGATTTAATACCTGGAGCGGTAGCCCAGCCTGGATTTATAACAGCTAAACATCATGTTAAAATTACTAAATTTCTGGAAGAAGCTTTTAGGGATGGTAAAGCAATAGAAGATAGAGGTTTAGAAGCGATGCTCACTACCGCAGATAAAGTTCTGCCTGGCGCGCAAATGGCCAAGATAAAAGTATTTATTATACCAGGATTTGCTAAAGCTACTGGAGTAGCAGGCCATTGGGGCGTTGAAAGGGGCAGTATTTATTTAGATGAGGAATATTTTGGAAAATGGGGGAATGCGTTGGCTTTGCATGAGGCAGATGAGCTTATATATGTTATAGAAGAGGCAAATAAAAGAGATATTGTAGATCTAGGCAAAATAGCTAAATGGCTTGATAATATAAGAGCTGACAGGCTTGAAATCTTAGGGATACTGCTTCTTAGCCATCAAAAGGCTGCTGCATTACCTGAAGGAGCAGGCACAGGCGTTAAATATGTTGAAGGTATGGCAAAAGATATTCAAGCTGTATTGGATGATATTGCCAAAGTAAAGAGAGAATTAGCTAAATATCAAGTAAACGTAGATAGTGTTGGCGCGCCTATTGATGCTAACGATGACTATGCATTAAGCGCTATTTCAAATATTAATGTTATGAATTTAGATAAACAGCTTACAGGTTTAAGAGGAAAATTAGAGCAGCTTTTAGGAAGAGATCCCGCTGTCAGAGGCGCTTTAGCTGCTACAGTATCTAGGAAAGAGCAGGTGGATTCAATGAATCAGATTATAGCTATACCTGCAAGCGCAGTAATGGCTGATAATCAAGGATTTGAAGCATGGCTTGCGGAATCCAGTAAAGATATAGCTGTAGTGGTTATAGCTATGGATGATAATGAATATGATGCTGTTAAAAAATACGAAGAAGCAGTTTTCATAAAGAGATTAGGTACAGATATATCATCCGAGCAGGCAGTGGAACTTAGAGGGCTTATGGCTATATATGGCAGCGCAGAGTTTTTCAGCGGGTTTAAGTTAGGGTCTATATCTGACCCTAAATACAAAGATTTAGCTTCTCAAATAGCGCAAGGGGTATAGTTTCTGGCAGAGGCTGTATTGTAATGATAAGTAAAAAACTATGCGTAATAGTATTGGCAATTATCATTATGTATCAGAATCCAGGCCTTTGTTTTTTAGAGAAAGATAAGGCCTTGAGGCCGCAGTTAAATTTTAGCGAAACAGATAGTGCCAATAAGTTTTTAGATGAGAAAGTTATAGAGAGGCTTGCGAGGTTTATCATACCTACAGCCTTATCTTATGTAACCAGGATGTTATCGTGCAGCAGGCAAGATGCTGTCGAGTTATTAAAAGCAGAGGATTCGGCAGACGAGACTGCTAAAATGCGCTATGAATCCGCTCAAGGATACTTTCGGCATGCAGTTGCCTGGCAGGTATCATGGCTTTTGGAAAAAATTTTAGGCGATGAACTGATAAACGCGTATATCCTGGAAGATGTTATAGTTGAGGGCCCGCCAGGCGTCAGAGATTCTATCAAAGTTACAATACTTGTCACTGATAATTCAGATAAAGCCAGGATTATAGATTTTTTAGCTGCGCTGGATCGCAATTTATTGGCGCTATATAAGGATTTGTTAGTGGAAAGAGGCGCATTGATGCAGCTTTTATTGGAGAGCAGGGTAGTTAGTCCAGCCGACGCTGGAAAAGATCTCGCCGCATCGTTTCTTATTAAGCGAAATCATGACTGCGGAGAGCCTGAGCCTCATCTGATATCTTTAAAAGGTAAAGCTGATAGAATGCCTATATTTTCACAGCTAAGAGCTGCGCTTTAGGGTTAAATCACCTGCCAG
>Ga0172375_10004260_pt1 | contig 21284 bp, 20 predicted proteins | sample LakKiv1m_FD_114537 | JGI IMG/M metagenome (GOLD analysis project Ga0172375, IMG submission 114537) | Freshwater microbial communities from Kabuno Bay, South-Kivu, Congo - kab_092012_11.1m | ecosystem: Environmental > Aquatic > Freshwater > Lake | place: Democratic Republic of the Congo...
GGCGCCCCGAAAGCGAAGGCGAGGCCGAAAATCAAGAGACACAGGATCGCTCCATATCGTTTCATAAAAACCTCCCTGGAACCAAATAAGCGTTACTAACGCGCTTTAGTTGTATCATACCCCGACTCTATAAACCTGGCAAGCATTTTTCGCCGAGGCCTTAGAGCGACGCCCAACACCTCGCCGCCCGCGCTCCTCTTTCTTCCTTACAACAAAAAGAGCGGGGCGACTTGGCGCCCCGCTCTCAAACTTTCGACGAACGATCCGCGCTATCGCGCGCTATTGGATGAGCGCGGGCGCCGTCGGAGCCGCCTCCTCGGCCGGCGGCACCGAATCGCCGCCGAACTGCATTCCCTGAGGCGGTCCCGCTTCCGGGGCGGAAGCCTGCTCAAGCTGGACCGAAAAAGGCTCAATGTACGGCTCGATGCCGGCGACCAGTTTGGGAACCGACAACAACACCATATCCTGGCCAAGAGGGAGCGCGAAGCTGGATTCGAATATCTTTCCATCGGAGAATATCTCCACCTTTATCGTGTGCTTCTGGCCGTTCACCAGCGCCCTGTCCCTGTCGCCGGGATAATATTCGGCGGCCTCCTGTTTGTCGATCTGGACCGACATGCCGTCTATGGCGAGATAGGAGCCGTCGCCGGCGTCTTTGTTGTCGATGAGGATGGTGTGCCGTTTCCCCGTCAGGAGCATGATCACGAGGACGGCGACGTAGATCAGGAGAAGGATCGAACGCACCAGCACTTTGGGGTTCTTGAGCGAGATGGCTTTCATGCCTGACCTCCCGCGCCATTGCCGTTTCCGGAGGCTCCGTGGCGAAGCCCCGATCGGGCGTCGTCCGCGGCTTTTCTGGACTTCCACGCGTAGAGCACGAGCGATAGGGCTATCGCGCCATACCCTATGAATTGGCGGAAATATTCGCCGATCATCGCCGAGCCGAAGAGGCGTTGTCCCGCGAGGGGAGACACGATGAACATGGCGTGGAGGAGCACGACGCCGATGAACACGTTCGCGATGCTCGCCCTCTTGACCGACGCGCCGCCGACGAGGATGGCCGCGACGGCGAAGAAACCGGTCTGGTCGTGCGCGTTGTAGGTAGCGAGGTTGCCCATGTTCTGGAGGAAGATGATCTGGCCTACGCAGGCGAGCACGGTCGATATAATGATGGCGATGATGCGCGTCTTCTCGACGGGAATGCCGGCCGCGTCGGCGACGACCATATCCTGGCCGACGGCCCTCATATCCTGTCCCAGCTTCGTCCGCTTGAACCACACGATGAAAACGCAGAGGAGGGCGATGATGACGAAGGTTATGACCGGAACGAGGAAGGGGCCGACCTTGAGCATAAAAATATTGTCCAGAGATTGCCTCACCGATTCCAGGTTCAGCGTGTTGCGGATGCCGTAGCCCCTCGACAGGAGGATCGCCGCGTTGCGGATGGGGATCACCGAGCCCATCATGTAGAGGACGAAGAACTGATAGATGCCGTTGATGAAGAAGGCGAGGATGTAGCCCGTGACCATTTCGCGGCCCTTGGCCTTGTTCATGACGGCGCCGCAGATCCATCCGAGGAAGACAGAGATCGGCAGGCCGATGAGGACGGCGAAAACGAGCCCTTGCCATCCGGCGACGCTCCAGTTCACCGCGAAGATGAGGCCTATTTGTCCGGCCATGGCGCCGAGCGTCATGCCGAAGTTGAGCCCCATTCCCGCGAAAATGGGAAGGAGGAGGGCGAGGACGAGGAAGGAATTCCTGCCGAGACGGGTGATCACTTCCTGGATGATGTAGCTTATCGAGAGTCCCGAAGGAGATATCGCGGCCAGCGTGATGACCGTGAAAATAATGAGAACCGCATAATCCGATATGAATTTGCCGATGCTTTTCTTGGCGCTCATTTTGCCACCTTCATTTTACGCGTGAGCGCGTAGAGGATCATGCCGTTGGAGACTATCATCCGTATCACTTCCGACATATCGGTTTGGAGCACCGAGTTGATGACCGAGGGCGTCATGGTGAGGAGTCCCTGGAAGAGGAAGGTCCCCACGAGCACGTTGACCATGCTCGCCTTGTTGATATTTGCGCCGCCGATCAGGATCGCGGCGATGGCGGGGAAGACCATCGGGGTCGGGGCTGTATAGAGCTGCACGAAGCCGAAACTCTGCTGATAGACGATGATGCCGATCGCCCCGAGAAAAGTAGAGATGACGACGGATATCGTCCTCATCTTGTCGGCGCTGACGCCCGAGGCACGCGCGAAATCGGGGTTGGAGCCCACGGCGGTCATGGCCGTGCCTGTCTTGCTCCTCAGGAATACCCACATGCAGAAGGCGCAGAACCCCACGAAGAGCAGAAGTCCCGTCGGGAACACGAAGAACCGCCCTACCTTTATGGCGAGGAAGTCGTTGAGGATCTTCAACCAATAACCTTCGACGGTGATCGTCGTGCGCAGGCCCTTGCCCGCGTAGCCCCATACCATCGTCGGATTGGAGTAGGGGAGGACGAGCCACATGATGCACATGAGCATGACGAAGGAGAAACCCACGTACATGGCGATCGTCATCTCCTCGCCCTTCACCTTGTTGAGCAGTTTGCCGTAGAGATACCCGAGCAGGATCGAGAAGGGAGCCGAAAGGGCGATGGCGCCGAAGAAGCCCATGAATCCGCGGAGCTCCAGCTGGAGCGAAAGCGTCGAGCCCAGGAGGCCGGCGATGATGCCGAGCGCCAACCCAAAATTCAGGCCGCATCCCGACTGGATCATGGGCACCAGGGCCAACACGAGGATGGCGTACTGGCCAAAACGGTTGAAGACATCGGATATGGAAGCATCGAGCCTGACCCCGACCGCGGGGGCGAAGACGAAAAGAGAGACAAGGAACAGGAATATGATGATTCGCGGCCAGCCGAAGTCCTGTATGAAGGTTTTGAGGTTACGCATTCATGGCCTCCTGGGGAGCGTCGGCGCGCTTGGTCTTCGTGGGTGAGTCGCTCACTCCCGCCATGAGGATACCGAATTCGGCGATATCGGCGCTTGGGGGCAATACGCCGGCGATGCTGCCCTCATCGATGATGGCGATCCTGTCGCAAATGGCCCGGAGCTCTTCCAACTCGCTTGAGACCATGACGATGGTCGTGCCGTACTCCCTGTTGTATTTTCTCAGCGTGTCGAGCACCAGCTTCTTGGCGCCGACATCGATGCCCCGGGTGGGCTCGGAGACGAAGAGCAGGTCAGGTTTCAAGGCAAAGGCCTTGGCGAGGCATATTTTCTGTTGATTTCCGCCCGACAACTCCTTCGCTTTCTGTTTCGAGCTCGTGCACTTTATATCCAGCAGCTTGATGTATTCCTCGCAGAGACAGTACATGGCTTTTTCGTCGCGCTGGGTGAAGAGACCGCCGAGGATAGGTTTGAGGTATTGCCCGTGTATCTGCATGGCAGTGAAAGCGATATTCCAGTCGAGGCTTTCTTCGAGGAGGAGGCCGACGCCTCGTCGATCTTCCGAGACGAAGGCCATGCCCGCATTGAGGGCGAGCGCGGGAGCGTTGAGGACCACCTCCTTATCGTGGAGACGAACCGCCCCGCCAGCGGGATAGAGTCCCATGACGCCGTTGGGAATGCCGAGTTTGCCCTGGCCGGCGAGGCCGCCGATGCCGAAAATCTCCCCCGAGCGGACTGAAAAGTTGACGTCGCGCACCGTCTCCCCCGGCATGTCGACCCAGAGATGCTCTACCGAGAGGATTTCCGCGCCCAAGTTTCGGGCTTCCTCGCTTCGGACATCGGCGGAAACCGAACGGCCGACCATCCATGAGGCGATGTCCTTTATCGTGACGCCCGAGGAAGGCACGTTCTTGACGGCCAGACCATCGCGCAGCACGACGATTCTGTCGGCGACTTCCACGACTTCCTGAAGCCTGTGCGAGATGAAGATGATGCCGACGCCTTCCTTGGCGAGTCGCTTCAGCGATCCCAGGAGAACCTCGGCCTCGCTCTCGGTGAGGACGGCCGTGGGCTCGTCGAGGACAAGGACCCGTGTTTTTTCGCGGCTGATCTCGCGGGCGATCTCGGTGAATTGTTTGTGGCCGACCGGCATCTCCGAGACCAGCATCGAGGAGTCGAGCTTTACGCCCAATTTGGCTATGGCGCTCTCGGCGCGTTTTTTCATGACGGACCTGTCGAGGATGCTCATCCGATCGCCGAACACATTGTTCAAAAGGCTTGGATGCATCGATTCCCTGTTCAGGACTATGTTTTCCGTCGTGGTGAACCCGGGGATGAGGCTGAATTCCTGATGCACCATGCCGATGCCGGCATCGAGCGCGTCGAAGGGGTTCGAAAAGCGCGCTTCCTGTCCGTCGATGAGGATGGTTCCGTTGAAACCGCCCGTTTCGGCGATGACGGGCATTCCGAAAAGAATCCTCATGAGGGTCGTCTTTCCGGCTCCGTTTTCCCCGACCAAACCCAGGATCTCGCCCTCGTGCAAGTCAAAACTCACATCATGAAGCACGACGTTTCCGTAGAATTCCTTGGATATGTTCTTGATTGATAAAAGAGGCCCATTTTGTCCCATAATATTCCCTGAATGAAAAGATTTCCCTTTCGGGAGGGGGGATGGCCATTCGTGGTGGCGCTTCGCGGGAGAATACTCGCGCTTCGCGGGAGAATACCCACGAGCGCGGGAAAATTCCCGCGCGGGCGCTTCAGTTTCGGTTGTACCGATTCCCAGCGCGCGGCGCGCGGCCCGTTCGAGCCCGGCGCCGCAAAGACCGCGATAGCGGCGCGTCCCTTGAACGGGACGCGCCGCGTTTCACCTTATTTCTTCATCTGAATCTTGTAGTACTTGTCCGGCACTTTCTGCTTGGTGGTGGGGAGGAAGCCTTTTCCGAACACATAGGTGTCCATGTAGATGAGGACCTGGTTCTTGGCGCGGACGCCGGTTCCCATGTCGACATAGTAGGCGCCGTTCCACTTCGCGCCGGGGGTGTACTTGCCGAGAGCCTTGAATACATCGTTCAGGCTGTCTTTCTTCGCCTTGCCTTCGATGACGTTCTTGGCGAACTCGCCGAGACCGGCGGTGAGGGTATAGCCATAGGAGAAAGCCCAGGTTCCGAATCTGCCTGCGCCGCCCTTCGCGACGACAGCGGCTTCAACTTTCTTCAGGATGGCGGGGAAATTGCCCGCTTCCTTGGAGAGGTCGAGTCCGAGAGCCCCTGGATAGCCCATGAGGGGAGAGGGAAGGTCGGCTTCGACGAAGATGCCGCCGTACTGGAGCATCTGCTTGAGCAAGGGCTCGGTTTCGCCGTCGTTGGTGCAGAAGAACGCGGCGTCCTTGCCGTATTTCTCGATCCACTGGGGCACTTTCTCGAGCATGAACTGCTGGGCGCCAGGCATGCCGATGTCGCCGGTGGGGTCGGGGGCGGTCTCGAAAGCCCACTTCAGTCCGAGATCCTTGCAGGCCTCTTCCATGATCGCGCGGCGGCGACCGAGCGACTCATAGCTCATATGGCGGGCGAAGGAAATATGGACGAAGGTCTTGGCGCCGAGCTGCTTGGCTGCCCAGATGATGGTGTAGCCGCGGGACACGAAGTCGGCGGAGAGGGCCAGGTCGGCCGCGCTCTGGATGACGAGGGGGTCTTCGTGCGGCTCTCCGGCGAGAAGAAGGATGTCCTTGTTCTTCGCGCGGACGCGCTTGAAGGCTTCGGTGGTGCCGGGGATGGCCTGGTTGATGACGATCGCTTTCATGAGAGGATCATCGGCGAGAGCCACGACGGAAGAGATGTAAGTCTCCTGCTGGGACATGAAGTCATCGGGATAGGTGATGTGCTGGATCATGCCGCCGGTTTTCACGGAGCCATATTCCTTGATGAGCGCCTCGGCGCCACGGAGATCGTCCTCGGACTGGGACACTGTTCCGGTCACGACGCCGATATGGAATTTAGCCTTTGCCTGGGCGAAAACATCCGCTCCAGCGATGATGAAAGTCAGCGCCAACAGGATGACGGTGAGCTTCGCGAGCTTTTTCATAGGGCCTCCTTAATAAATGGTACCAAATACATTGGCCTTATCATTGTACACGCGCCTAAAATCTAGTCAAGGCAAATTAGAGCGGAAAGGGCCTTTGCAGGGGAGGTCCCACCGGGTACAATAAGCGCAATGAAGATACCTCTCAAACGTTTCAGCGAAGAATTTTACTATTATAGCAGCCAGCTCGTGGTGTTCTTCATCGTCATCATATTCTTGACATCGGGATCCCTTGCCATGGGCATCACTTCATCGATCATCGTGGTGGTGTTCATGGTCGCTCAAACCTTCCTCCTCGTAAGCCAGGGGCACATGCCGCTCCTGCGTTTCATCTTTTCGCTCATAACGCCGATCGGATATTCCATACTAAGGGCCGCCACAAGCAGCCTGGATTTCACGGAAACGACCAACATTTTACTCTGGAGCGCGGCGATCTATATCGGCTTCTTTCAAGCCGTTTCACTCTCGCTCAAAAGCGGTATCCTGAAACGAGTGGCGGAAGCGGCCTTGTCTTTCGGATCCGCGGCTATTTTTTTCGCCTTCTACTATTATCTCGACATGCGCATCAACCTGAGGCATGCCTTCGAAGGCGGACAGATGACCAGGGACGCTTACATGGAAGCGCTCAAGATCACCCAGTTCGCCTCGGGCTTCAAAACCTTCGCCGCTTCCCCCCAGCATCTTTTCGCCCTCCTCGGCATCGCGAGTTTTGACATAATGCTTCTCGCCGCGCGGATGCGGGCCTTGAGCCTCAAGGCCCGCCTCGACCGCTGCGTAAAGAGGCCGATACATGCGGAAACGGCGGCACCCGGGGTCGAAGACCCGGCATCCCTTCCCGCGAAATCCGGAGCCCCGTCCAGACTCCTCATCTCGGCCATATCTTCGGACATCGTGGGCTTCACCGCCCTCTCCGAGATGATGGGAGCCCAGAAATCGGTCGAATTCCTCAACAAATACTATGCCCTCTGGACCCACGTCGCCAGTGGCCAAGGCGGCAGGATAGCGTCGATAACCGGCGATTCCGTCATCATCCTCTTCGGCCTCGTCGACGAGCAGCTCAGCCCCGAGCGCGCTCTTTATTCAGCGTACGCCTTCATGGACGAGCTCGATGGGCTCAAAGAGGATCTGGCCGCCCAGGGCCTGCCCGCCAACCTCAAGATTTCGATTGGCGTGCATTCGGGCATGGTGGTCTCGGCCATGCTCGGGCCTCCCGGTGAGCAGAAGAAGAACGTGTTCGGCGACACGATCGCGGTAGCCGCGCGTCTCGATTCGCTCTGCAGGGAGCTGCATCAGGAACTGCTCGTGAGCCATTCGACGTTCAGGCGGTTGAGCCTCGAAAGCCAGGTCACGCTTGACAGGATAGGCGAAGTTCTGCTCAGGCAGAGCACGAGGCCGGTGCCCGTCTATACAAGAAAATGAGACAAGAATTTTCGATGAAAAGAAGGATGATGAAAATGGTCGCTATGTCGGAATCAGCGGTTTCCAGGAAGCAGGCGCGCACGGCTGCCATAACCTCGCTGTTGCTCGCCATCCTTACCCTGGCTTCCTGCTCGGGAAGGCTCGAAACAACGATCAGAAACGATCTCAGCGCCCGCATGTCGATGCGCCTCGAGGTACCCGAAACCCTCAGTGCGAGGGTGCGACAGATAGGCAATATTCCCGCCAAGGCGGCGCTCTTCGACACTCCCAAACTCAAGGAAGAATTCGCCGGGAGGAAATCGATCTTTCTGGTCGATGTCTCGTCGGCCAGTCCCGACTCACTGACTTCGGTGATATGGGTTCCCGATATCGAGGCTTTCGCCGCCGACAGGAGCATCGTACCGGCGGGAATGATTGGACTGAAGGCGATCCCCGCGGCGGGAACCCTGCCCAGCCAACGCGAACTCTCCGTCTCCTTGACAAGGGAGAACGCGGCGGCGGCATTTACGCTCTTCCCGGGCATCGATAGGAGGCTCATCGACAGCCTGAGCCCGCCGGCCCTGGAAAAAGATCCCATCACGGCCGCCGAATACAGGATGAATCTGGAGACGGTGATCATAGGAAAGAAGGCGATGCCCGCTTTCGATGCCTGCGCCCTCGATATTTCCATAACCACGCCCAAGACTATTCTTTCGTCGAGCGGTGGAACGGCGCAAGGGCAGGTGTTCAAGGCGAAGATCCCCCTCTTCGACTTGCTGACCCTCGACAAGCCCATCACCTTCGCCATCCGCTGGGCGGAGTGAAAAGGCGGCGTCGCGGAAAAGCGAGGCCCGCGGCGTCTAGACGAGAGGCTTCGCCAGATGGGTCGGCACTACGTTCCCAGCCCTCAGTGCTTCCCTGAGATCCTCGAAAAATCGTTCCGCCTCGCTTTGAGGATACTCATCGAGACGGGGATCGGTCAGCAATTCGGCATAGCCGCCAAACTCTCCTTCCGGCTCTTCCGCTTTATCCTTCGTCCAGGACCTGTCGATGACAGCAGCAAAATCCCTCAAAGCTTTTCTCAGCGCGCTCACCCTCTCCTCGGGCATTTCGACGATGGTGGGCCGCCTGCCTATGTGCTCCGGATAGTGGGCGTCGGATCCTGAAATGGCGCTGAGCCCGAGAGTCAGGGATAAAGGGGGCGGCCCCATCGACTCGACGGCGTCATAAGGGCCTGGGGGCAGGAAGCCGAGCTGGCTGTACACCGAAAACATGCCCCGATCGACGTGGGCCGGAATGACGATGGCCCCCGCCAGGCGCGCCATTTCGGCGAGGTCCCCAAGAGGCGCGTCGAGAGCGGCGCCGAGCCAGCGTTCATGGAGTTCGAGAACGCCTTCCGCCTCGTCGACGACGACCTGGTCGCCAAAGCTGACTGGATCCCAGGGAAGGAGGGGTATGAGATCGTGGATGGCCGCCCCGAATTCGAGCGCCTTTCGGGGCGCGGGAAAAAGGGCGAGGAGGTGGACTTCCTCAGCCGAGCTCATCTCGAGCCCAAAGAGGGGAATGAGCCCGCGCCCCGCGCAGGAAATAGCGAAAGCCGGACAATTGAGCGTCGCGTTGTGGTCGGTGAGAGCCACGATGTCGAGGCCGCGCGCCGCGGCGGTCTCCGCGATGAGTACCGGGGACATCGAAAAATCGCCGCAGGGGCTGAGACAGGAATGATTGTGCAGATCGGCGCGCAGGCGCAGGACGCCCATCGGGTGGCCGTCCTTCAGTCGCGCAGGGCTTTCCAGAGCCTGCCCGACACTTCGTACTGGTTCAGGTCGGTGCGCAGGATCGCGATTCCCTCGTCTCTGGCCGTCCCGATCATATCCTCGGGCACTGGCCTCCCATTGCAGATGACAATGGCGGGAGCCCCGACGAGGCCCGCCACCGCGACGGTGTTTCGGTGCGCCTGAATGGTTATGAGGATTTCGCCGGCCGTGGCGTGGGCCATGACATCGGACAGCAGATCGGAGGTATAGCCGCCCGCTATTTCGATGTCCTCAAAGACACCCTGGAAGATTTCCGCCTCGATGATGCCCTGAAGATTCTTTATGCGCACAGAATGCTCCTTTTCCTCAACGTTTGTCCCATTTGATCACGGCCACGACGAAGGTCCCCTTGCCCGGTTCCGAGCTGATCGAAAATTCGTCCGCCACCCGCCTCACGTTGGGCAAGCCCATCCCGGCCCCAAAACCGAGCGAACGCACCCATTCATTGGCGGTGGAGTAGCCTTCCCTCATGGCGAGATCGACATCGGGGATACCCGGCCCCTCGTCCTGGGCGGAAATCTCGATCGAATCGTCGAACACCCTCATCCTCATGATACCGCCGATGGAATGGATCACCTGGTTGAGTTCGAGTTCGTAGGACGCGACGGCGGCCTTCCTGGCGATCGGAGGCGGGCAGCCCTTTTCGACGAGGGCTTTCTTGAAACGCGCGCTCGCGTTCCCCGCCCGCGAGAAATCGAGGGGCGTCGTGCCGAAGCTCAGTTCCATCATCGGTACCGGGCCGCCGCTCGCCGTATGGCGACCGGCGATGCGCTGTTCCATTTTGCCGATTTCCTCGTTTAGCGCGATGAGGAGACGCCTGAGGATATCGGAGGCCGTTATGATGCCCGACAACCTCCCCGACGAATCGAGGACGGGGAAGCGGCCGAATTTGTAGCGGTCGAAATAGGTCACCGCGAAGGACAATGGCATTTCCTCGTCGAGGGTGATGACGGAACCGCTCATCACCGCTTCCGCTCGCCTGTCCATGGTGCCCGAATCGAGGGCACTTATGATATCGCCGATCGACACGATGCCGAGCAGCCTCCCCTCCTCGAGAATCGGGATGCCGGTGATGGCGTTGTCTCGCATGAGTGTCTGGACATCGCGCAGTTTTGATGTCGGGGATGCCGTCATCACGTCGCGCGTCATCGCGTCCTTCACTTTGATGCTGTACAAAAGTTCGAGAACGACGCCCGGACTCGAATCGGCGTTTATGGGAACGGTTGCCATTGGCTTCCATTATGCACCGCCTTTGAAAAACGCGGAAGCCGGAAATTTGGGTTGGAGGTCGGGTATGCGTATATTTTTATCGAAATCCTTCACAAGCGCTCGCGCCTGTAGTATCCTGCCCGGTAAAAGGGTGAAAGGCCCGGAAGGAGAAGCAAAACGTGATCCAGCTCGCCGGAATTTCGAAAACCTACGCCAAAAGCGACCGCAAGGCCATCGATTCCCTCTCCCTGACCATCCCCGACGGAAAGATATTCGGCTTCCTGGGCCCCAACGGCGCGGGCAAAACGACGACGATACGCGTTCTTTGCGGAGCTCTCGACCCCGATACGGGCAGCATCCTTATCGATGGCATTTCGATGCTGGAACAGCCGCTCGTCGCCAAGAGGCGGATCGGTCTCGTCCACGATAACCCTGAGTTGTTCAACCGACTCAAAGCCCATGAGTACCTGGACTTCGTCGCCGATGTTTTCGGGGTGAGCACCGAGAAACGGAGAGAGCGGATCGAGGCCTTCGCGAACCGTTTCAGCCTCTCGGAGGCGCTGGCGTCGTCGATAGGAAGCATGAGCCGCGGCATGAAGCAGAAACTGAGCATCATGGCGAGCCTTCTTCATGACCCGCAGAACTGGGTGCTGGACGAGCCAATGGTGGGGCTCGATCCTCAGGCGGCCTTCGAACTCAAGGAAATAATGCGCGAACGCACGAAGGCCGGAAAATGCGTGTTCTTCTCCACCCACGTCATGGAAGTCGCTGAGAAAGTCTGCGATGAGCTGGCGATCGTCAATAAGGGCAGGATCATCTTCGAAGGCACCATGGCCTCGCTGAGAAGCAAGAAATCCGCCGCGCCTCAGGCCGGCCGCGAGAACGAGGACAGTCTGGAAAGCCTATTCCTCCAGCTCGTCGATTCGTCGAATGGCGGGGAAACGCTATGAGGTCACGGGTCGCCAGCCTCGCCCTCCTCTATGTAAAAAGCACCTTCAGCATCTCCCTGCCTTCGCGCGAGGAGCTGAAAAAGCCCAAAACACTCGCCAAGACGCTGGGCATCGGATTAGGGATTCTCCTTCTGGCCGCCGACTTCGGCTTCATCTTCGTCATGATGAATCTGACGATGTACGACGGATTGAAGCGAGCGGGACTCCAGGAACTCATGCTTCTCAACGCCGCGACGACCGCGTCGGTCCTCGTTTTTGTCCTCGCCTTTATGTTGGCCCTCTCCATGTTCTCCATGTCGGGCATCGAATCGGGCTTTCTCGTCCTGCCCTTCTCCTCGAGAGAGTTGCTCGCGGCGAAAATGGTTCTCGTCTACCTTACCGAAGCCTTGGCCGGTGTCTTCGTCCTCGCCATCGCCATGGTCATCTATGGCATCAAGGAAGGACCGCCCATCATGTTTTACGTGAACGGGCTTGTAACCGCCTTTGCCCTCCCCCTTCTGCCCACGGCCATCTCCTATCTCATCCTCCTGCCCCTTATGAATGCCTCGAAGCTGTTTCGCAACAAGAATTTCATCCTCTACGTCGGCGGCTTCCTCGGCATGGGTTTCGCGCTTGGCTTCAATTTCTATATACAATCCGCCATGGCCAGGATAAGCGACCCGGCCAGCATCTCCCTCTTCGCGAACCCCGATTCTTTCATCTCGAGGCTTGGCAAGGCATGGATCCCCTCCTGGCTCGCGTGGAAGGCGCTTTCTGACGCATCGACGATTGACGGCTTCCTCGCCGTCCTCGGCAATGTGGCGATAGGAGCGGCAGGTTTCGCCGCCGCCGTGTTTCTCTTTGGAGGCGCTTATGTCCGGACTCTGCGGGCATTCAACGAGTCGACCTTCTCAAGGAAGAAACTGCTGGAACCCGGGGCCGCGCGCGGCTCCGGGCGAGCCTCCGGGCGGATATTCACGCGCAAAGCCGCCATGCGCTCCCTTGTCGCGAGGGAAATCAGGCTCATGAACCGCGAGCCAATGTATTTGCTGAACGGACCCTTCGTCGTCATATTGATGCCGCTGCTGATAGCCATCGTGTTCATCGCGCAGCGCGGCGCGATGGCCGAGGCCATGGCGAGCATCACCCCGCTCTTGTCGGGGCCAGGCGGATACCTCGTGCCCGCGGCGCTCGGCGCCTTCCTGGGCTCGGCCACGAGCATCGCTTGCACCGCCGTATCCCGCGACGCGAAGGCCCTTCCCTGGATCAAATCCTTGCCAATATCACCCATTAGCTATTTTATGGCGAAGTTCCTCCACGCGGAGGTCTACTCGATCCTAGGCATCCTCGTGGGCTGCGGAGCCGGCTTTCTATTCCTGCACACCGCCCTGGGCGATCTTCTCCTGGCCGCGCCGCTGTCGCTGCTTTTCTGCACCGCGTTCAACATGAGCGCGCTTTGGCTCGACACGGCCTTTCCGAAGCTCAGATGGGATAACCCCATCGCCGCGATGAAGCAGAACCCCAACTCCGTCATCGCGATCCTGGGAGCCATGGGCCTTATCGGGGGGATGTCCGCGCTGAGCGTTTTTCTGTCGTTGCCTCGCTATGTCTACGCGATCATCTATGGCGGGGCCTTCATGGTGCCGATACTGGCTTGGGTGAGGTTTTATCCGAAATTCGCGGCAAAAAAATACGGGAAAATGGAGGCTTGAGGAAGGCATCGCCGCCGTGCGGGGCTCAATCGGTCGGGATCCTGTACTCCACCCAGCGGACATTGCCGGCCACGATGGCGTCTCTCACGCTTTTTTCCGCTTTCGACAGCCCCGACCCGCCTGATTTCACTTCCACGAAGACTATCTCGCCGATTTCGCCGCCCGAAGCGCCGCTGAAGCACACAAAGTCGATGGGTTTCCCCACGAAGCGCGCGTCGCCGGGATCACAGGGAAAGTCGGGAAGATAGGGGGCGAGCTGCTCGGCAACCTGGCCACCGACGACAGCCCTCGAGCGCTTGACGGCATCGTCGCGCTCGGCTTCGAGCCGATCGGGCAAATCCTTCTCCACCTCGAGACGGCCGGCGCGCCTGCCGAGCGCGAGGCCGAGAAAAATACCCGCAACAAAGAGCGCCAGGAGACCCAAAAAGGCGGCGAGCAGGGGCACATTCGTCGAATTCATCGTACCGAAAGCATACCCTGGAATGGCGCGAAGCAAAAGGGAAAGCGCCCGGGGTATCAGGACGTCGTGGGCGGAAAAAACGAGGGGAGCCTGGCCGGCTCAGTACATCGTCGCGACCCTGGAGAATTCTTCCTTGAACCCCTGCGCCCTGGCTTCGAAATCGATGCGATCCTGGCCAGACAATGACGAATTGAGGGCCTCGCCGACCGCATTCAAATCGGAAGATATCGCGATGAGCTCCATGCTCCTGTTCAGCGTGGAAGGGTCTCCGGCGTTCTTGCGAGCCACCACCTCCACGTATTGGGAAATTACGTAATTGTACGTGGCTGTCCAGGTGTCGACATCCTTGATATCCGCGGGAGCCGCGATCGAAGCGGCAGGGACGGAGGCGGAAATCGCGGTCGTTCCGGTGGCGTCCTTGGCCCCAAGCGCGGCTGTATTATGCGAAGTATTCATATATATTTTGGTGTTTGCGTAGCGGAGCTGATGCATATATAGTTGAGCAATGTTGCAATTTGGATTGAGAGCCCATGATTTCGGCCGCTTGCCCGCCGAAGCCTTGGCGGAAAAACTCGAGCGGTGCAAGCCCGCTTCCATTCAGCTCGCCCTGACAAAAGCTTTCCCGGATATTGCCGCTGACGCGGGCTTTCTGAGTCCGGGCTATGCGAGGCGGATACGGGACATATTCGCTCGACGAGGTATCGGGATCGCCGTGCTGGGCTGCTACATCAACCCCGTGCACCCCGACCCTGAGGAACTCGAGCGGCAGCTGCGCCGTTTCGAGGAGCATCTCCGCTTCGCGCGGGATTTTGGCTGCGCCGTCGTGGGAACGGAAACCGGTTCCCTCAACCCCGACTGCTCCTATCACCCGGCGACTCGGAATCAGGAAACCTTCGACCGGCTTTGCGGATCGGTCGAGCGCCTTGTCGCGGTGGCCGAACGCTGCGGATCCATCGTCGGGATCGAACCCGTCGCGGACCAACATACGTTATCGACCATCGAAAAAACCAAGGTCCTCATCGGGAGAATCGATTCCCCGGCGCTCCGCATCATATTCGACCCCGTGAACCTTATCCCGAGATCGGGCCTCGGCGAGAGCCAGGAAGCGTTTTTCAAGCGGGCCTTCGAGGCTTTCGGGCCGAGGATCGTCGTCGTCCACGCAAAGGATTTTCGCTTCGAGAAGGGGCGCAAGTCCGAGGCAGTGGCCGCGGGCGCCGGCGTCTTCGATTTCGACGCGTTCTTCCACATGCTTCAGGCGGAAAAACCTGGCATCGATGTCCTGCTCGAGAACGTCACGCCGGAAACGGCGCCCGCCGCGATGGCGCGACTCGCCGTGATCGCGGACAGGACGACCTGAGGCCGTCACCGCCAAAATCATCGAAGGGGCTGCGGGAGGCTTGGATGGCGATATCGCAGTTGTCGCCGCCCGCCAACTTCTCGTCGAGGATTATCTCCCGCATGCTTTCGCTCCCCTTAGCACGTATATATGAATTGTTATATGATAATCACCTATGTCATTTCTTCCCGCCACGTGTTCCGACCTCAGGGCGAGGGGTCTTCTGCCAGGCGAACTCGACGCCGTCATCGTCACGGGCGACGCTTATGTCGACCATTCATCCTTCGGCGCCGCGATCATAGGCCGCGTTCTCGAGGCAGAGGGTTACAAAGTCGGCATCCTCGCAAGGCCCGACCCTGATGATGTCGAAGCGTTCAGGACATTTGGCAGGCCGCGTCTCGCTTTCCTGGTCACGGCTGGAGCCGTGGATTCGATGGTCTCATCCTTTACGGCGAACAAGAAGCCCCGATCCGATGATGAATACGCGCCAGGGGGCAAGCGATCCCTCTGCGTGAGGGCCGATGGCAGTATCGGCCCAGGAATCCGCGCCCGTCCGAACGCGAGGCCCGATCGGGCTGTCATCAGTTACTCGACGATGTGCCGCCAGGCTTTCAAAGGAGTGCCCGTCGTCATCGGCGGCATCGAGGCGAGCCTCAGGCGCCTCGCCCACTATGATTATTGGTCGGACACCCTGCGCAAATCCATACTCCTCGACTCCAAGGCCGACATACTCGTGTACGGAATGGGCGAGCGGCAGATCGTGGAAATAATGCGTCGTCTTGGCGCTGTCGCCGCGCAAGCCGATGCGGCTCCGGCCGCCGCCGGCGGCGCCGCCGTTGCCGCCCCAGCAAAAGCCGCCGCCGGCGGCGGCAAGCCCGACCTCGCCGGAATCCGCGGCACCGTGTGGGCCAAACACACCGGCGTGATTTCTCACGAAACGCTCGCGGCCGAATTCCCGGGAGCCATCATTCTCCCCGCCTTCGAAGCACTGGCTGACGCCAGCCCCGAATCGAAGGAAAACTATGCCGCGTCCTTTGCCGCCCAATACAGGAACACCGACCCCCACAGCGCCAAACGCCTCGTCGAACCCAACGGCGACAGGGTCGCCGTCCAGGAGCCGCCGGCCTTCCCTCTCGAGCGGGACGAAATGGATACGATCTACGCCCTGCCCTTCGAACGGAATGCCCACCCCATGTACGCGCCGTTTGGCGGCGTGCCAGCCCTCGCCGAAGTGAAATTTTCCCTTCTATCGTCGCGCGGCTGTTTCGGCGCCTGCTCGTTCTGCGCCCTCACCTTCCACCAGGGGCGAAAAGTGACATCACGGAGCATCGAGGCCATCGTACAAGAGGCGCGAATCCTGACATCCATGCCTGATTTCAAGGGATACATCCACGATGTCGGCGGACCGACGGCCAATTTCCGGGCTCCCGCCTGCGAAAAAATGGACAAACGAGGAGCATGCGTCGATCGGCGCTGCCTCTCTCCCGAGCCCTGCGCCAAGCTCGAACCCGACCACGGGGAATACCTGCGCCTTCTGCGCGCGCTGCGGGACTTGCCCGGCGTCAAAAAGGTTTTCGTCCGATCGGGAGTGCGCTTCGATTACGCCATGTTGGATCCGAGCGATGAATTTCTCAGGGAACTCGTGAAGTACCACATTTCAGGCCAGCTCAAAGTCGCCCCCGAGCACGTCTCGGACAAAGTGCTCAGCCTCATGGGCAAGCCCCCCCGCCGCGCCTATGACGCCTTCGCGCTCCGCTACGCCGAACTCAACCGCGAAGCAGGCTTGAAACAATATCTCGTTCCCTATTTCATCTCCGCCCATCCCGGCTCGGGCTTGGCGGAAGCGATCGAGCTCGCCGAATACCTGCGCGACACCGGCTTTATCCCCGACCAGGCCCAGGATTTCTACCCGACGCCGGGAACCCTGGCCACCGCCATGTGGTGGTGCGGCATCAATCCCCTCGATGGAGGGCCCGTCTATGTGGCGAAGGGAGCCCACGAGCGCTCCATGCAGCGGGCTCTCCTCCAGTACAAGGCGCCCGCCAACGCCGACCTCGTGCGCGAGGCTCTCATCGCCGCGGGCCGCGAAGATCTCATCGGGACCGGCCCTCGCTGTCTCGTAAAGCCCGGCATGCCATTCGCTCAGCGACGAGCTTCGGGCGGACGTTCCCGGAACTGAGATCGGCCAGCCACGATGTAAATCGCCCAACTTCATCGCCGGGCACATCGGCATCGAGCCCCACGGCCTCGCCGAAATTATCCACGGCGATCGTCGCCCCAAATTCCGAAAGCCCCATTCGGAATCGATCGAAGAGAGCATAGGACAATTCGAACCGCAAGGTAGCGAATTTTTCCAGCGCCGCCCGCCTTGTCCTTCCAAGGACCTGCCTGCCCGCCTCGGAATAAGCCTTCACGAGGCCGCCCGTTCCAAGCAGTGTCCCGCCAAAGTATCTCGTCACCACCACCGCCACGTTGCCCAGGCCCGAGCCGCGAAGCACCGAGAGAAGCGGGCGGCCCGAGGTGCCCGAGGGCTCTCCGTCGTCCGAGCAGAATTCCGTGCTGGAGTTGCCTCCGCCCACGATAAAGGCGGGAACGTTGTGCGACGCATCGGGGAATTCGTTCCTGATCCGATCGACGAAGGCCCGGGCTTCCTCCACCGACCCGACATAGTCGAGGCTCGCAATGAAGCGAGAGTTGACGACGATGATCTCGGCCCGCGCCGGGCCAAGAGGGACTATAAGCGGTTCAATGGTCATATCGAGGGAATCAGGTCAGGGCTATGACAGCGTTGTCATAGCCTTTCCTCTTAGCCGATTTGAGCGCGTCCGCGCAGGCCGCGTGGACCATCGGGAACTGGATATCCCTGCCCGCGGGATATTCGTAAGCCCCCCCACCGATTGAAATCGTATACGCTATCCCATCACAAGGATTATCGATCACCGAAGCCCGCAGCGCGGCCGAAAAAGCATCGAGATTTTGGCGGTCAACGCCTTTCAGAAAAATCATGAACTCGTCACCGCTCAGCCTGCCGATAAAGCCTTTGTCGCCCACCGCGACGCTGAGTTTCTCCACGGTATCGGCGATTACTCTGTCCCCGGCGACGTAACCATTCAGTTCGTTGATCTCGTCCAGTCCATCGATATCGACGAGCAGCATGGCGAAAGCCTCGTTGTTATATGAAGATTTTTCGATCGCCGTCGTCATCGCGTCGATGAATCCGTCGCGGTTCAGGGTACCCGTGGAGCTGTCGTAATACGCCAGGTGGACGAGGCGGGCATCGGTTTTTTCCTTCGCGAGGAGGATGATGCCCAGCCCCCCCAGAATGAGGTAAATGTACAGAGCGATAAGCGTGACGATTTCGCCCAAGGTTGGTCCGAAAACGACGAGCGTCGGCCCGAGGCGAACCGCGTCGACGATCCGGATGGCGAATGCCGTCATCATCAAAAGGAAGAGCACCCCCATCAACTTCCTCAGTGCCGATCCGTCTCTCACGCGCAAAACGCGCAGGGCGGGCGGGAGAATCAGGACAATGTTGACTGAAGACATGACCAGTATCCGCAAGTAGGCGTCTTTAAACGCGAAGACGGAAGCGCAATAGAGGATGATGCCCGCCAGGAGAAAAACCTTCAGCGCTTTCTTGATCCGTTGATCGAGAGCGTCCGACAAGGCGAGGAGGGCGAGGGACTCGAAATAGCAGCTGACGATCATCGGAACGGTGTTGAGGGTCGCAAAGAAATTGGAAGGAAAGTACAGCCGCGCCAAGCCAAATGGGTAGGAAAGCAGCATCGTCAATTGCGCGAAGAAATGAAAGCGGATGGCTTCGTCCGTATACTTTTTGCGGTACGCCGTGAGCAGCATTATAATGAGGAAATTGCCCCCGAAAAGAAAAGCCATAACGATTTTAAAATCCATACATTATTTTCGGCGGACCAATCCTCGATTGTCAAGCCGCGAATCACTCCTTTCCACTATGATCGAGTTCGAGAAAATGTCCGAACCGCTCCTTTTTCGTCTTCAGATACCTTCTATCATGATCATTGACTGGCAGCTCCAGCCGCACCCGCTCGACCACCCTTATGCCATGCTTTTCAAGCTCGGTCACTTTTTCCGGATTGTTCGTCATCAGCCTGACGCTCTTTATCCCCAACTTCCTGAGCATCTCAGCGGGCACCGCGTAATCGCGCTCGTCGGCCTTGAAGCCAAGGGCAAGATTGGCGTCATAGGTATCGTAACCGGCGTCCTGAAGCGCGTAAGCCCTGAGCTTGTTCACGAGCCCTATGCCCCTGCCCTCGGCCTGATGGTAGAGCACGGCGCCCCTGCCCTCGGCCTCGATGATCTTGAGCGATCGATGGAGTTGAGGCCCGCAATCGCAGCGCATGCTTCCAAGGGCGTCGCCGGTGAGACAGGCGGAATGGATCCTCAGGAGAAGGTTTTCCCCATCACCGATATCTCCCTTCAGGATGATGATGTGATCCATCCCGTCCCTGTTGTTGACGAAGCCGATGATGGAGAAATGGCCATATTCCGTCGGGAAATCGGCGACGGAAGCCACCATCACGCAGGTTTCCTCGGCGCAGGCCGCGCAATTCTCCGCCTGAGGGCATTCCCTCAAGGCTTTAATGTCCTGTTGTATGATCTGCTCGATCGAAGGAATGTTGATCATATCGTCTCCACACGAATCATGTTGGTTGAACCTTGCTGGGCAAGCGGCAGGCCCGCGACGATGACGACTTTATCGCCCGGCTCGAGAAGCTTTTCCCTTTTGCATATGGCAACGGCTTCGTCGACGACGGCGTCGAGCCTCGTGCCGGTCCCGCTATGGAGGAAGGGGCTGACGCCCCAATTGAGCGCCAGCTGGTTGTAGAGCCGCTCGTCGCTCAAAAAGGCGAATATCGGCATGCGGGGGCGGAGGCGGGACAGGAGGCGAGCGGCATGGCCGGTCTCGGTGAGGACGACGAGAGCCTTCGCGTTGCAGAGATAAGCGACGGAAACGGCGTTGTACGACATTATCGCCGGGATGTCGCCGGTCTTCACTTCGGGGGGAATATCATGGTGGAAGTCCAGGTAATCGAATTCCTTCTCGACCGCGTCGATGATGAGACGCATGGTGCGCACGACCTGTACGGGATATTCGCCGATGGCCGTCTCCCCGGAGAGCATCACGGCGCTCGTCGAATCGAAACAGGCGTTGGCCACGTCGGAAGCCTCGGCCCGCGTGGGCATCGGGTTCTCGATCATGGACTCCAGCATTTGCGTCGCCGTTATGACGGGCTTCGCGGCCAGATAGCCCTTGCGGATTATGCTCTTCTGGGCTATGGGGACCGTCTCGATGGGCATTTCGACACCCATGTCGCCGCGCGCCACCATGATGCCGTCCGCCGCGCCGATGATCTCGTCCACGTTCGAAAGCCCCCGCGCGGACTCTATCTTGGCAATGAGCTTGACGATGGAACGCTTTCCCGCCGAAACCGCCGCGCGCTGGATGAGCCGGCGGACTTCCTCGATGTCGGTGGCGCAACGCACAAAGGATAGCGCTATGTAATCGATGTCGCGGTTGACGGCCCAGAGTATATCGGCGATGTCCTTTTCGGAGAGGAAGGGAATCGGATAGTCGGCCCCGGGAATCGTCAGGTGCGCCTTGGGCCGCAATTCCCCAAGGTTGTCGATGCGCACCACTACCGATTTCGTTCCGCGTTTCACGACGCTTCCCGTGAAATATCCATCCATGAGAATGATTTTCTGGCCGGGAGAGCATATCCGGTCGATATCGGGCAGGTTCGTGAACACGAGGTTCGGCTTTTCAGACTCGAGCGCCTCGATGCCAACCGGATCGCGGCTTTCGATCGTGATCTCCTCGCCCGCCTTGACCGTCAGGTTCCGGCCGTAACCGTAAAGCCTGATCGCTGGTCCCTTTATGTCGGCCATTATCGCGATGGGCTTGCATTGTTTCTTCCTCGCCTCCCGTATCATCGCGACGGCCTTGTCAGCCTCTTCGTGAGATTTATGGGAAAAGTTGAGCCTGAAAACATCGACGCCTTCGCGGATCAATTCGCGTATGATCTCGGGTTTCTCGGAAGCCGGACCCGTGGTCGCCACGATTTTGGTTCTCTTATCCATCTCTCTTCCTCCAGAAAGCGCTATTCCAGGCTTTCGTCTTCCGGCAAGTTCGCGGGGATTTCGATTCCTTTCGCGAGCACATACTTCTTCAGCGCTCTCCGGAGCGATCCGAAGGCCAGAGCGTCCCAGGGAATCGCCTCGACCGGGAAACGGCCTATCTCGGCGACTTCGGCCGGATCGGCTCGGAATTTCACCGCATCGAGCGCGGTCGCCCCCGCACAAAAATACAAATCGCAGGACGCATAGGGAATACCCTGGTAGCGGTAAATATTGGGATACGAAGCCAGGAA
>Ga0172375_10004264_pt1 | contig 21262 bp, 9 predicted proteins | sample LakKiv1m_FD_114537 | JGI IMG/M metagenome (GOLD analysis project Ga0172375, IMG submission 114537) | Freshwater microbial communities from Kabuno Bay, South-Kivu, Congo - kab_092012_11.1m | ecosystem: Environmental > Aquatic > Freshwater > Lake | place: Democratic Republic of the Congo...
GATAAGTGAATCCTTCTCAGAGACAAGACCCATCACGCTGTATACCTTGGTTGTTTCAAGCGCTTCTTCGAAACTCATCCGAGGTAAGATTGTTGAAATGCGACGTGAAAGCATTGTCTTGCCTGACCCCGGCGGACCGACCATGATTACGTTATGTCCGCCTGCGGCTGCGACTTCCAGGGCTCTTTTGACATGCTCCTGTCCTTTAACGTCAGCGAAATCCAACCCAGCCGCATTTTTTGTTGTAATTTTACTGAAATCGTCAGCCACTACCGGATCAAGCGGCAGATCTCCATTTAAAAACTGTATGGCCTGATCCAGCCCTTCAACGCCGATAACATCTACACCTTCGACCACAGCAGCTTCGGCGGCATTCTCTTTTGGAAGAATGATGCCTTTTTTATTCAGATCGCGACAGGCTGCTGCCAGGGACAGCGCACCTTTTATGGGTCGCAACTTGCCGTCCAGCGCCAGTTCACCAAGCACCATGTAATCGCCAAACTGCTGATCTGTGACACCGTTAGCGCAAGCCAGAATGCCCAGTGCTATGGGGAGATCAAAAGCCGATCCTTCTTTCCTAATGTCTGCCGGAGCCAGATTTATGGTTATACGCCGGGATGGGATAATGAATCCGGAATTTTTCAGGGCGGTATGAACACGCTCCTTGCTTTCTTTTACCGCACCGAATGGCAGTCCGACCAGATTGAGCGCTGGTAACCCGAGTGAGAGATCAACCTCAACCTCTACCGGATATGCATCAATACCTAAAAGAGCACCAGAATGTACACAGGTCTGCATGTCGATACCTCTCTTGCAAATTCACTGCGCAATAGACTGAGCAAAGCGTGTGCCAACGAGAATGCCAAATAAAATCAAGGTATATGGCGAATTACTAACGGTGAATATTCCGATAATCGGAAAATCAATCCGGGAAACGGACACAGAAACCGACCACTTTCAGGTGAATGCAGATGTCAAAGGTAATTAAGCGGATGTAGTAAAAGCAGGTTCATGCAATAAAACATGTCTTGATGATATTGTGCAAAGGATGTGCATTAAAAGCTGTCAGTAAAGGTTGCTGATTTGTTTATCATTTGGTAGGTTTTATATGTCTGATCTAAATGCAACCAACTGGCTCAATAATTAAAAAAGTTATCTAAATCCGGAAAGCTTCTGAGCTCTTATAAAAAGGATTTTAAATATGAGAATCGCATCAAACGGAATAATTGCATTTAATTCTGTTCTGTTAGTGCTTTTTCTATTCACTGCATGTGCATCTGATGATTCGGGCAGGGGTAATCCTGTCGATGGCGATGCTGAGGTGTATGAGTATGATGAAAATGAGTTCGAATCTGAAATGGATATGGAATCTTATGAAGAGAGCTTCGATTACAGAATAAATTCAGATGGCTCTGTGGCTATTTTTAAGGGTGATCGAGAATTTTTAAGTATGCTCGGTGTAGAAGTTGAGACGTTTTCGCCCGATGTTTCGATGATTTTCGGGCAGTACACATTTGAGAAAAAAAACGAACAAAAACGACAATTGCAGCTTATTGAAAAAGAAGGTGTGCTTAATCTGGCAGAATCCGGCAAATCAGTAGGAATCGTAAGCTTAAGCCAAACCGACTCCGGCAATCTGCGTGTAAGCATTAAACTGAATAACTCGGCTGAAAACTCCGCTCTTAATCTTCGCTTTTCATGCCGGGAATCAGATCTCTTCTGGGGATTTGGTGAACAGTACAGTTTTGTTGATTTACGTGGACAAATAATCCCAATATGGGTTTCAGAACAGGGCCTGGGCCGCTCACCAGAACCGCAATTTCCCTTCAGTGGTTCTTTAACTGATTCTTATTTTCCGATGCCATATTTTATCGATCCGAAAACAGGAACGGGTTTCCTGCTTGAAAACACAGAATACTCCAGTTTCGACTTGTGCAGTAGCCTGGAGTCCGAATGGACCGTCGAAGTATGGAACGGCGAAGAAGCATCCTTCCTGATATTTCCAGGTCCCAAAGCTGTAGATGTCATTGAGCAGCTTGCTGCCGAAGTAGGCAAGCCTGCGGTTGTTCCACCGGATTGGGCCTTCAACGGGGTTTGGCTGGCAGCTCAGGGTGGATCAGAGGCGATTTCGATGCGGCTCGAAACTGCTCTTGATGCCGGTATCCCGGTGACTGCACTCTGGGTACAGGATTGGGTCGGCCTGCATGAATTCAGCAGCGGGCAGTATGGCGTTAAGTACCACTGGAGCTGGGATCAGGAACTTTATCCGAATCTGTCGGAAAGTATAGCCGACATGAATTCACGAGGTGTTCACTTTCTCGGTTATTTCAACCCGTTCGTTGTACCTCAATATGAGCATTATCAAGAGATGGAAGAGAGCAATTATCTCATTAGAAATACCGAAGGCGATGTTTACAACTTCACAATTTCCACACTGACCGGCAGTCTGATTGATCTGTCAAATCCAGACGCTGTGGAGTATTTCAAAGGATTCGCACGTATTGCGCGAGATATGGGAATATCGGGCTGGATGAGTGACTTTGGCGAATGGCTTCCATATGATGCGGTTCTGCATGCTGGAAATGCTCCTGAAAGTCATAATATGTATCCGACTGCCTGGCATAAGGCCAGCCTTGATGTATTGCAGGAAACTGACTCTGTTTCTGATTTCATACTGCTTACGCGTTCCGGCTATACCGGCGAACAGAAAGTGGCGCAGATCGTCTGGGCTGGAGATCAGGAAGCAAGCTTCGATGAGTATGACGGTTTGCCTACAGTCGTAACCGCCGGTCTTACACTTGGATTATCGGCGATTCCTTTTTTTACTCTCGATATCGCCGGGTTCTCAGGAGGACCGTCAAGCAAAGAACTTTTCTGGCGCTGGACGGAACTGGGCGCGTTTTCTCCAGTCATGCGCACTCATGATGGTCTGAGAAAAACAGAGAATTGGCGTTTCGATTCTGATGCTGAGACTCTGAAACATTTCAAATTCATGGCGGATGTCCACACTCTGCTGTTGCCGTATTTTAAAGATCTGGCTCAGGAAGCCGTGAAAAAGGGTTTGCCAATAATTCGCCATACAGTGCTTATCGATCCAGATTGGAGTAAATCCTTCAATGCACATAAACAATGGATGATCGGTGATGATATTCTGTTCGCTCCGATAGTGACAGAAAACGCAAATACAGTGGAAGTTTACTTCCCGGATGGCAACTGGGAGCATATCTTTACAGCTCAGAGTTTCACAGGAAGGCAGGTTGTGACCGTAGATGCTCCACTTGGTCTGCCAGCTGTTTTCATCAGGGCAGGCGCTCAAGCATCAATAACGGCGGCCATTAGAGATTTATATGATAATTCGGGTGCAGAATGACCCGTAAGTGCCAATAATTATTGCGTAATTGGTGCTGCTTATTGTTGACATTCCCGTGATTAATTGTGATAGTGAATGAAAACGAAGGTTGGAATATCTTCAATATTCAAAAGCAATGAGTATCTAAAAAGAACATGAGATACACTAATAAAATACAGAAAAACAATAATTCCATGATGCAGGTCATGGCGATGTGTGGAGCCATTTATTCAGGCTGACGCTCTGTATTTTTATCTTTATTTATCAAGAGCCGTCGGCAATAACCGATGGCTCTTTTTTTTGTCCAGAAACAAAAAGGAGTTAAAGAATGAGCAGGAGAAAAAGCTACGAAGAGATAAATGAGAAGATCCGTATGGGAGAGGCTGTTGTTCTGACCGCAGAAGAGGTCGCAAAAATGGCGTCTGAATCCAGCCCGGCCGAAATTGTTGAAAAAGTTGATGTGGTGACAACAGCGACTTTCGGTCCGATGTGTTCCAGCGGGGCCTTTATTAATTTCGGACATACTGATCCCCCGATACGCATGGAGGAAGTAACGCTGAACGGTGTTCCCGCTTATGGCGGGGTGGCGGCTGTTGATGCATACATTGGAGCAACAGCGGAAAACCCGGAAAACTCGGAATACGGCGGAGCGCATGTAATTGAAGAACTGATAAAGGGAGAGGACGTTCATCTTATCGCCAAAGCAAAGGGTACTGATTGTTATCCGCGTCGGGAAGTAGATACCTGGATAAATAAAGACTCCATCAACGAAGCGTTTCTTTTCAATCCGCGGAATGCCTATCAGAATTATCCCGTAGCAACTAACAGCACTGAACAGAACAAATATACATACATGGGCATTCTGCTTCCACGGCATCGCAATGCCACGTTCTGCACATCAGGGGCTTTAAGTCCTCTTATTAATGATCCTCAAATGCGCACCATAGGTATAGGCACCTCAATTTTTCTATGCGGTGCGAGGGGCTACGTGGCGTGGAATGGAACTCAGTTCAATACCAGCAAACCTCTAAATGAGCGCGGCATTCCGCTGAGCAATGCTGCTACTCTTGCAGTGATTGGAGATTTGAAGAGCATGAGTCCGGACTTCATAAAGGCGGCAGTCTTTGAAAAATATGGAGTCAGCATTTTCATTGGACTTGGCGTACCGATACCTATTTTGGACGAAGACATCGCCTATCGCGTTTCTGTTGATCATAGTGAAATAGGCATGACAATTTTCGATTACGGCAAGCCAGTTCATCCGCAGGTGGCTACTACGACATATCAGGAGCTTCTTTCCGGAACTGTAGAAATTGCCGGACGCAAAGCCAGAACTGCGCCGATATCGAGTCTTCCCAAAGCGCGTGAAATTGCCGAATTGTTGAAAAGCTGGATTTCACGAGGTGAATTCGAACTCACCGCACCAGTTGCACCTCTTCCATCGGGCACAAAACTTAATGGTCTCGAAATAAGAGGAAAAAGGAGTTAAAACATGAAGCAACGTTACATACTGCATTTTCCACTGGAATCGGTCAGCAAACCACTTACGACAACTATAATCCGTGATTATGGGATTGATATCAACATTCTGCGGGCTTCAATTTCTCCTGAGCGTGGCGGTGAACTTCTAATGGAATTCGATGCTGGTGAAGAGGCAATATCAAAAGGCCTGACCTTTCTTGAAGAGAATAACGTAGAGGTAGAGCGTTTCGAACATACCGTCAAATTCCGGGAAGAAGAATGCATCCACTGTGGAGCTTGCACTGCGGTTTGCTTTACGGATGCATTATCCATTTCTGGTGGGCGCAAGCTTCTTTTCGATCATGCCCGCTGTGTGGCCTGTGGCTTGTGCATTGCCGCCTGTCCATTAAGGCTCTTCACTATTTCATGGAACGGAAGCTGCTGAAATGTACGAACCTCGTTTTTACAGGCAAGGAATGGGAAGTGAGCGATTCCGAGCGTTTTGTGTAGCATACAAGGAAACAGATTTATGGATTGGCGTGTCTCCAGATTCATATAATACAGCCATGCCGACATTTACTGAAAATCTGCTGCGAAATATTCGTGGCGAATTGGACGCCTACATAAAGCAAAATCCGGAATTTCTTACCAGTCTCCTCCCGCTTAAATTGGACGCAACCGCACCGGAATGCGCCATTCACATGGCTCAGGTCACGCAGATCTTCAACGTCGGTCCTATGGCTGCTGTGGCTGGTATGTTTTCCGAGAAAGTCGGTAAAGCTCTGCACGAAGAGTTTAATTGTGAAGAAGTAGTCGTAGAAAATGGAGGAGATTTGTATCTGAGGATATCCAGACCGATACAAGTGTTAATTCATGCAGGAAAATCAATTCTTTCTGACCGTTTAAGTCTGTTTATCCCAGAACATCTTTCGCCGTTGGGTATATGCACATCTGCAGGAACAGTTGGGCATTCGCTGAGTTTCGGAATTGCTGATGCCGCTATTGCCATCGCCAAAGACTGCTCTCTGGCAGATGCTGGTGCTACTGCGCTGGGTAATATGGTACATGGCAGAGAAGATATCCCATCCGTACTGGAATACTCCAGAAAATGGGAGGACCTTTTGGGGGTGGTTGTAATCTGCGGAGATGATTTTGGAGTCAGAGGTGAGGTGGAAATTAAAATTGTATAGAAATTTGGAAAAACGCTCGTAAATTAAATACATAAGTTGGTGTAAGGCAAAAATCAAAAAACGAGAAACTAGTTCCTATAAGGAAAGTATCCCGATAATCAGGCATACCGGAGATCCCAATGTCATCAGTTAATGCCGTAGTTTGAGAAACACATGGAAATATTTGTATTTATTCTTACTTTTCTTTGTATGATGTTGGTTGATATAATTAACGATCAATTCATATTCGATAACATGCTTGATGATAGCTCTTATTCAGCATTGTTAGAAATGAAAAATCAACATTATGATTATATTGAAGATATGTATCATGTATCTGATAAATGGCACTCTGAGCGAATTTTAGGTTTACATTTCGTCAAAAATGCTGCTAATATCGGCTCAAAGGTTTTCGAATTGGGGAACTTAATTAAAGGATGCAGGAAATCATCTTTTATTTTTCTAACTCTTAACTGTAAGGAGGGGTAAATGAAAGGAAGAGTGTGTTTAATCGCGCTACTTCTTCTTCTCTCGGCATTTGTGGTTGTCGGCTGTGATGAATTGGCCGATGATGATATGACCGATGGAGACGGAGAAGAGTCAGGCGAGGGCGAGGGTGAAGGCGAAGGCGAGGGCGAGGGTGAGGGCGAAGGCGAAGGCGAGGGCGAAGGAGAGGGTGAAGGCGAGGGTGAGGGCGAGGGTGAAGGCGAAGGCGAAGGTGAAGGCGAAGGCGAAGGCGAAGGCGAGGGTGAAGGCGAATGTGAACATCGCAGTGAAAACCTCGATTCAAATTATCCATGCAACTTAGCTGAAGAATGCGCTGGCGGACTTTGCCTGGCGACGGGCGATGGCTGGACAACCTTCTGCTCAGAAACCTGCACAGCTAAGGAAGATTGCCCGGATTCAATGGAGTGCGTAGATGCCGGTGAAGAACTCGGCTTTGTTTGCGCTCCAATAGACGTAACTCTGCCCGGCGATGGCACTCTGACAGCTTACAACGCCTGCAATACCGATGAAGACTGCGATAGCGGTATGTGCTTCGCCATCGGTGGAAGCAAGTTCTGCTCGGCTGACTGCGAAGAAAGCGCCACTGTTTGCGGTGATTGCGGTGAATGCCTCAATGCTACGGAACAGGGCTTTGGATATCTCTGCGCCCCCATCGGCGATGGAGAATTCGGCGATGAATGTGGTTATGGCTTTGACTGCGTAGAGCGCATCTGCCTGGCGTTCGGCGGTGACGGCTTCTGCAGTGAAACCTGTACAGTAAACCCGAATGACCCGACTGATTCAACCTGCGATGACGGCTATGTCTGCATTGACGCAGCCGGAGACGGATTCTATCTCTGTTACGATGAAGATACCGTCAATAAACCGTTCGGTTCTGAATGCACAGAGAACTTCGAGTGCGCTTCGGGTATGTGCTACACGCTCGGCGAAGACAGCTTCTGCGCCGAACTGTGCGATGGAACCTGCCCGGAAGGCGGCGAATGCGTAGAAACCGGTGAGATTTCGGTCGATACCAAACTGTATCTGTTTGATGCTGCTGAAGCTCAACTGGGTTACAACGATGACAGCACCGGCCTGTTCTCGATGATTGACTGCTCAGTAACTGAATGCAATATCATTGCCGATGGCACCTATTATGCCAGAGTCGAAAGCTATTGCAGCGGATCCACATGCAGCAATGGTCCTTATTATCTGACTGTTACTGACAATTCTGGTGAGCCGGTCATGACCAGCGAGCTTGATGATGCTGCTAACAACCTCATCGCCGGCGCGCAGGGCATGACGATTCCCGAAACGGTTCTGGCTCGTCTGAGCTCTACAACCACCACCGATCTTGACTGGTATTCGTTTGCTATAACGGCCAGTGAAGGAACTCCGTGGACTGGTAAGCTTCAAACTCATGCGGCTACCGAGAGTCTTTGCATTCCCGATGATTACGTCGGCATTCTTGAAACCTGGAACGACTGCGTCTTTGACTGGCAGTGTGTTGAAGGTCTCGAATGTGTTGATGGCCTCAACGTCTGCACAAAAGAGTGTTCCGATGACACCGGTTGTGCTGATGAAGAAACCTGCCTCGATCCGAACGAAGGCGGCACTATGTATTGCGTCCCAGATGCTATTATTGGCGCTACAGCAATGGGCGATACCTGTTCATACGGATGGGAGTGCGAGTCGGAATATTGCTACTCCGATACTTTCGTCGGCAAACAATATTGCTCTGACACCTGTACTCTCGACCCGGATGACTGCCCGGTAGGCATGACCTGCTGGGATGAAGCAGTAAAGGAATCCTCTACTGTCTGTCTGCTGAACGGCACTGGCACTGTTCCTGAATACAGCGCATGCCGCATTGACACGGATTGCGTTACTGGTGAGTGCTATGAGGGTCAGTGCCGCACATCTTGCCCGAACGGCAGCGATGATTGTCCGCACATCACCCCGATCGAGGGCGCTCTGTGCTCGCCGTGCACCTGGGAAACCGAAGCGGAGGACTGCAGTGAAGGCAACCTGTGTCTGCGTAATAACAACACAGGCGAATTCTTCTGCGCTCTGGATTGCTCCAGCGATCCCGATATCTGCCCGGAATTTTCTTATTGTTACGATGCAGGCAGTTGGCAACAGTGTGTACCGGACGCATTGACCTGTACTGCTTCAACCTGTAATACCGAGATTAATTACTGCACAATGCCTTACCTGTATGTTGGTGAGACATGCTCAGGAAATTGGGATTGCAGAACGGATGTTTGTGATGAAATATGTAAACTGCCTTGTGATGAAGGAGTCTGTCCGACTGGTACAACATGTCAGTCTGATTTCTGCTATCCGGATGATTCTGTTTATTACTTCGAAAATGAAACCTTCGGAACTTACGATCATAATGACACAATTGATACCGCTGAAGACATTTCTGACGCAACTCTGCCGGTTCTGGCTCAGTTCATCCAGTGGGGTGAGTTCACACTGGTTAACGATGTTGATTACTTCATGATTACCGTCGATGAACCCAAATACATCAGCATCTGGACCGAACCCTTCCTTGGCATCCCGGCTGAAACTGCCCTTGAGGTGGTACCTGCTGTAAAGGGTGCTGCTGGTGTGCGTCATGTTTCTCTGACCGCATACGAGTTCCCGGCTGCCGGCGACTATTACATCAAGGTTACCCTTAACGCTGATGAGCAGAGAGAGCTCCTTTATGTTCTGGCCATGGAAGAATTCTTCCCGGTTGAGAACCAGACCTGCGAAACTGCAGAGGAAATCGCCACTGGCGACCAGGTATACGAAGGCAACAACTACGTGGCTGGCAATGAATATGGCAGTGACGCCGCATGTGTGGAAGGTTATTATGACAGCGTAGGAAACGATGTTGTCTATACCTACACCGTCCCGGCAAACGGCTATATCAACGCCACGGTGATGGCTGAATTCGATTCCATGATGTATATGGTCACGGATTGCGATGATATCGCAAATACCTGCCTCGGCGGCCAGGACATTTATGACATGTGGACAGGTATGGCGACAGGTGAAAGCGTAACTTACACCAATGAAACAGATGCACCTGTAACAGTATTCGTAATTGTCGATTCATGGGATCCGGCTGAAGTAGGCTATTTCACTCTGACCACCAAGACCGGCACAATTGAAGTCTGCGACGAAGATTACGACATTGGTACTGTGGAAGACCTGCCCTACACCAACACCTCTGACCTTACCGGTAAGGGCAACGACGTACACTTCCTCACTACTTGCGCCGGATTGGACGCAACACCTGAAGAAGTCTATCAAATTGCGTTGACCACAGGCGACATAATCAAGATCACCGCGACCTCCGATGTCGATCTTGTACTCACTCTCTCCAATAACTGCACCATGTGCCTGGCTGGCATTGACGGCGGTTACGAGGGTGACGGTGAGACAGCAACTTATGTGGTTCCTGTCGACGGTACCTATTTCCTGACTGTTGAAGGTTATAGTGAAATCGATGTCGGTGCTTATACTCTTGAAGTTAAAGTACCGGCCACCTGCGAAGGTGACATCTCCTACATCGGTTGCTGCGATGGCGACGTCGCCACCTGGTGTGATGATGGCGAACTGATGACCTATGATTGTATGGGAAACTATGGAGTAACCTGCGGCTGGTATCAGGACTCAATGTCATATTGGTGTGCTGAGGCCAGTTCGGAGGATCCGAGCGGTGATTATCCGCTGGAATGCTATCCCGAGTGAGATAGCAACTCTCTCGATCTGAATTGATCGAAAAGGGCCGGTTCCTTATTGGAATCGGCCCTTTCTTTTAATGTGCAGACGTGTAAAATACATATGTTAAACCAAATCGGAGTTTGTCGAGAAACATGAGTAGTGTGGAAAAAATTCTTGGCGGCGCACCTGAAAAGCCCGGCGTATATCTTATGAAGGATCATCGCGGGGGCGTGTTCTATATCGGCAAAGCCAAGAATCTGCATAAACGCATGCTGCAGTACATCAATCCGCATTCGGACGACCGCTTTTTTGTGCAGATACTCCATCGCATTCTGGTCGGTGTAGAGTATATCGTTACTTCTACAGAGAAGGAAGCGCTGATACTGGAAAGCAATCTGATAAAAAGTCGTCAACCGCGTTTTAATATTCGCATCAAAGATGACAGCAGCTTTCCATCACTCCGGCTTGATCTGCAGAAGGATTTCCCCAGGCTGGAATTTGTACGCAATCGAAAAAACGACGGAGCGCTTTATTTCGAACCCTATCACTCTGCCGCAAAAGCCCGCACTGTGCTTGATCTGATAAATCGCTATTTCAGTCTGCGCAACTGCAGCGACATGATGTTTCGCAATGCCAAACGACCATGCATTCGACACCAGATGGGGCACTGCCTGGCACCCTGTTCATTGCCTGTAAGCCGTGAAGATTACCTGGCGGAAGTGCGCAAGGTTCGTTTATTTCTGGAAGGAAAAAAAGAGCTTCTTTTAACAGAACTTACTCCGCTTATGAAAGCCGCTGCTGCCGCACTGGATTTCGAACGGGCTGCTGTTCTGCGCGATCAGATAAAGGCAGTCGAAGATACTCTCGAAAAGCAGGTTATGGAGATCAGTGAATCGGTCGAATGGGATGCTGTCGGTTTTCACCGTGAAGGTGAACTGGCAGAATTCGCACTTCTGCAGATTCGCGGCGGACGAGTAATGGGCCGTCAGACTTTCGGTGCCAGAGGATACGCTGTTGATGATGCAACACTGCTTGAGGATTTCATCAGTCAACATTATCGCAAGGTCAATCCATTGCCTCATGAAATTCTTCTGCCGCTGGAACTTGAAGATGCGGCCAGCCTTTCTGAATTTATTTCAGAAGGTAAGGAAGGACGGGTAGAACTGGTTTTTCCACAACGCGGGAAAAAGAAGCAACTGGTAGAAATCGCTGGAGAGAACGCCGTAAATGCTTACAGTGAAAGACAATCGGCTGGACGCGATACACGACTGATGCTTGAAAGACTGAATAAGAAACTCAATCTGTCACATCTGCCTCAGAGAATGGAATGCTGCGACATATCGACTTTTCAGGCGCGTGAGTCGGTCGGTTCTGTGGTTTGCTTTGTGGATGGCGTAGCTGAAAAATCCGAATATCGGCATTACAAAATTAAAAGTCCTGAAGCTGTTGACGACTTCGCCATGATGTTCGAGGTTCTGACTCGACATTTCAAACATGCGATAGAACGCGGCGTTCTGCCGGATCTGCTTATTGTAGACGGCGGCAAAGGGCAGTTGAATGTAGCTGCGGCGGTGATGAAAGATCTGGGTATTGAGTGCGTCGATATGGTCGGCCTGGCAAAATCCAGATGGAAGGACGAAATCGGGCCGGATCAGATCGCTACGAAAATAGAAGGCCGCTGGCAGACACCGGAGAGAGTCTTTCTGCATAACGTAAAGAACCCGGTAGTGCTGAACCCTGGAACTTCGGAACTGCTTTTATTGCAGCGCATTCGCGATGAAGCGCATCGCTTCGCCATTGAATATCATCGCAAGGTTCGCAGGCAGAAAACCCTGCGCTCCGGCCTGCTTGATATTCCGGGTGTAGGCAGTAAACGCATGAAACTGCTGCTGACGCATTTCGGTTCGCTTAAAAAGATGCGCGAAGCAACACTCGAACAGATTGCCGCTCTGCCGGAAATCCCGGAATCTGTAGCCCGCGAAATATTCGAATTTCTGAAGAATGATTAATTAAGTCGTCCGGTGCCAGAAAGTTCCGCCACCTTTTCGGCCAGTTGTGGCAGGACATCGCTGGTTGAGCCTTGTAGGAAAATATCGGTAAGTCTGCCTGTGAGCTGCGTGGGCTTGAGATTTATTTCTATGAGTTTTGCGTTGTATTGATGTGCAATCCCCGGCAGCATATTAGCTGGAGTGACGGTCGCACTGGTTCCAAGGATCAGCATAACCTCTGCTTTCTCGGCCATTTCAGTAGAGCGCAGAAAAGCCCGTTGCGGTATTGATTCTCCAAAAAATACGAAGTCTGGTTTTAAAATGCTGCCGCATTTACTGCATTGCGGGGCTTTACTCGAATTCTGCGGGTAATCGACAGTCCGGTATGATTGACCGCAATCGAGGCATACCAGCCTGCGGCCATTGCCGTGAAATTCGACTACATCCGTATTTCCGGCTTCCTGATGCAGTCCGTCAATGTTCTGAGTGATGACACCATGCAGATGCCCAAGGCTTTCCAGTCGTGCCAGGGCAAGATGTCCAGCATTGGGATTGGCGGTCAGAACTACACTGTTCATTTCATGTATCATTTCCCACACAAGAGCAGGATTGGAAATGAATGACGAAATGTGCGCATAGACCATCGGGTCGAAACGTTCCCATAATCCACCTGAGCTGCGGAAATCCGGGATGCCTGAATCCACTGACATTCCCGCGCCGGTAAGGGCGACAGTAAAGGCCGACCCGGCAATGATTTCGGCAGCAGTTTCGATAAGTGTGGAATCCGGCATTTCGATATTTCCTGTGTCTTGTTTTATCTGGAACGTTCAATCATATTAATGCATTTCATTTATAAATGGCACTAATCTATATGATCCGTCAATACTTTCTGTGAGAATTCCCGATTTGAGACCTTTAGTATTGATATTCCATCTAATTGGGAGTATTCCCGCAGGGGCTTTAATATTCATTCCGACAAAATCTTCAGGGTCATCGCCTGCCTTCAATTCGACTTCCGGCATTGCTTCCGGCTTGGCTTCAATACGATGAGAATCGGCAGGCTCAACATGCAGCAGTCCGATTGACAGACATTCACTGTTTCTTTTCAACTCGCCGACAATATCTACTTCATTACCTGTTTTTATCATTCTTCCATGTGCATCATCCTCAATAAAAACGGCTGAATTTCTGTGTGTGCTGCGCTCACTGATATAATACCCACCGTCCAGCCTCGCTGTGATCACAGCACCTACTATCTGAATAATATCGCCGTCATCGGCTCCGAATTTAGATCCAATTTCCCAGAGGTCACTTATTTCGACCAGTTTGGCGTAATCTTGTGGCTTGTCTCCGGGATAACAGGCCTGGGCTGACCAGCGTTTATTGTTAAACCGTGTTTTATCACCGAGGCACTCTGTGCGTGTACACACATCAACCATGCATGGGCAGTCTACTGATGGCGGAGGGTTAAACTCAACGCTTTCACAGGCGTCACCGATTGTGTTCTGGTCGCGGTTCATCTGATCTGCGTTGTTTATGTAAGGACAATTGTCCGAGTCATCCGGAATTCCGTCTTCGTCGCTGTCGTAATCAACGGGCGTTTCCGGAACGGCAGGGTAGAGTACGTCTTCATGGGGGTTGTGTTTGAATGTACAGACTTCTTCGGGTTGATCCGCCTCATACTCTGGTGTACCGGGACAGAAAACCAGCGGCATGAGTTCAAAAATGTATTTGTCCTCTTCCGCAGCAGCGTCTTTCAACGGCTGCAGGGCTGTGGTCATTTCTTCACGGATGTCTGACAATGTCTGTGTAAAACCTTTTTCGGCATCGGCGGTATTGTCGGACTTTTTTACGCAGATGGTTTTCTCGTTACCGCAAACATCCAGTGTTTCGCAAAGTGCATTGTACGGTGCAATGCCGTTGTCTCCATACATGGGTCTGCCGCCTATAAGCAATAACCGCACATCCCAGGCTTCGGCTCCAAGTACTGTTCTGTAAGGATGACGGCGTCCGTTCTCATCTGTCGCGATAACGGTAACATCCGCCAGATAACCAGCTTCAAGGCTTCCCAGTCTATCGTCAATTTTCATCACGCGGGCAGCCATATCCGTAGTCAGACGAACCAGCGTTCTGTCGTCCAGCAGCTTGTTCCAGTAGCGCTCCGAAACGTAACGGGCGCAACGCATTTCCTGAAGCTGGCTGAGCGAGCCTGAAGGCGTCCAGTCGGGCCCCAGAGCGACGGTAATACCTCTGTTAAGAGCCAGAGGAATATTGGTTGTCTGACCATATAAATCTATGTTTGATCGCGGCGACCAGACGATTTTATATGTATCTTCAGCATCGGGTTGCAGACCGGTGCAGGCCAGCAGTTGTTCCTCATCACTGTACGCCGCTGTTGAATGGATACCGATAATTTCTTCCAGCATGAAGGTCTTTGTTGTGTCGGTTTCGTTGGGATCAAGCAGGCAGTAGAATTCCTCCTGTGATTTGTCAGATACTACACCTTCAGCCACATGCAGGAATATTACATTGGCGTCACCGGACGTAAAAGCATCGCAGACGCCGGCATAATAATCCTCCCAGTCCAGATCGCACGGACTGGATATGCTTGATCGCATAGTATCGCTGTCCAGTCCCGAGCAGGTGCGCGGCTGGTCCAGGTTGCGCACCATCATCAGGTCGCCATCGAGGTGACAATGACAGAGGGAAGTGTTGTAAGAGCCGGCCACACCGGAGGTGCCGTGCATCATCATGCGGATCTCGGCCCATTTCTGCATGGCGCAGTGATGTTCATCCTTGAGCGAGTTGTAATGAATTTTCAGCGTATTATCGTAGTCTGGATCGTCGGCCCATTTATAACGGTTACGGTACAGGCCGTTCAAGCGCTGACAATGCGTGCCATCCTGCCAGCAGTGCCCGTCACCTTCGTGTTTCCAGCGCGGAATAGTGTTGTATCCCGAATGGTTGTGCGGATCGAGCATAGCGGGCATAATGACGCCTTCAGCACAGATTACACTGGCCTCCTCATACTGCACATGCTCCGAGCAGTCTTCTGCTGCACACAGAATCTGCCCCGAAACACTATCGGTTAGAACTTCACCATTAAGCCAGGCTTCCGTCGGAGTAATTACTGTCCCTTTGAGAAGCAGCACGGTTTCTGAACCTGCCGACGGTTCACAAGGCAGAATTTCGCCTGTAAGCCCCGGATCATCTTCAGTGTCGCCGTCAGGTGTTTCACCGCCTTCCGTTGCATTGTCTCTATCTGTTTCTATTATTAATTCTTCATCCGGCTCTGTTTCCATGCTTTCATTTATATCATATTCATCAGCCTCAATAGCGTCGGATTCTTCATTCGCTGTTTCGTTATCCAGATCTCCGTCTGTTGTGGCTTCATCGCCATCTGCGCTTTCCGGGTCAGCATCTTCATCTGTGTCAACATTGAATTCTTCACCGGAAGTGGAACAGGCGCACAGCAAAAGCATGGTCAGAATGAACAGTAAAGCGGCTGAAGATTGTACTTTCATGTTTCATTTCTCCCGGAAAGAAAGAAGAAAGAAAAAGCCTCGCAGAATTAGATTCTGCGAGGCTTTTAAATGAAAGTCCAGGCAATGTTTACTTGATGATGAAAATCTGACCTGTGGCTTTGTTGACTACGACGATATCAAGTTTGCCGTCGCCGTTGAAGTCCAGACCGCCGTTGACATGCAGCGCCTGAGTTGAGCCGCTGTCAAAGACTCCGGGGATATCCTGCGTCGTGATGATGGTCGCGGCGTTTCTGCCGAAACCTATGCGCAGCAGGCTGTTGCCTGCGACGAAAATATCGTTGTAGCCGTCTTCGTTGAGGTCTCCCGCCCAGCCTACTGAATGTCCGAAAGTCTCGTTTGTATTGTCTGCGAAGAGCTGATACGGCGAAGAAGCACTGAGGCTGTTGCTGTCAGTTACACCGTTGAAGAGCAGCGAATCGTGTTTGGGTGTGGTGGCGCTTACAAAGTTGCGCGAGATCAGTACAGACTCTGCTGCGTCGCCGCGACCTGCAGTTGTATCGAGACTCGGTACGCCTCTTAAGAACTCGCCGAATTCGGAGTCAGAGATTATCACGCTGAAGGCGATATGGACGTTGACATCAGGCGGTCTGACATAGTCCGGCTCGGTGTTTTCACCACTGTTGATGCCGTCTGTCAGAGTCGGGTCCGACCACAGAATGTAGACTCTATCGGAGCTTGCAGAGTTGTTGAAGTTCATGTGCGAAATCAGCACATCATCCAGACCGTCGTTGTCCAGATCGGAATGGCTGAGGTTCCAGCCGAACTGACCGCTTCCGGTGTTGTCGCTGTCGTCTCTCAGGATAACCAGATCCGCGTCGCCATTATAGGCAGGAGCGGTGTTGTCGCCTGCTGTGTATGTCGCAGCCCAGATGTCACGACCCAGGAACATGTAAACCGGGCTTTCGTGCGCGGTGTGACCGTTGGATGAAATAACCAGATCCGTGTATTCATCACCGTTCCAGTTGAGTGCATCCATAGCATAGCCGAGCTGATATCCGGTTCCGGCCACATGAGAAATAAGTACATCCGGGGCGGCTGGCAGTCCGGTTGTTTCTGCACCGAAGAAGATGTACACGCCGCCGTCAAAGTCATAGGCTCCCTTGTCCACTATGCCAACAGCGATATCATCGATGGGTTTACCGTTTGTAGCAGTATCGCCATTGAAGTTGCCAACAGCCAGTTCCCATCCGTTTCCCATGGCTGTTCCAACTGCGATGTTGTCATCAGGCACATCCGGCAGCTCGCCGTTAGCGCGACCGTAGTAAATATATACCGCACCCAGGAATCCATCGGCTTCCGGGTCGCCAATTGCCAAGTCATCCAGTCCGTCAGCGTTGAAGTCTCCCCACTCAACCCAAGGGGAGGCGGTGAAGGCGGCTCCTGGAGCGGCAACGGTATCGACTTCTTCCACTATGTACTTGATTTCTCTTGCAACAGGCATGGCCGTAAGCGAAGTGTTGCCAACTGCATCTGTTGCCTTGACCATGAAGCAATAACTGGTGTTGGAATTGATTTCCAGACCGGTAACTGTCACCCACTGCTTGCTGCCAGGGGCCGCAATGGTTCCATAAGTCACGGATGCGCTGGCCGGAGTAACCACCGAACTCCAGGTAAGCCCGTGGCAGGGAGTTGTCGGCGTAGCCGTGTTGTTGAACCATTTTACCTCATAGCTGGCGACCGTACCCTGGCTCTGGTTGCCATCGTTGTAAGATGCATCCCAGAACAGTGTGGCTTTGCCGCCGCGACGACTGCAACGTGCGCTGTCAGTCGGATTGTCGCAACCGTATGCGTTGACACAGGCTGCCGGTTCTTTCTGGTAATCTCCTGCTCCAGCATCGTAGGAAGTGTCTCCACCTATACATACGGTCGGAGTGACATTACTGGGAGGATCGTCGTCAACCACTGCTTTTACTGTGGATGTCAGGATTGAGGGGTTGCCGACAAAGTCGGGTGCCGAAACTGAAAGTTCGAGGTATTCCTTGCCGTAAGAGCAGGGCAGTATGAGGTTTGAGAATGTCGCTACATTGCTGGCGAAGGTGGCTGTCGCAGTCCCCAGCATGGGAACATTGACTCCCAGTTCATCTTTGCCTGATATTGTAGCCACTTGACCGTCTTTGATGTAGTCAGCGCTGATCCTGATGGCATCTGATGCTCCGAGTTTAAGTTGGCAGTATGTGCCCTGAAGTGTGTCGCTGGTATAAGCATAGGTTACACTGGCGGTGGCCGGTCTGGTAAAGGTCAGATTCGGACGGTTGCCGTCTGCAACAATGCTTTGTACCAGAAACTCGCCGTGGTCGGTGGGCGGGTAGTTAACTTCGACCCACAGGGTTGTAGTCGCCGGGGCTTCCGGTACGGAAACATTCTGGTATTCGACTATGCCACCAACAATTTCGCCTGTGCCGTTGGTGGATTTGGTCTTCGAGACCAAAACACCTGAACCGCCGAATTCCGGTTTCTTTCCACCGACATAAAGATCAGGAATCAGGCCCTCTGGTGCATTGGTCACGATGCGGATGTTCATGCCGTAAATTTCGGTATTTGAGTTCTGATCTTCCAGATAACCGAATTTGGCACCGTCTTCAAGATCGTCGGCTGTGCCGATCTGAGCGTCGCCCGTCCACTTTTCGAGCACGATACCGAAAGTTACGTTGAAGTCGATGATTACTCTGACGTATGTAGAATACGAAACGTTTCCGCTGTAAACCTCAGTAGCTTCCAGACGATAATCGAAGTCGCCGCGTCTGAAATCAAGCGGGCTCATGGGGATATTGTTCTGCGAAGAAGTAACCTGCTGAGTGGCTACTGCCTGTCCTATGTAGACCCAATTATCAGAAATATCTTCGTCAGTATGGATCTTTTTCTGAAGTCTTATCGTAGTTTGACCGCTTACGCCGCTTATGTTGTACGCCCAACCTGCCACTGTCAGTGTCAGGTCGTTGAGACCATCGCCGTATACCGGGTCGTCATCGGATGCATCGTATTCGACCAGGCTGCCAGGTGTCGGATTGGCAAAGGTGGCTGTTGGTAAAAGTGAGTCAACTTCGAAGAGCTGGTTGGCCGGCGTTGATGTATTGCCAATTGGGTCGGTGGCAGTGAGAGTCAGCGTAGTCTCGCCCTGTGGAATCGGGTAATCGACAAAGTCGAGTGTAACCGAATTGCCGGAGTATCCCGGAATTGTAATCTCAGCGAAATAACCAGAGCGAGCCAGTCTTACTGTGCCGCCTTCCAGTGATTCGAGGTCACTGGTGTTTTGGGTGATAGTGACGGAAACACTGCTGGCCAGGCAGTTGTTATTGACATCGTTGGAGCTGCAATGGCTGGCGTTCAGGGTAATCTTGGCTCCACCGCCAACAAATGCCACTGTCGGCGGGTAAATATCTACTACATAGTTCAGGTTTGCGGCAGAAGCAGAAGAGCTGGATGAGTTGTTGTGGTCGTCTTTCACTATGGCGGTAATCACGCCGCTTCCGTTGGCCAGAGAGACTCCTGTGAAGGTATGTGACGCGCTGCTCATCGTCGCCGGACCAGCAATTAAAGTCGCTCCCTTGTATAAAGAGATGCTGTCGGCATCGCCGCTGGTGGCGATAGTCACGTCAACCAGCAGATTGCTTCCGCTGACCGTACCTTCGGATGTTCCGAGTATAATATTGGTGTTGTCGTTGGATTCGTTGTTGCTGTCCACAATTACAGAGGTAACTGTCGGCGCTTTGGAATCGAGATCGAGAGTAGTCGCCGGAGTGGAGTCGTAGTTGCCAACACCGTCAGTTCCTTCAATGAATACATGATGGATGGCTTCATTTTTAAGCGGTACGTTCTGCAACGTGGCGATACAAGATATGCCTACGCAATTTTCAACTATGCCCGTTGCGGCTTTATAGTAGCCAGGTGCCACACAGGATGGCAATACTGCACCGCTTTCCAATCCCTGATCGGAGCATAACGAAATAACCAGACCCGATTCGAAGCCGACTGTCAGAGCGTTGAAAGTAAGCTGGAATCCAGGTGTGTTTGTAAGCGCGTCCTGTGTGCTGTTCCATACCAGCGTCTGACCGTCCAGAAGTACCGGCGGGTTGCCTGCGCGAACTTCCAGTTCTGCAACGTATTCGATGCTGTAGTAGACATCCTTCGTTCCGGTATTGCCCAGGTCATCGGTGTGTGACAGGCGCAGTGTTATAGCGCCTTCCTGGAAAGTACCCGTCACAATTGCAGATCCATTCGAGGCAATATCAAAGTTGCCAAGCTGATACTCTGCACCTTCGCTGGGAATTACAGTTACGCTCAGCCTGCCGGTTCCGGCGCTGCCGCCGGTTACTGTCAATGTCATGCGCAACTGGAATCCGTCGTCCGGGTTCTGGTTCTCATCGTTGTTAAGAGTAAGTGTTCCCTGCGCCGGGTTGATGTTAATGAAATCAGGAGCCTGGGTATCGGCTATGGAGTAGAACGCATAAGCATTCGATTGGTTGCCGGCTTTATCGGTGGTTTGAGCTGTAAGCTTGAGCTTGGTGTTGTATGGAATCGTTCCGCTCAGGTAAAGTGTAACCGCACTGAATGTCGCCTGGCCATTGCTGCCGAAAGTAGAATCGTAAACCTGAGAATAGCGTGACAACTGGTCAGTGACTGTCAATGTAATGGCCTGACCGGATTCTACGCCGTTGTTGCTGTCGATAGTAAAGCTGGTCTGGAAACCGGTAACACCCGGGGCTGAATCCACATCAACCGCCAGATAAGGAATAGGTGTTGCGACATTGGTCGGATTCGCGGGCCAGTTTGTTTTAGCTGGATCGGGAACTACTGCAATGGTCGGAGCAGTGAAGTCCACTGACAGATTCAACGGGTTCGGAGAAGCCGGGCAGTTATTTTCGATGCCTTCTTTGTAGATGACTACGCTGAACTGATAATTCCCCGCTGATGGCATGGGAACATTGGAGAAAGTGTAAGTGCTGTCCTCTCCTAAAAGACCATTAAGAATCGGCGTGCCGTTTCTGTACAAAGTCAGCGGAGTAAACGGATCTGCCGGCAGCGAGCCCTGGCTGGCATCAACCACGATGTTCACTCGCACGCCCTGTGCCGTGTTACCCTGATAGGCGTTGGCAATTCCGAAATAAGTGTTATTTGCAGGAGAACTAATGCTGGCTGTCCAGCAACCCTGATTGACTGTGAAGCTGCGGCTGGTCTGTCCACTGTTGCCTGCAAGATCCGTAAATTCGACATCAAGTCTGTAGTTGCCGTCTGCCAGATGCACGAAGGTGTATTCCGCTGCTCCAGATGAGCTTATCGGGTATGCCGCTCCGGCCTGAGTCGGATTATCCGGATTATTTACGTTGTAAAGGATCATCGTAGTTTCAAGACCGTCAGCTTCGCCGGTAAGATCTACTACTACTGCAACGTCGTTAGTATCGGTAAACTCCTGCCCGTCTGCAGCCGGACTTGTGATAGTCGGCGTTGGATTCGCAGTGTCGAGGTTGACGGTAATCGAATCGTCAGCAGTGTTGCCTGCCAGATCCTCTACGCTTGCAACCATTAAGTAAGGCATATCGCCAGCGC
>Ga0172375_10004266_pt1 | contig 21258 bp, 18 predicted proteins | sample LakKiv1m_FD_114537 | JGI IMG/M metagenome (GOLD analysis project Ga0172375, IMG submission 114537) | Freshwater microbial communities from Kabuno Bay, South-Kivu, Congo - kab_092012_11.1m | ecosystem: Environmental > Aquatic > Freshwater > Lake | place: Democratic Republic of the Congo...
TCCAAGTTCGTCAGACCGAACCTGAGTGGGCAGGGGAGTTTGTTTTAAGTCAGACCCAATATTCCCTCCCCCTTGCAGGGGGAGGGTTAGGGAGGGGGTAGAAATGCAGTGGTTCCTCGACTCTACCCCCATCCTTGCCTTCCCCCTGCAAGGGGGAAGGAAGTTAGCGTTGCTGATTGGCTAGATGTCGCTGCAATCCATGCACTAGATTCTGCGTCAGCTCTGCTTGCAACTCTTCCAGCGGCACGATGATCCCTTGCTCGACACACTGCGTCACGCGCAGCCCTTGGTAGCCGCAAGGGTTGATGTAGGTGAAGGGGCTGAGGTCCATGTCCACGTTGAAGGATAGACCGTGATAGCAGCAGCCTTTCTTGATACGCAGTCCTAACGCGGCGATCTTGGCATCGCCCACATACACGCCCGGCGCATCTTCGCGCCCGGCAGATTTCACGCCGTATTCCGCTAGTAGGTCGATGACGGACTGCTCCATCAAGCGCACCAGCTCGCGTACGTTGATCTTCCAGCGGCGCAGGTCGAGCAGCAGGTACGCCACGATCTGGCCGGGACCGTGATAGGTGATCTGCCCGCCACGATCGATCTTCACTACGGGGATGTGCGAGGTGCGTAACAGATGTTCCGGTAGCCCGGCTTGGCCTTGAGTGAAGGTGGGCGGATGTTGCAGCAGCCAGATCTCATCTGTGGTGTCGGCCGTGCGCTCCTGCGTGAAGCGCTGCATGGCGTGCCAAGTGGGTTCGTATTCGACCATGCCGAGGGCGCGGATGTGGATGGGTGGATGTTGCATAAAATTCATCTCCTCTGTAGCCACCTCCCTAACCGTCCCCCGCGTTGCGGGAGAGGGGACAAACGAGGAAGGTCATGTCTGTTACAGCACCATCTTCACCATTGGGTGCGAGGTCAGATCACGATACAGATTGTCGAGTTGCTCGCGCGAGGTGATGTACACGGTGCAGGTGAGGCTGGTGTATTTCGCCGTACTACTGCTGCGCGATTCGACGTTTTGGCTGGTGAAGGTGGGCGAGTGAGCCTGCACCACTTGGGTGATGGCACTGGCGAAATCGGGGTGAGCAAAACCGAATACCTTGATGGGAAAGTCGCAGGGGTATTCGATGAGGGAGTCTTCGGTCGTGGTCATTTGCGCATCACTTCCTGTTTGAATGTCTGGTAGAGCGTATGGAGTTTTTCGAACATCGCGCCGGGTTTGCCGTTGCCTACGGGCTTGCCATCTAGGGTGGTGATGGCCATCACTTCTTTGGTGCTGGAGGTGAGCAGCAGTTCGTCGGCGCTGAACACTTCCGCTTTCATCACGCGGCGTATCTCGCACGGAATGTCATTCGCAGCAGCGATCTCCAATATCACGTCGTAGGTGATGCCGGGCAGCATCAGGTTGTCTTTCGGTGGGGCGAGCAGCGTGCCGTCCTTCACCACGAAGATGTTGCTGGCTGCACCCTCGGTCATGAATTCGTCATCACGGATGAGGATGGCTTCGGCACAGCCTACTGCCACGGCGGCTTGGCGTAGCAACACGTTGGGCAGCAGTGCGATGGCTTTGATGTCACAACGCAACCAGCGGTTGTCCGCCACGGTGATGCACGAGATGCCGCTCTTCAATAGTTCTGGGCTTGGCGTGGTGAGCGGGTTGCTCATCACGAACACGGTGGGCGTGGGCGCAGGAACAGGGAAGGCGTGGTCGCGTTTCGCCGCACCGCGCGTCACATGCAGGTAGAGATACTGGTCTTCGGGTGCGTTGCGGCGGATCAGTTCGTTGATGAGGGTCGTCCACTCACTCTCGCTGTGCGGGTTCTTGAGTTGGATACCGTCAAGGCTATGTTGCAGACGCTGCAAGTGTTCGGACAGGCGAAAAGCGCGCCGGGAATAGACGGGAATTACTTCGTACACACCATCCCCGAAGATGAAGCCGCGATCCAGCACGGGCACCTTCGCTTCTTCGATGGGCATGAATGCGCCGTTGAAGAATACCGTCATCATCGCTCCTTATTGGAAGAACAGGCGTATCGCATCCACGCCGCGCGAGAATACGTTCGCCAAAGGAACGCTCTCCAGCACGACAACGGGCAAGTCGAGATAGGGCTCGCCCTTGAGGGACAGGTGTAGCGTGCCGATAGCTTGTCCCGAGTTCACCGGTGCGATGAGGGGTTGTCGAGTCTCCAGCTTGGCGCTCAACAGATCGCGCTCGCCCACCGGCACCGTGATGCGGCGATCCTCGCGAAAGCCCACTTCGACTTGATGCTCGGTGCCTTTCCACATGCGCAAGGTGCTGACCGGTTGTTCCTTGCGGTACAGGACGACTGATTCGAAATCTTTGAAGCCGAGGTTCAGCAGACGTTGGCTCTCCGAGCTGCGCAGGTTCTCCTTCTCGGTTCCCAGCACGACGGAGATGAGGCGGCGGTCGTCGCGTTTAGCGGAGGCGACCAGCGAGAAACCGACCCCTTCGTCATGTGCGGTCTGCATCCCGTCCACATAAGGGTCTAGCCACAGCAGGCGATTGCGGTTGAACTGGTTGATGCTGTTGTATTTGTATTCGCGCAGGGCATACAGCGGATAGTGCTCGGGGAAATCGCGCAGCAAGGCGGCAGCCAGCAGGGCAAGATCGTGCGCGCTGCTGTAGTGTTGTTCTTCAGGCACGCCGGTGGCGTTGGCGAAGCGGGTGTTGCGCAGGCCGAGACGTTGCGCTTGTTTGTTCATCAGGTCGGCAAAGGCGATCTCATGGTTGGCAATGGCTTCGGCGAGTACGCGCGCGGCATCGTTGGCTGATTGCACCACGAGTCCGCGCATCAACTCTTCCACTTTCACTTCCTTGCCTACCTCGAGGAACATGCGCGGCTCTTCTTTTTCCAGACGCAAGGCGTAGGCCGTGGGTTCGAGTGATTGGCGCAGCGTTATCTTGTTCTGTTTCAGCGCATCGAGCACGACATAGGCGGTCATCAGTTTGGTGAGTGAGCCAGGGGCGATACGCGTGTTCGCATCATGCTCGATCAGCATCTGCTGGCTGCTGGCATCGTAGAGTGCGTAATGCTTGGCAGCGAGTAAGGGGTCGGCCGGGTAGGCGTGTGCGACGGAGAGGAGGCTGGATAGGACGAGCAGCAGATGAAGAGCGAGTTTCATGATGATGAGCGGAGTTTCAACCGCCGCGATTATACAGGCGCCCTTCGTGCTGGCACACAAAAGCCCTCCAGCGAATCAGAGAGTGCCTTAGAAACTGGCACCGAACTGCAATGCTTGATCGGCTTGTTCCGCTGCCTGCAGGGCGATGTCGTTCGCTTGGTCTGGATCGATGCCGAGCGCTTCCCATTCCGCGTCGCTCACTTGGTGGCCGACGAACTCGTGGAGGTCGGTTGCGCTGAGCAGCTTCTCGGTGACGTTGATGAGCCGCGCCAATGGCCCAGCTTCTTGCGCTCCCTCGGCATCGGGGGTGTGGTGGTAACGCAATACGGCGACGATCTCGCTCGGCAATCCCCAGTGCCGCGCGAACTCGGCTCCCAGCTCGGCATGCGAGATACCCATCAACTCATCTTCAATCGAGATCACCGGACGCTCGGTTTCGATCAGCATGCGGGTGAGCAGGTCGTCGCTGAGCTGACTGTCTAGGTGCGCCAACGCGAGGAAACCGATGTCATGCAACATGCCGGTGAGGAAGATGAGGTCGTCAGCAGGGCGCAGTTTGAATGGCATGGCGCGCACCACGGGCAACATGGCGAAGGCTATTGTCATGTTGTGCAGCCATAACGCCTGCGGGTCCAAGCGACCGATGGGCTTGCTTGTCAGCGACATCATTGCGATGCCGGTGGCGATGGATTTGACCTTGGTCAACCCGAGCAACAGCGCGGCCTCTTTTACTGTGGAAGCCTTGCGCGATGCGCCCAGCAGAGGGGAATTGCCGAGACCGATGATGCGGGCGGAAATGAGCGGATCCTGCTCGATGAGCAACATCATCTGCCGCTCCCCCTCGTCGCTATCCAGTTTCAGTGCGAGCAACTTTTGGGCGATGACGGGCATGGCAGGCAGGCTATCTAAGTTCTGGATAGCCTGTTTCAAACCAACAGAATGACTCATTACATCGCCTCCTCATTGTGATGAGGGGCTCTTCGGCATAAAAGGAAGAATCTTTAATCCTTTTATGTGGGGCGTTTGGCAAGCTTTCGTTGCAGGGTGCGGCGGTGCATATTGAGCACGCGTGCGGTGGAGGAGATGTTGCCTTGTTGTTCATGCAAGACGCGGTTGATGTGTTCCCATTCCAGTTTGTCCACCGAGACAGGTTGTGCTTCCACTGGCGTATCTATATTGGCATGATGGCCAAACGCGGCAACGATTTCATCGGCATTGGCTGGCTTTGACAGATATTGGGTCGCACCCAGCTTGATGGCTTCTACTGCCGTGGCGATGCTGGCGTAACCAGTGAGCATGACGATGCGGGTGGCGGGGTCGAGTTCATGCAGGGTCTGCACTAGCACCAAACCGGAAGCGCCATGCATCTTGAGGTCGATGACGGCGAATTCGGGTGGGCTGGCCTGTACTAGAGGCAGGGCGGTCTCGACGCTATCGGCGGTGGTCACGCTGAATCCGCGTTTTTCCAAGGCGCGAGCAAGCACGTTGCGGAAGGTGGCGTCATCATCCACAAGCAACAAGGTCGGGGTGTCGTTGGCGGTCGGATTCATGCGGGAAGACCTTGCAGCGGGAGCGTCACTTCGGTGGTGGCACCGCCACCATCGCGGTTGAACAGGCGCACGTTGCCGCCCAGTCTTTCCAATGTGGCATTGGCTAGGAACAGTCCCAATCCGCGCCCTTCCTCTTTGGTGGTGAAGAATGCGGAGCCGGCGCGCGCTGCGGCTTCGGGTGTCAAGCCGAGGCCTTGGTCTTGGATCTCCAATACGATGTTCCTGTCATCCCACCGCAGCATGATCTGCATGCCTTCTGACGAAGCGTCAGCCGCGTTGTTCAGTAGATTGAGCAGCGCGGCGCGCAGCGCGGGGTCGGCACGCAAACGTGGGGCGGGCTGCACACCGGAGACTTGGTAGGTGTAGTGCACGGTCGGTCGCAACAGCTGCCATTCATCCAGCACACCAAACAAGAACTTCTCGATATTCATCAACTCAGGGGTCTTTTGAGCGTCATTCACCAGTGTGTCGATGATGCGTTTGCAGTTGCGTACTTGGTCGTCGAGGAGAGTGAGGCTATCCTTCTGATCTGGTGAATCACAATCGTTCTTCATTTCGCCGATCACCACCGACATGGTGGATAGGGGCGTACCTAATTCATGAGCCGCACTGGCGGCCAATGTACCTAGAGACACGATACGTTCGTTGCGCAAGGTCTCTTCGCGCACTTGGGTGAGTTGCGCCTCGCGCAATCGAACCGCCGCCGCCATCTCTACAGCGAAATAGGCGATCACCGTCGCGCTGATGACGAAGCCTAACCACATACCCAGCACGTGAGCGTTGAACGCATCGCCTAACGGCGAGGAGTCAGACGTTGCATTCACGGGGGCAGATTCAGGTTCGGTGCGGCAGTAGTCAGTAGGGGGTTCCTCGGGCTGTTGCATCTGATGCTGACTGTGATCCATCGCCATCGCGGTATGGTCGTGCACGGGTGCCGCCGTGGCTGCCGAAGCGGCGGCGACGGCTGTTGCTGTATGTCCCGCGTGTCCTGCATGCCCATCCCCTGTTGGCAACGGTACGTACCACACCATCAACAAGCTGTAGCACGCCACGGTCAAGGCGGCCATGCCCCAGGTGTAGCGGCGCGGCAAGGTGGCGGCGGCCAGCACCAACGGCAATAAATAGAGCGAGACGAAAGGGTTGGTCGAGCCACCTCCGAAGTACAGCAATACCGTCAGCGCGTTCACATCCAGACATAACTGCAAGAACAGTTCGAGGTTGCCGACCGGATAGTCGAGCGACAAGCGCCACCACGTGAGCCAGTTGACCAACACCAAGAACACCACTGTGCCGATCATTGGCGTCCATGCGAAATCGGTACTGAGGAAGCGGTGCACCAAAATCAGGGTGGCGAACTGCGCCAAGATCGCCCAGCTGCGTAGCATAAAAAGCCGGCGCAGATGCGAGTGGCCTGTTTGCGTGGAAAGAAGGGAGGATTTCATGGCAGCGGATTCTACTGGAAGCCCGTCGTTATTGGGGTGCGACAAAATGACGCAGAGTCGCTGTGAAAAAAATCCATAGAATGCGCGCAGATTTTTTCAGGGGAGAAGACATGCAACAAAAGATGATCGTGGCCGCTGTGTTGTTGGTGATGACCGGTGCCACCTATGCTGCCGAAATGGCGAGCTTGGATGAGGTGGTGGTGACGGGCAAAACAATGCCATCACCTGCGGCATCAAGCGAAAGCGAACTGAACAAGCAAGGTGTCGCCTCGAAGCGGGCAAGCACAAGCGATACCGCAAAGATGTTGGAAGACCAACCAGGTGTCAGTCTCAACAGCGCAGGTGGAGTATCAAGTCTGCCTTCCATTCATGGTATGGCGGATGATCGTATCCGCACCAAATTGGACGGCATGGACCTCATCTCTTCATGCCCGAATCACATGAATCCACCACTTTCTTATGTGGATCCAAGCAATATTGCGTCGCTCAAGGTATACACCGGCATCGCACCTGTGAGCGTTGGTGGTGACAGCATCGGTGGGGCCATCGTCGCTGAAACAAGCGCACCAAAATTTGCTACGCCTAACCAAGGAAATATCGTGGCGGGTGAGGTGGGTGCTTTTTATCGCAGCAACAACAAGGCGATGGGCGGCAATGTCGGCGCGACCTTCGCGACGGAAAGTTTCAGCCTTAGCTATAGTGGTTCGACCAGCAAAGCCGACAACTACACCGCAGGTGGTGATTTCAAGAATTATGACTTCACGGGTCGTCTAGGTCACACCTTGGCGCGTGATGAAGTGGGTTCTTCTGCTTATCAAACTCGCAACCATTCTCTGGGATTTGCTTTCAAGAGCGACAGTCATTTGTTCGAGGCCAAGCTAGGTTTGCAAGACATGCCTTACCAACTCTATCCGAATCAACGCATGGATATGCTCGGCAATGACCAGAAGAGTTTGAACCTACGTTATCTTGGTCAACTTGATTGGGGTTCGCTAGAGGCGCGTGCGTATCAGGAAACGGTCGCCCACTTCATGGATTTTGGCGCGGATAAGCGCTTTTGGTATGGCAATGGCACACCGCCAACAGGTTCGGGTGGCCCCACTGCTGTTGACGGATCTCCTTGTAGTCCGATGAGCGCAACTTGTGCAGCAGGCATGCCTATGTACACCGATGGCAAGACGACAGGCGTCAGCCTCAAAGCGGATGTGGCGTTGAGCGAACAAGACTTGTTACGTGTCGGCGGCGAATTGCAGCAATATCGACTCAATGATTGGTGGACACCTTCCGGTGCGATGATGATGCCGGGTACGTTCTGGAACATCAAAGACGGGCAGCGTGATCGCACTTCCCTTTTTGGTGAGTGGGAAGCACGCAACAGTCCACAGTGGATGACATTGGTAGGTGCTCGCGTCGAGAAGGTGAAGATGAATGCCGGAGTTGTCAATGGATATGCAGCGACCAATGCGATGACTTCAAACCAACTGCGTGACAGTGCGGCTTTCAATGCCCTTGATCGTCAGAAAACCGATAACAACTTCGATGTGACCGCATCGGCACGTTACACCGCCAACGCTCAATATGACATCGAGTTTGGTATGGCTCACAAGGTGCGCTCACCTAATATGTACGAACGTTACACTTGGTCTACTTGGCAGATGGCCGCGTTGATGAACAACTTCGTCGGTGATGGAAATGGCTATCTGGGCGATGTCAATCTGAAGCCGGAAAAAGCGAACACGCTTTCTGCGACGTTTGATTGGCATGCTGAAGACAACAGTCGTTGGGGGCTCAAGGTCACGCCTTATTTCACACAGGTCAGCGATTACATCGATGCAGTGCAGTGGACTGGGACTACCAATACAGCAACTACGACATTGCTGACCAATAAGTTCAGCGTGCTGAAATACGCTAACCAATCAGCACGTCTGTATGGTTTCGATCTTTCGGGGCACATGGTCTTGGCGGAAAGTGGGCTGGGTGAGTGGGGCGCGACAGGTCTGCTCAACTATACCAACGGCAAGAATGAAGATACGGGTGAGGGGCTGTACAACATCATGCCGCTGAATACCAAGCTGGCATTGACCCAGAAGATGGAAGGTTGGGATAACAGCGCGGAACTCGTATTGGTGCAAGCTAAAAACACGGTGTCCACGGTGCGCAATGAGATCAAAACACCGGGCTACGGCCTCGTTAATCTGCGCGGTAGTTATGCGTGGAAGCAGGTGAGTGTCAATTTCGGCGTAGAGAATCTGTTGAATAAGTTCTACTACCTGCCAACGGGTGGAGCCTACACTGGACAAGGCACGACCATGACCAACCCTGCGTTGCCGAATTATCCTCAGTGGGGAACGGCTGTACCGGGCATGGGGCGTTCGTTGTACACGGGCATTAACTACAAGTTCTAATCACGTTTGATGACTGTGGCAAGTTGAACAGTCTTTTTGAGTGCCTGATTCGGGCTAGAATGACGCGCCGCATCGAAAGGTGTGGCGCGTTTTATTTAAGGAGAAAGCAATGAAAAGAATTCTGATGACGAGTTTGTTGGCGATGGGCGCAATGACATCCGCTTATGCAAGTGATGTGACAGTGAAAGACGCTTGGTCGCGTGCGACCGCGCCCGGTCAAGACAGTGCGATGGTGCAAGCGGTCATCACCAGCAAGAAGGCCGCCAAATTGGTGAGTGTCGCTTGCAAGGATGCCGCTACGTCTGAACTGCACAGCATGGTGATGGAAGGCGAGATGATGAAGATGCGCCAAGTGGATGCCATCGAACTACCTGCGGGCAAAGCGGTGGATTTGGGCGCAGCAGGCTATCACCTGATGCTGATCGGATTGAAGAAGCCACTCGAAGCAGGTAAGAAGACTCATTGCGAGATGATCGTACGCGCTGCGGATGGCAAAGAGACCAAGGTGCAATTGAGTGCCAAGGTCAAGCCGATGGTTGAGTCCGCGCATCACGAGCATATGCATCACCATTAAAGCAGGGTGTCATTCCCGCGTAGGCGGGAATCCAGTTTTGTTTTGATGCTTTCGATAATTAACTAGATTCCCGCCTGCGCGGGAATGACGATGCCAAATTTGCGGAGGCAATCATGTTGCGAAGACTGTTGAGTGTTGCGATGTTGATGTTGGCGACCCAAGCATGGGCGGGTGCCAATGATGTGATGGTGGACAAGGTTTGGATGCGCGAGAGCGTACCCGGTCAGCAATCCGTCACTGTGCAGATGAATCTCTACGTGACTAAACCTGCGCGATTGGTCTCCGTGAGCAGTCCGGTTGCTACCTCGGGTGAGATTCAGAATGTGGAGAAACGCCACGGCAAGATGCAGACCTCCTCGGTGACGAGTTTGAAACTGATTCCTAACAGCACTCTCATCTTCGGCAATCGCGGGCTCTACTTGGTATTGAATGGTTTGAAGCGCCCTCTCAATATCGGCGACCGCATTCCCGTGAGTCTGGTCATTGAGATGGGGGGCAAAAAACAGACGCTTGATGTCGAGGCGGAAGTGAAGGCACTGGAACTCAGCTACAAGCATTACAACGATCCAACCGTAAAAGATCATAGATAAATCGGTTGGCTGTGTCGCATTGGATCCGAAATGGTTAGCAATGCGGCGCGGCGCACCTGAGCCGTTTCTGATAAAGTTCATCCCATTGCAGATTGGCAGGAAACACGGGAGGACGACATGAACATTTTTCAAAACAAGACATTTTGGATTGGCGCTGCGTTGGTATTGCTCATGGCAATTACGCGTTACCAACATTTTGGTTCGGCGCTGACCTTACCCGACGCTTCCTATGCGGTGTTCTTCTTGGGGGGATTGTTCCTTGGCCGCATGCGTGATGCGTTGGCGATGTTGGCGGTATTGATGCTTGAAGCGGGGTTGGTTGATTTTTACGCAATCAATTTCAACGGCATCAGCGCCTACTGTGTGACTTCGGCTTACGGCTTCATGGTGTTCGCTTATGCAGCATTGTGGTTCGTGGGGCGCTGGACCGCGCCACGCTATGGGTTTTCCGCCAATGGCATTGCGAGCTTGGCAGTCGCGGCAGTGTTTGCAGGTAGCCTTGCTTTCGTCATCGCTAATGTCAGTTTTTATCTGCTGGCGGGTTACTTCGAGAGTATGAGTGCAGTCGAGTACGTGTCACGCGTCAGTCAATACTACGTGTCCTATGTCGCTGTTTTGTTGATGTACACAGGATTGGCGGTGGGTGTGCAGATGTGGTTGGGTTCGCTACACGCACCACAGCGTGCCAACCGATAGTCGCAAAAATCTCTCGCAAGCGGTTGACACTTTGTCCGCATCTGGCAAAATCCAAACCCTAGTTTTTCAGTCAAGTTTCAACCCCTCATCAATCTTAGGAGAACATCATGGCCGTACTCGTAGGTAAGCAAGCGCCCGATTTCAACGCAGTTGCCGTCATGGGCAATAACGAGATCAACGAAACTTTTAATTTGAAAAAGCACATCGTGGGTAAATACGCAGTGGTGTATTTCTACCCACTCGATTTCACCTTCGTGTGTCCGTCCGAAATTATCGCGTTCGACCACCGTTTGGAAGAATTCAAAAAGCGCAATGTAGAAGTGATCGGCGTTTCGATCGACTCTCACTTCACCCACTTGGCTTGGAAAAACACGCCCATCAATAATGGCGGTATCGGACAAGTGAAATATCCCTTGGTGGCCGACATCAAGCATGAGATTTGCAAAGCCTATGACGTGGAAGCCGAAGGCGGTGTCGCCTATCGCGGTTCCTTCCTTATCGACCGTGCTGGCGTGGTGCGCCACCAAGTGGTGAACGATCTGCCACTGGGCCGCAATATCGACGAGATGCTGCGCATGATCGACGCGCTGCAGTTCACCGAAGAGCACGGCGAAGTCTGCCCAGCCGGTTGGAGCAAAGGCAAAGCAGGCATGGGCGCTTCCACCGAGGGCGTTGCAAAGTACTTGGCGGCACACGCTAAAGAACTGTAAATCCCCAGTACCTTCCACCGAAAAGGCTGCCGTATCCCGGCAGCCTTTTCGTTTGGAGGAAGACTGCTAGAATACCCGCCGTCATTGGGGTTTAATCTAAAGCTCGCGCAGCGACTCGTTTGCCCTTTCTCCCGCCAGCGTGGGAAAGTTGGATAGGGGGAACGGGTATGGCAAGTTTCATTTAGAGGGTGGGCACACTGGCCATACCCGTTAGGATGCAAGTCATGCTGATCTGGTTCGTCGTTCTCTATCTGCTGGTCTCCGTGGGCATCGGCCTTTACGCCGCCACGCGGGTACATAACGCCAAAGATTTCGCGGTGGCGGGGCGGCATCTGCCTTTGCCCATCGTCACGGCGACAGTATTTGCCACCTGGTTCGGTGCGGAGACGGTGTTGGGGATCTCGGCGACCTTCGTGAAAGAAGGCATGGGCGGCGTGGTGGCCGATCCCTTCGGCGCTGCGCTGTGTCTGATCTTGGCGGGATTATTCTTCGCCAATAAGTTGTATCGCATGAACCTGATCACCATCGGCGATTTCTATCGTTTGCGCTACAACCGCGCAGTGGAGTTGATCGCGGCGGTGTGTATCGTGGTGTCTTATCTCGGGTGGGTATCCGCGCAGATCATGGCGCTCGGTCTGGTGTTCAATGTGGTGAGTGGCGGCGCGGTATCGCAGGAGATGGGCATGGTCATCGGTGCGTTGATCGTACTCACCTACACCACCTTTGGTGGCATGTGGTCGGTGGCGCTGCTCGATTTTGTGCAGATGACCGTCATCATGGGCGGCATGTTGTTCATCGCGTGGTTCGTCAGCGGCATGACGGGTGGGGTGGGGGCGGTGGTGGCACATGCCGAGGCTTCCGGCAAGTTGGCTTTCTTCCCGCAGGGCGATTACACGCACTGGGTGCCGTTCATTGGCGCGTGGCTCACCATGATGTTGGGTTCAATCCCGCAACAAGACGTGTTTCAGCGCATCACCTCGGCCAAAAATCAAAAGACCGCCGTGCGGGGTTCCGTGTTGGGCGGTTCCCTGTATTTCGTGTTCGCCTTCGTGCCCATGTTCTTGGCCTATTCCGCCACGCTGGTCGATCCCAAGGTGTTTAGCGAGCTATTGGAGCAGGACTCGCAATTGGTGTTGCCGACCCTCATCCTGGAACACACGCCCGTGTTCGCGCAGGTCATCTTCTTCGGCGCATTGCTCTCCGCCATCATGAGTTGTTCTTCCGCCACCTTGCTGGCGCCCTCGGTGGCATTCACCGAGAACATCCTCAAACATTTCATCTTGAAAGGTATGGATGACAAGCAGTTCCTGCTGGCCATGCGCATCACCTTGTGGTGTTTTGGCGGAGTGGTGCTGGGTGTGGCGATCAATTCCGAACTGAGCATCTTCAAAATGGTTGAGAGCGCATACAAGATCACCTTGGTCGCCGCCTTTGTGCCGCTGGCGTTCGGCCTGTATTGGAAGCGCGCGAATGCGCAGGGGGCGCTCACCGCCATGGTGATGGGGCTCGCTACGTGGTTATTGTGCGAGGTGTTCGAGCCATCGCAGATATGGCCGCCACAACTGGTGGGGCTGATGGTGAGCATGATGGGCATGGTCATCGGGTCGCTGTTGCCGAATTGGATGGGGCAGCATGTCGAGCCGCACCGTCATCCCAATCACCACATCGTGACCCAAGCGGAATCTCCTACTTGAACGTCATCTTGCTGTCACAATTCTTCAATACCATCGTCATCCAATAGAAATGAACTCGATGGAGAGGACAATGACGACTGCAAATATCCTGTTGGTGGAAGACGAACCGGCGATCCAAGAGCTGCTGGCATTCAACGTGGTGCAGTGTGGTTATCGCGCCATACAGGCCTTTGATGTGCCGGCTGCACAAGTTGAGATCAATCGTGCCTTGCCCGACCTCATCCTGCTGGATTGGATGTTGCCGGGCACATCGGGTGTCGAGTTAGCCCGCCGTTTGCGTGCCGATTCGCGTACACGCGACATCCCCATCATCATGCTGACCGCACGTACCGAAGAGCATGACAAGGTGTTGGGCTTGGAATCGGGCGCAGACGACTACATCACCAAGCCGTTTTCCCCGCGTGAGCTGATGGCGCGAATCCGTGCCGTGTTACGTCGCCGTGCGCCGCAGATGACGGATGAGACGGTGCGTGCCGAGGGTATCGAACTGTCCCCTTCCACCCACCGTGTGAGTGCCAAAGGAGTGAACATTGAATTGGGACCTACCGAGTTCCGTTTGCTGCATTTCTTCATGACCCACACCGAGCGTGTCTATAGTCGTACCCAGTTGCTCGATCAAGTCTGGGGTGACCATGTGTTTGTGGAAGAGCGCACCATTGACGTGCATATCCGCCGCTTGCGCCAGGCCCTGGAACCGTCAGGCATGGAGGGGCTGATTCAGACCGTGCGCGGCAGCGGCTATCGTTTTTCCAAAGATTGATTCCCAACTGTTCGCTAGGCGCATCCCCCGTATAATGCCGCCATTCAACCAGTGAACGGCATCAATCGTGAGCGATTTCTGGCAACGCGCTTTAGTCTATCCCCTCGTCGTCCTCGTACTCTCCCTATTGTTGTGGGCGATTGCCGGTGCTTTGCCTGCCGCACTGTTCTTTGGCGTGCTCACCTTGTGGCGTTTGTTCTTCCATTTGCGTAATCTGGCGGACCTGCAACGTTGGCTCGCTTCACCGGAAACCAACGATGTGCCGGATGGCTCGGGACTGTGGGAAGAGGCTTTTTCCAAACTCAACAAGATGATGCGCAACTTGCGCAAAGAACGCGAGAAACACGCTGCTGCGCTGTTGCAGATGGAGCAAGCGACGGGCGCACTGCCCGATGGCGTGGTCATTCTGGATGCCGCTGATCGCATCGAATGGTGCAATCCACTCGCCGTGCAACATTTTGGTTTGGACCCGGCGCGCGACATGGGGCAACAGATCACTTATCTGGCGCGGCAACCCGAATTCGTGCAGTACCTTTCGATGCGCAACTTCAGCAAACCCCTGGTCTTGCGTACAAATCGGCAAGACGGCATCGTGTTATCCATCAAGCTCATCTCTTACGGTAAGGATAAACGCCTGCTCATCAGTAGCGACATCACGCAACTGGAACGTATCGAGACCATGCGCCGCGATTTCGTGGCTAATGTCTCCCACGAATTGCGCACGCCGCTCACCGTGGTTAACGGATTCATCGAGACCATGCATGATATGCCGCAACTGGAGAATGACATGGCGCGCCGTGCATTAAGCCTCATGGGCGACCAGACGGTGCGCATGGAAAGTCTGGTGAATGACTTGCTCACCTTGTCGCGCTTGGAGAATGATCAGAATCCGCTGCGCGAAGAGACAGTCAAGGTTGTTGAGCTACTGAAAGAGATATGCCAGGAAGGTGAATTGCTCAGCAATGGCAAGCACAAGCTTCATCTTGAGATCGAGAGTGATGCCCAATTGTCGGGCAGTCGGGACGAGTTGCGCAGTGCCTTCACCAATCTGCTCACCAACGCCATCCGCTATACGCCGGAAGCGGGCGAGATCACCGTGCGCTGGCTAGAGAAGGAGGGATGCCCGACCTATTGCGTGCGCGATAGTGGCATTGGCATCGCACCTCAACATATCCCACGTTTGACTGAACGTTTCTATCGAGTGGACCGCAGTCGCTCTCGGGAGACCGGTGGAACGGGCTTAGGCTTGGCCATCGTCAAGCACATCGCCATGCGCCATCACGCACGGCTGGAGATTCAAAGTGTGGAAGGAGAGGGAAGCACGTTTTCCCTGATATTTCCAGCCCAGCGTGTTGTAGCCAAGTGATGCGGTCGCACCGAGTTCGAGCGGTAGCGACGGGGGGCTCAATCAGTTGGTCTTTGCGTTGGTGGCGCTGAAGCTGACGCGCTCGAAGTCGATCCCTTTTTCCACACTGAATCCCAAGCTCACACTCTGTTTCGTGTTGTCAGGCAAGGCTATCTCCAAGGTACGTCCTGCTTTGAACCATTCACGCGGCAATACCAGACTAGCGGGAATATTTAATTTTTCTATCGCAGGCAACAGCAATGCCGGTGCCGATCCTGATCGCAGCGATTCGTTGTCCGCGTTGCCGCGCACAATGACGGCTTGGGGTTGACCTGGCAGATAGCGCAGGCGAACGTAGAGCTGTCCGCTACGCGTTACGTTGACCACGCTGGTAAAGCCCAGCTTGTGCGTTGTGCTATCCGGTGTGAACACGCTGACGAGTTGTTGGTTCGCCAAACGTTCACCTACGGTCGTTTTGCGGAGCAGCTGGGCTCGCAACAGATTGTCTTCTTCTGCCAGCCATTCCTCAGGGACGAACCCCAGTTCCTTGAAAGCGTGTTGCCCTGTCTCATCCAGTACGCGACCAAAGGTCTCGATTTGACGTTGCGCATCTTGGTTGAATTTGGCCGTGTCTTTGATGGGCTTGAACGGTTTGCGCGCGATCTGTGCGTAGATTTGTTCGATGCCAATGCATACATGGAGGACACTCGCATCACGCGGTGAGTCCGCTAGCGAGTCAGGACGAGCTTCGCACCAACAGGCATGCAATTGATTGAGCAAGGCCACGCATTCCTTACTCGACAATTCAGTACCCAGTTCAACTTGTTGGGGGAATTGCCCCTGTTGCAACAAGATGGTTTTCACACGGATCAGCTTGGAGAGCGGCACCATCGCCAAATAACGCATGCTGGTGGCGGTGTTTTCAGGGCGCACTCGGCTGAGCGCCTGCGTGCCAGCGAGGTCTATACCCAGCGGGGGTGCATCCTCTTTACTGATACTACAGCGAGGTTCGATGGTGATGGCATCGCCCCACAGGGTGAGCCAACGTTCCGCGATGTGCCAGTGGCTACGCGACAGGCCAAGCAGACGTGCGCGATGCATGAGTAAGGTCTTGGCGTAAAGCGTGCGACACGAGATCGGATGCCCTGCGTGAAAGCGTTCATCGCGTACAAGCTCATTCTGCAAGCCTAGCGATTCGATATGTGAATACAGGCCATGCAGTTGTAGCCATGTCTTGGCATTGGGTTCGTAACCGGCGCGGAGGAATTCGCCAATTTGCAGGCTGCTAAATTGCAGGCTACGTTGACACAACAAGGCAGTCTGTGTGGCTAATGACTTATCCCCCATTCCGGCGCTTTGCAGGCAGCGCAGATATCCATTCAGTATGCTCTGCCACAAGTCAGAGAGGGCAAGCAACAACAAGAGTTCGTCGTCAATCAGGGGCAGTTTCTTGCCCGTCAGTTTTTTGGCGAAATCGTTCTGCACGACAGTTACGGTCTCGTGCAATTCTTCCAAGACATGCAAACGGTCGCTCCCTTTGAGGGGGTAACGGTTTAGTTCATCTAACTGTTTGCGCAACGTGGTGTGCGCCAAGTTGAGATTCGTCAGCTGCAGCTGACTCAACCACTGCGTGCACTCGGCAGCATTTTTGAATGCGGGGCAGGCGAGGTCATCGGTGGGTTCGAGTGCAAGCATGATGTCTATAACAACACTCTTTCGATGCCGCCATCGTTGGCGTTGGCGACATACTCGGCCATCCAATTCTCACCCAGCAGATGTTTTGCCATCTCGACCACGATGTAGTCGGTCGTTGTGCCTGCGTCGTCGTTGTAGCGGCTCAAACCCTGTTGGCATGCGGGACAAGAAGTGAGGATCTTCACCTCACCGGTGAAGCCATCAGCGCGCAAGGCATCTGCCCCTTTGCGCATCTCCTCTTCCTTGCGGAAGCGCACTTGCGTCGCGATGTGAGGAGACGCTACGCCGAAAGTGCCTGATTCGCCGCAACAGCGATCATTCAGCGGGACGCTACTGCCCATCAATTCGCCCACCACTTTGAGCGGTGCGTAGGTCTTCATGGGGGAGTGGCAAGGGTCGTGATACATGTAGCGAGTGCCTTGCACGCCTTGCAGCTTCACCCCCTTCTCCAAGAGATACTCGTGGATGTCGAGCAGGCGGCAGCCGGGGAATATCTTGTCGAATTGGTATTTCTGCAATTGGTCCATGCAGGTACCGCAGGACACGATCACCGTCTTGATGTCGAGGTAGTTCAGGGTGTTCGCCACGCGATGGAACAGCACGCGATTGTCGGTGGTGATCTGGTTTGCCTTGTCGTCTTGCCCGGAGGCATTCTGCGGATAACCACAGCACAAATAACCAGGTGGCAATACCGTGATCGCCCCCACTTCGTACAACATTGCTTGGGTCGCCAAGCCTACTTGCCCGAACAGACGTTCCGAGCCGCAACCCGGGAAATAGAACACAGCCTCCGAGTCTTCGTGCAATTTACGTGGATCGCGAATGACGGGGACGATGGTGTTGTCTTCGATGTCGAGCAGGGCGCGCGAAGTTTTTTTGGGCAATCCGCTTGGCATCGGCTTGTTGATGAAGTGGATGACCTGCGCCTTGAGCGCAGGTTTGCCCACCGTGGCGGGCGGGCGGTTAAGTTGGCTGTTGAGCAAGCCAAAACGTTTGGCGATGCGATGCGCGAGGCGCTGCCCCTTGTAGGCCCATTCGATCATTACCTTGCGGATCAGCTTGATGGTGGTCGGGTCGGTCGCATTGAGGAACAACATGGAGGTCGCCGTCACTGGGCTGAAGTTCTTCTTGCCTTGCTTGCGCAAGAAATTGCGCATCGCAACAGACACATCGCCAAAGTCGATGTTCACGGGGCACGGTTTCTCGCAACGATGGCACACCGTGCAGTGGTCGGCCACGTCGTTGAATTCGTCAAAGTGCTTGATGGATACGCCGCGTCGGGTCTGCTCTTCGTACAAGAAGGCTTCGATGAGCAACGAGGTGGCCAAAATCTTGTTGCGTGGCGAGTAGAGCAGATTAGCGCGCGGTACGTGGGTCGAACAGACTGGCTTGCACTTGCCGCAACGCAGACAGTCTTTGATGGAATCGGAGATGCTGCCCAACTCGCTCTTTTCCAGAATCAAGCTCTCCAGCTCCATCAAGTTGAAGCTGGGGGTGTAGGCGCGCTCAAGATTGCTACCCGACAACAATTTACCCTTGTTGAAACGACCTTCAGGATCAACCTTTTGCTTGTAGGCAGCGAAAGGCGTGAGTTCCGCTTTATCAAGATAATCGAACTTAGTGATGCCGATGCCGTGCTCACCCGAGATGACGCCGCCCAAGTCCTTCGCCAACTGCATGATGCGATCCACGGCGGCATACGCCTGTTGCAACATCACGTAGTCATCCGAGTTCACTGGGATGTTGGTGTGCACGTTGCCGTCGCCCGCATGCATGTGGAGTGCAACGAACACACGGCTCTTCAATACGTTCTGATGCGTGGCATTGCAACGGTCAAGGATGGGCTCGTACGTGCTACCACTGAAGATATGACGCAACGGTTCGCGTAATTCGCGCTTCCATGAGGCGCGTATGTTGTGGTTCTGAAGTGCTTGCAAGACGGTCGAGTGCTGAGAGCTGAGTGCTGAAGATTGTGCCGCCCACTCGGCACTCAGCGCTTTGAACTCGGCACTCTCGACGCTTGCCTCGAGGTTGTTCAGCAACCAAGTCCAGCGCGTGCGCACCTCGGTCAGCAGTTGCTGTGCCTGGTGGCGACGGTTGCCCAGCAGCTCGTCATCGCCCAGTTGGGCATCGTCCTGGTAACGCAGGGGCAAGTCGCCCGTGAAAAATTCGTCGAGGGCGTCGAGCAGTTTGATCTTGTTGCCAAGGGATAGCTCGATGTTGATGCGCTCCACGCCGTCGCAATAGTCGCCCATGCGGGGGAGTGGAATCACCACGTCCTCATTGATTTTGAAGGCGTTGGTGTGTTTGGCGATGGCGGCGGTGCGCGCACGGTCTAGCCAGAATTTCTTGCGCGCCTCGCTCGATGCGGCGATGAAGCCTTCGCCGTGGCGCAGGTTCGCCATGCGCACGATCTCGGACGCGGCCTCGCCCACTGCGCGTTCGTCATCGCTCACTACGTCGGCGATCAACACCATCTTGGGGCGCGTGCCGCGTTTCGACTTGGTGGCGTAGCCCACCGCTTTCAGATAACGCTCGTCCAGATGTTCTAACCCGGCAAGGAAAACAGGCGCAGGGCGCAGGGAATAGGGCGCAGGGTGCGTGCCGCGCTGGTCGAACAGTGCGGTCACTTCCATGATGGCAGGCACCGCTTCGTGCACCTGCCCAAAGAATTCGAGACACACGGTGCGCGTGAATTTGTTTTCTCGGTGCAGGATGAAACGCGCCGAGGTGATGATGCCGTCGCAGCCTTCCTTTTGGATGCCGGGCAGACCGGATAAGAATTTGTCGGTCACATCCTTGCCCAAGCCCGCCTTGCGGAAAGCACTGCCAGCGATGGTCAATAGCTCGGGTTCACCGACCGGTGTTTTGCCATCTTCGCGGTAGCGCGTGATGCGAAACGATGCTTGCTCGACATCGTGAATCTTGCCGAAGTTGTGGTTTAGACGCACCACCTCCATCCACAACCCATCGGGGGTGACCATCTTCCAAGAGACCAAGTTATCCAGCGCCGTGCCCCACAGTACTGCCTTCTTGCCGCCCGCATTCATCGCCACGTTGCCGCCGATGCAAGAGGCATCCGCCGAGGTGGGATCGACCGCAAACACCAAGCCGTTGCGCTCCGCCGCTTCCATTACGCGACGGGTTACCACGCCCGCGCCGCAATGGATGGTGGCATAGGGTTGGTTCACGCCAGGCAGGAGCATGGGTTCGACTGCGGAGAGCGTGTCCAGCTTCTCGGTGTTGATGACGGCGGAATACTTGTCCAACGGGATCGCACCGCCCGTGTAGCCCGTGCCGCCGCCACGCGGGATGAGGGTCAGCCCCAATTCGATGCAGGTGCGCACCAAGGGGGCAACTTCTGCTTCGGTATCGGGATGTAACACCACGAACGGATATTCCACGCGCCAGTGGGTGGCATCGGTCACGTGTGAGACACGTGCCAAGCCATCGAACTGGATGTTGTCGCGCCGAGTATGTTTGCCCAGGGCGCGCAGAGCGCGCTTGCGCAAATCCAAGGTTGTCTCGAAATCCAATGCAAAGCGCTCGATGGCACGCTGGGTGAGTTCCAGCAAACGGCCCACTTTGGTGTTGTTCTGTCTGCGCGCTTCGATCGCGTTAAGGCGGTGATACAGCGCACCGATCAAAGCCTTGCGGCGCTTGTTGTTGCTGAGCAGGTCGTCTTCCAGATAGGGATTGCGCGTGAGTACCCAGATGTCGCCCAGCACTTCATACAGCATCTGTGCCGAGCGGCCCGTACGCCGTTCTGCCCGCAACGTGTTGATAATGTCCCACGCTTCCGCACCAAGTAGGCGCAACACGATCTCGCGGTCAGAGAAGGAGGTGTAGTTGTAGGGGATCTCGCGGAGTCTAGCGTTCATGCCGTTTGCCTTACGTTTCAAGGCGCGCATTCTACCTTAAGCCTCCTATTCTCTCGACCCCGACTCGTATGTGGGTTAGATCGCAAGGTCGGACTTTCCCGAAGCAAGACGATGCGGCGATAATGCCATGAGCCAACCACGGGAATAATCATGTTGCATGCCTTTACATTGAACAGGGGGCACCTCCTTCGTATCCGCGTCGAAAAGGAAGACGACCTGCGTGCGAACGTACCTATTTGGGTAGATATGGTGGCGGCGACGCTGGAAGAGGTGGCGTGGGTAGAAGCCGTTTACGACCTCCGCCTGCCCATCCCGGACACCTGCGCGACATTGAAGCCAGCGCGCGTTTTTTTGAGCATGAAGGCAATTTGCATCTGCGCTCTGACTTTCTATCTGGCACGGAGAGTCATTCGCACAGTGTTGCAGTCGCGTTCATCCTGAGCGGCGATACCTTGATCAGCATCCACGAGGTCGACCTGCCTATTTTTCGGCTACTGCGTATGCGGCTGCATGCCGAGTCGGGCGACATCCTTGATGCGCGCGATGTATTGATCGACCTTTATGGCATGGATGTGGAGTTCTCTGCGGATGCGCTGGAAGAGGTGTATGCCGATCTGGGCAAGGTCAGCCAAGAAGTGTTGGGGTCCACCGTGAGCGACAAACAGGCCGGCAACGCGCTGGCTGAGATTGCCCATTCTGAACATGTCAACGGGCGCATTCGGCGCAATGTGATGGATACCCAGCGCGGACTTTCATTTTTGGTGCGCAGCAA
>Ga0172375_10004267_pt1 | contig 21256 bp, 23 predicted proteins | sample LakKiv1m_FD_114537 | JGI IMG/M metagenome (GOLD analysis project Ga0172375, IMG submission 114537) | Freshwater microbial communities from Kabuno Bay, South-Kivu, Congo - kab_092012_11.1m | ecosystem: Environmental > Aquatic > Freshwater > Lake | place: Democratic Republic of the Congo...
CCGGCGGCAAGTACGACAACTTTGTTTGGTTCAGTAACTACTACTGTGGATAATACTCTAATAGTATTAGTAGCGGCGAGAGATACTGATTCGGTAGCAGCAGCATGGGGACAAATAGCCAGTAATGGCAATATTAAAGGAATAAACGAATTGACCGACAACGGAACTACTTCCGGAAACGGAGGCGGACTGCTAATTGCCAACGGAAATTTGGCTACAGCCGGGGTGGGAGGGACATTGTCGGCACCGGTGGCTTCATCAATTAATGCCACCATGGTAATTGCTTTACGAGGGGCGGTAGATACGCAGGAAGTAGCGTCGATAAGAGTGCAGGAGGATGATGGCGCTTTTGGCGGATGGACTGACGTCGCGACCGTATTGGATATAGGTAAAAGTAGCGGAGTGGTAGTGCATAGCAAATCTGAATCATTTTCGCCAACATCGGGGAAGAACTATCGGATAGCCAAAACAATAACTAATTCAAGGGGGCATTCAATTGATATCTATAATGCCAAAATAATTGTCGATCAGACTGCTTTGACGAGTATCGAAAAACTCGAACCTCAATATTTATTATTAAATACAGTCTCATCATCAATTGGCGGAACTCTTGGTTTTGCTCAACTATGGGATTCAACTGAATGGCAAAGAACTACCAATGTTTATAAACATGCGGTTGATTCAATGGGGGTGGGAACCAGTGGACAGCTGGTAGATATTGATAATAGTAACACTTTAGTTACCGGCTCCAAAGTAATGGGAGCCGGTCAAACAATCAGCGGTAGTTTAACTATGCCGACCACCGGTCATCGTTTTGACACTTGGCTTCTCGGATCTGGATCTGTTAACGCCAGCAGAATACTGGCGCAGGTAACCATTGATGCTGCTTTGGTAGCTACCGAATATACTCAAGCCAGCTTTCGTTGGTCAAACGATACTGAGGGAGAAACCCATACGACAAGTTGGTTGGCGGCGGAAAACATCGGGATAACTAATGTTTCAAAGAATGCCAATGTTAGGGTTAGATTCTCGGTTAAAAACATAGGTGATACCGGAATTGCCTCTTATCGTTTACAAATAGCTCCACTGGGAGCTTCAGTCGGCTGTACCGATGTGGCCTCCGGTAATTTTATTGATATGCCGACCACTTTTGGAGTTGGTACCAGTGTGGGATTAATGACTACATCCCCTAATTTTGCCAATCAAGCTACAACTACCCAACAGCTAACTCCCTCATCGACCGCCTTTATTGCCGGTAAAATGGTGGAGTCTTCTTCAAATCAAACTAATTCAATTACTTTGACTCAAAACAGTTATACCGAAATGGAATATGTCTTTCAGATGACGAACTTTGCAACTGATGGTACTGCTTATTGTTTTCGTACCTCTGATGCCGGCTCGACTTTGGCATATTATACTCAAAGTGCTAAATTGACAATTGTCGTTCCGATTACTGCTGCCTCATTTCAACGAAAAACTGTCTATGATGAACAAAACTCAACATATTGGCGCAGCTTTAGTGATGGTCTAAAAATAGTTAATGAATATTCAAGTAATGGTACTGCCTGGTCAACCGGTTCAACACTGGCTTATCCTACCAGTGACTTTTCAGTCTGGTATGCCTCAGTTGGCAATACTGAATTCATATTCACTGCCGTAAGTGATAATAATGATATTAAGATTCGGCGGGGAACTTTAACCGGTAGCGGAGTTACTTGGGATACTGACGTAGCTACCATCTTTGATGGTACCTCGACCAATAATTCTTATTCTTACCCCTATATTTCCCTGGACACTCCCGTTTCCGGTAACCCCCACATTTGGGTTTCGGCCAGATACTTTAACGGTACCAATTATGTAGTCAAAATCAGAAGTACTATATCCACTGCTGAGACCAGTCTTTCAACCTGGACTTACAATACCGATAACCAAGTCAGTGCCGGTCAAGCAAATAGCAATGTTTACGCCAATATTGTGCCATTATCTTCGGGTAACATGTATGCCACTTTTGTAAGTGGGACTGTCATTGAAGGGTGTAAATGGAATGTCGATATTTCTGTCTGGCAAAGTTCAGCCGGAGTGGGTTGTGGCGGGTTGGGGATACCGTCTATAATAGATGATGCCAGTAATTTTGGGACGACACAGGTGGGTGATCGAAATATCATTAAAAATAGTTCAGGCAATTTATATTCAGTCCTAATAGATGACTTGGATGTCGGGGGCACGGCAGTCGAGGTGTGGAAAAGTACTGACGGTGGAGCTAATTGGGCAGAAATGGACTCAGCGAATCACAAAATGGCCCTATACGAGGCTGTCGCCGCGGCAATAGATATGGATGATGTTATTCAAATTATTTATAATGACCCTAATAATCAGTTGTTTTTTACAACTTTTGATGCTCAATCTGATCAATATGTTGGTACACCGGAGATAATTGGATCGTGTGCTGCAGGTTGTCAAAACTTAGACATTGAAATTGACGCATTAGGTAGTTCTCATCTTGCCTTTGTCGACTTTGATGTACAAGATACTCAGAATTCAGGGATACTTTTTGCCAACCGAATCAGTTATATTTGGGAGAATCTTACCACTATAGTATACAGCGCTTCTAGGATATCTGGACTATCAATGGTGATGGATAGTAACAATATACCAATAATTACCTACATGAAATATCCTGAGGCTGATTTTATTGCCGCAATTGGAAATTCATATAATCCTACTTCCTTTACAATGCATACGGTAGACGCTGATGCCATAAATACTTTGTCAACCAATAGTGTTTCTGCGGCTTTGGATGTAGACGGTAAGCTGGTGACCGCCTATCTTGATTTGGGAGGATCTCTGGCCTTAGCAACTCACACTGGTACAGATTGGGCGACCAATTGGACAACTATCACCACCAGTACTAACAAAGCCTTTGACCCATCAATTGTAATACCTCCTAATACTTCGGACATTTATGTTCTTTACGGGGATGATAGTGCCGATTCAAAGATTGTCTATGATAAATATAGTGGTGGTTCCTGGTTGGGTGAAACAGTACTGGAAACACCGGGCAGTGGAGTCGATTTTCAAACAGTGAAAACGGGGTGGAGCATAGTTGATTTTAATAACTTTTTTGCTAATATTAGTTATTTGTATTCAGATGGTAGCGATACTTATTTCAATTCATTAAGTATTGGTGAAGATCCGACAAGAGATGCTATTGGCACTGGCACAGATACTTTGGCAGGTAATTTTTCTACAGTGGCTGACAGCGCCAATAATATTCATTTGTCATTTGTCGAAGATTTGGCAACTGATCAAGTCTCTTACAAGAAATTAGCTGTGGGAACGTCGGATTGGACTGCATCAACCTTAGTCTCAGGTGGTGCTGATAACAACGATGCTTATACTTCACTATCACTAGATACTACCAATAATTATCTTTATGCTTTCTGGATTGACACCAGTAACAGTAATGTCTTTTATAGTTTCTGTAATATTACTTCCGGCTGTGATGCTGCTTCTGAATGGACAGCAGAAACAGGTCAGGAAACCAATTGGTACAGTATTGGGACTAATACAAATTTAACTACTAATTATTCATCCCCGGGTAAAATTTTTGGAGAGTGGTCAAACGGTATTGGTATGCCCTATACTTTGATTTGGGATGATTTGACGGTTCAGCAAGGTAGTGCACCGTCGACTCCCTTACTAAATCAGTTGATGCGGCATGGAAATTGGTTCTTAAACGGAGTCCGCCAAAAATTTACATTCTAAAATGAAAATAATAAAAATATTAGGCATGGGACTGGTAATCGCCGGAGTAATCGGCTACTTTTTTGTAGACAAAAAAGAGACGGATTTGATTACGAGAGTAAATAATTTGATGGTGTTGCCTGATGAAGTTCCAAAAATAGCGATGGTAACGGATGCGACTAAGCTGGAAAGCGAAAAGTTTTTTAGATATGCTAATAACGGCGACCAAGTGTTGATATTTAATAATGCTTTGAAGGCGGTATTGTATCGCCCAAGTATCAATAAAATAATTGATGTGGCGGTGGTGTTGCCAGTAATATCTGAGAAAGTGTTGCCGACGCCAACAGTGGCTAGTGAACAAACAATAGCGTTGTATAATGGGACCAAAAAGGCCGGATTGACGGATGTTTTTGAAAAACTATTGAAAGAAAAATTTCCGAATATTATAATTGTGACCAAAGAAAAAGCAATAAGAAGTGATTTTGATAAAACTATAATTGTGGACGTGGCACAGAAAGATGAGACGGTAGTCAAAGAAATGGCACAAATTCTGGGAGCAACAATTAGCCCGTTGCCAAACGATGAAACAAAACCGGAGGTGGACTTAATTATAATTCTCGGGACTGATTCGATAAAACAATGACGAAGTTTATTTGGTTAATTGCCGGAGTGGGAATTGGAGTGATAGTGTTTGTCTATGGACAAGGGCCAGCTAAAGGAGAAATTGTAAAAGGAAAAACTGTTAAAGTTGTGCCGACAATTCAAGAATATATAAGATACGATGGGGAAAATATAAGTTTTGCTTATGAAAATAAATATGAGCTAAGGGAAAATTCGCCGGGATTGGCTTGGGAACTGGTGGGGAAAGGAGTGCCGGCAACAATAGTGATTACAAATAAAGATGACTCGAGCGGGAGGGTCGAAGAGGTATCCGGAGTTAAACTAAGGCAATTAAAAAATGCCGAGTATACCCAAGAATATGTAAAAGATGGTTTGATGTTTATGAAGTCTAATCCATTGGAATTAACCGCCTTTTTCCTGAAAAACGGCAAGTCAATGACGGTGTCTATGACAGCTAATACAAATGATGATAAAAATTACAAAGAAGAATTCCTAAAACTAGTTGAGTCGATTAAAATTTGATAGATTGACGAAATTTAGTTAGACTAATAAACCGGAATATATAGATTTTAAATATTTTTTACCCCAGTTGTTAAGCCAGAGCAAATTTATTGCGCTGATAAATCGGGAGTCTGTGTCCATTTTGGTATATAAGTAATTAAAATAAAAAACCCCCGGCAGCTGCCGGGGGTTTTTGAGTGGTGGACTCGAGGGTTCTAGATAGGATCCAATTTATATTGTTTTTGTTGCTTGGGAAAAACCATTCTCTGAAATGTCAACAAAAACCATATCACCGTTAAACATTAGTATTGAAGACATAACTTTTGTTTCTGGTTTGACTTGTTCTCTGATTACTGAAAGTTGATATAAGTCTTGTAACGATAAATTTAATCCAATTTCTCTGATTCCAAACCGAGTTTTGTCCGTTTCTTCTATTTTTGATGTTAATAAATTTGCTTTTAGATTTTCAGGAACATTTGGATGGGTATGTCCTAGTATAAATACATCACAATCAGGATTATCTATGGCTTGGGATAAAGCAATACCTGTCAACTGAGGATTAAAACTAACTGAAGTTTGTGAAAGTTGTTTGAAATCTGTATAAAGAAATCTGAGTTGGGTTAAATTGATTGTTTTGTCATCTTGTTTTCCAAAAATACAAAAAGGAAATTCTACACTCATGTCGAGATCACCCATTATTTCTTTCAAATTCTTAAGTTGAGATTCTACTTCTGGAACAATGATAATTTCAAAATTTGATTTGGGAAGACTTTCTGGAGGAATTGGAATGTTGGAAATACTATCAAAAGAGTTTAACTGTTGAGTTTGGCTAATTTTGTCAACGAGAGGCTGAAGGCCACTTTTATTGACTAGTAATAAAGTTGTTTCTTGATTAGTTAACATATTTAGTGGACTCGAGGGTTCTAGATTGGAACCAATTTATATCTGAATTTAAATCAATATACCAAATTCTGCGAGGGAGCGTATCCCCTGCTCTGCCTAATTACTAGAAAGATATGGAACTATTTAACGAAACTTGATGCAAAGGTTAAAACTTGATTGGGAGTTACATCATCGACAACACATCCCTTAACAGTAACAATTAAATTGTCGTTGTCGTTTGCATTAATAAAAAGATTAACGATTTCTAGCGTTAGTGGACCTAGATTGCATTTCATTCCGACAGTAATTCCACCAACAGTTAACTTACCAAAAATGTCTACAAACTCATTATGAGAATGTGTTTTTTCGACTAATAATTTTGCTCCGAGATAATTTTCGTCCATTTTTTATTTAATTTTTAATTTACACAATTTTACATTAATTTCTTAAATTTGTGAATTCGGGGGCCCTCATACGTGACTACTCTACGGATGGGTAAAGAATTGAACTGTGGACCAAAGGGTTCTTAATTGGAACCAGTTTATATCTGAGCTTAAATCAATATACCAGATACTGCGTGGAAGCGTATCCTCTGCTTTAGCTAATTACTAGGGAGGTATGGGGCTTTGGAAGATTAACTTTATTTATATTTTGCATAACACGAATCTTCAGATGTTTTTTTTACTTCTTGGACAACATCAGTCTTTTCTTTTTTTTCTTCCATTATTGACACAAGTGAGTTCACATCGTTTAGACAATCTTCAAGTTTTACTTTATTAGTTACTTGTTTTAAGTCTTTTTCGGCATCCATCAGTTTTAATTCTTTTTCTGCAACTTTACTTTCAAAGGTAATTTTGTTTACAAAATAATATCCAGCTGCTATTAGAACTAATAGACCAATTATTATTGTTACTATTTTTGCAGATTTTTTCATACAATTATTATAACAAATTGAAATTGTCAGTGGACTCGAGGGGAATTGAACCCCTAATATATCAATGCGAATGATATGTTATACCGTTTAACTACGAGCCCAAGAAATAATTACGAATTAAAAATTACGAATTACGAATTAATTCTTGAGATATTTTATCAATAGTTTGGTCAATAAGCACTTTTTCGTTGGCGGTAAAATTTTGTAAAACAAAGTCCTCCACGGCAACATGTTCGGGTGGTTTGCCGATACCAATGCGAATACGGTTGAAGGCTTGACTGCCTAAATGTTGAATGATTGATTCAACTCCATGGTGGCCGGCAGGACCACGGTCAAATTGAATTCGATACTCCCCTATCGGTAAATCGAGATCGTCATGAATGATAAATAGATCGGATAAATCAATTTTATAGAAATGAACTTGTTTTTGAACATAGATACCTGATTCGTTCATGTAGGTATCGGTTTTTTGATAGTAATTTTCTCGAGGCAAACTGTCGATGAATAAATGACCGACATTATGCCGAGTATTTTGGTATTTTTTGCCCGGGTTGCCGAGACCGATATATAATTTCATGGATTTATAGGTATAATTGTAAGTGTTATATATGTTAGCAGTTTTATATATTGTTTGCTAATTTGTTATATTCTGCTTCACTTATTATGGGAATGTGTAACTTTAATGCAGTTTGATACTTGTCCGATGATGACGGTTGATTGCAAATCAAATAACTTGTGTTTGAAGTCACAGTTGATAATACTTTACCACCTAATGAAATGATTTGTGATTCGAGTGTTTTGCGGGGACGAGAGAGAGTGCCAGTGATACAGAAGACTTTGCCTTCTAAATTTTTAATTTTTAATTTGGAATTTTTAATGGATATGTTTGTCATGATTGATTCGATCCAGTCACGACGTAAGTCAATACCATCGATGATTTTTTGGGCGAGAGTAATTTTAAAACCTTTGATTTTTAGAAGATCGTCTGCGTTGATATTGAGTAATTTTTCAGCAGTATCAAAACCGACGTCGACTAACTGTTGAACTCTTTTTTTGGAGAAGTTGGGAATAATGGCGGCGTCAAATGTTTCGACTACGCTCAACATTCTTTTTGATTGGATTTGGTTGATAATATTGGTGGCGGATTTTTCACCGAGATTGTCGAGAACGGCAATATCGTTTATAGATAATTTATAAAAATCTCCAGGTAATTTTATCTTGCCGGCAGTATAAAGTTTTTTAATTGTTTTGTCGGAAATGCCGAGAATATCTAATGTCTGGCAAAAAAGTTGGAGACAGCCAAGAATCTGAGACAAACAATTTGAAGAATTAGGACACTTGAGGAATTTGTGATCAGTGATCAGTGGTTGATGACAAGTTGGACAAGTTGTCGGAGGAGAGATATTACCAGGAGTGACCTTGGTAACAACTTCTTCGATGTGAGGGATGACATCACCGCGACGGGAAATTTTGACGATATCACCGATGTTTAGATTCATTTTTTTAATGAGATCGTAGTTGGCCAAAGAGGCGAAAGTAATAACGGCTCCTGACAAAACGATTGGGTCCACTTCGGCGACGGGAGTTACGTTGCCAAGTGGACCGACTTGCCAAACGACACGTTTGATTTGAGTAGAATCGGTACTGGCGGGAAATTTGTAGGCGACTTGATATTTGGGGCGGTTGTTTTGATTGCCCAGAGCTTGGGAAATATTTTGATCGTTAATTTTGATAACTAAGCCGTCAATTTCATAAGGATAAGAATTTCTTTTGTGTAACAAAAATTCCTGATAGAGTTTCTCGATTTCTTCAAAATTGGTGCAAACAATTGATTCGACGGTGGTAAAACCAAGTTGGTTTAGTAATTGTATTTTGTCTGATTCATCTAAGTTAGAAGAGATATCTACGGCATAGAGTGAACACAGTTCGGAATATTTAGAGTCAAGTCTTTGGGATATGCCGGAGGCGGCGTTGCGAGGATTGGAATACGTCATCGCGAGGCCGGAGGCCGTGGCGATCTCGTTTGGGATTGCTTCGTCGTCCCTCCTCGCAATGACGTTTAGTTTTTCAAAGTCTTTTTTGGTAACCATGATTTCACAACGGATGGAACCACTAAAATTACCCGGCAAATTTAAAACCATATTTTTCATCTTAACGACATTTTGGGTGATGATATCACCGACTATTCCATCTCCTCTAGTAATAGCTTCGACGAGTCGGCCGTTTTGATATTCAATTTCGAGAGAAATACCGTCGCATTTTGGCTGAACGACAAATTTGGGACTGTTAATTTTTTTTAATTCGAAGTAGTGAACCAAGTCGTCAAAACTATTGACTTTATTCTGAGAACCCATAGCCATGACATGTTTTTTCTTGTTAAAACCAGAATCAAAATTTTTATTGCCGATTTTGGAAAATAGCCGATGATGGGGATTTTTTTGATGTAAAATTTCTTCGAGGGTGTCGTAAGTATGGTCGTCCATGATGGGCTTACCACTGGTGTAGTAGGCTTTTTTGGCAGAAATTAATAGTTCGCCGAGCGTTTCAGGAGTAGTATTTTGAAGATCAAGAGAATCAAGAGTGACCATGAACAATTATACTAAATTTAGACATTCCCCAAACAGTAGTAGGCGCCTTTGGTGCTCCCCCGTTTTTCGCAGACTTTATCGTCAATTAGTTTTTTGAGGTCGCGCCAGATAGTGTCGTCACTGACCATAGGAAGAAGGCTTTTGGCATCGGGCATACGCAAGCCGCCAAATTGTTGCATATATTCGACTAATTTTATTTGGCGTTCGGTCAAGTGAACTTGTTTGCCACCCAGTTTTTGTTTGAACTTAATATCGCGAGAAAGGGATTGAACTTTTTCTTTGACCCGGGTTAATTCTATACTCAAAGCCTCGGTAAAATATTCAATCCATTTGGTCAAATCACGTTTGAATAAATCTGAACTTAATTGATGGGTTTCCTGGATGGTGTTGTAATAACTTTCGGCATTGCGGTCAAAATATTCTTCAAGAGAAAAAAGGCGGCGAATGTCGTAACCCTCGACGTATAAAGGCAACATGGCAAAAGCTCGGGAGACACGGCCGTTACCTTCAATAAATGGATGAATAGCGACGAGAATATATTGGGTAATGGCACTGCGGATAGCTGGGTGAATTTCGCGGGATTCGGGGAAATTTAGCCAGGCAATTAGATCGGCAATTAAATAAGGAACTTCAATGGCTGGAGGAGGTCGGTGGGCAATTTCGCCGGTGCGAGTATTTTTGAGGACTACTTGTTGGTGGCGATATTTGCCAATTTCGCTATCGGGGATGATTTTGATAGTAGTTAACTCGTGAATTTTTTTGACGATAGTTTCGGAATAAAAAAAAGGCCGTTGACCATTGTGATCAAAAACAGGAACTGATTTTTCTTCGGGCAAAGGCATATTGGTGTGAAATAAATTCCAAATCTCTTCGAGATAACTAACGACATTGCGATAGTTTATGACTTCCTGAATACTACGATCGGCAGCGGTGACTGACTGACCTTCGATTAGTTTGGCGACTTCTTGAAAAGTTAGGTCATTACCTTCAATGCGGGTACCGTAATGAACAGTTCGAACGACTGCGTCTTGCTGAAATTGTTTCTCATAGGCCGGAATTAGCGGGGCTTCATCAATGATAGCCTTGGATCCTTCGATGGCACCAATGTTTTTGAGAATAGTATTATTGATTGAAAAGATGGGTGAAAACATCTACGCACATTATAACACTTTTTTGAAAAATCAATGAGGGGAAAGTGCGGGAAATCATTTAAATCCCCTGCCCTTCGACTAGCTCAGGGCACCCCCTTTGACGAAAGGGGGATAATATTAAATATGAAATATACCGCTCCCGAGGAAGCAAGAAATAGAATTGGAAATTTAAAGTACTTAGATCCGTTACGTAATTTAGCAAACAAACAGAGAAATAATTCTACATTAGGTGAAATTATATTCTGGAAATATATAAAATGTGACAAATTAGGTTTTCGTTTTTTACGACAAAAGCCAATTGGAAGATGTATTGTTGATTTTTATTGTTCGAAGTTGATGCTGGCAATAGAAATTGATGGAGGTTCACATTTAACAAAAAAAAGCGTCGATATTGGAAGAGATGAATATTTGTTACAAAGAGGAGTAACAACTATCAGATATGATAACGACAAGGTTTTGGATAATCCAGATAAAATAATTAATAATTTAATTAATATTATAAATATGAGAAAAGTCGAGCTCTCCCTTTTGTCAAAGGGAGAATGTCCGCCTTTGGCGGACAAGAGGGATTTAAGATAATAAAAGAAAATCGGTGACACTTTTGGGGTCGATGTTGGCGGGGAGCATTTGAGTAGCTTTAATCAGTTTGTTAATCAGTCGTGAGTTTGTGGCTGATGGATCTTTGATTAGTTCTTGTTGATATAGTTCAATTTGTTGATTCAAATAGGTTAACAATTCAACCTTGTCTTTGGGTAACGTTTCGGAAAGAGATAAACATTCGGCGATACTTTTAGGAAATTTTAAAATTGCTGGTAACAATGATTTGGCAGGCTGATCTTTGATAATCTGACAACGGGAAAGGATGGTAGAAATTAGAGCATTTGGACGAGTGGTTATTAAAATAAAATAATTGTTGGCTCCCGGCTCTTCGAGATTTTTTAAAAGAGTATTTTGAGATTCGATATTTAACAAATGGGCTTGGGGAATAACAACGATTTTAGATGTGTGGCTGTAAGGAGAAAGAGACAGAAAATTATTGATAGTCCTAATGTGGTCAATTGAATATTCTGAGACTAAAAAAACATCGGGGTTGTTTTCGACAGAAAAATGACCGAGATTTTTTAAAATTGGAGTGATTGAATCGAGATTGTCAGAGACAACTAGTGTAGATGGAAACAACATAATGTATATTTATTATAGTGGATAAAAAGAATTATAAAAACTTACGTGAGGTATTGCTGGATCAGGGTATCATTGATGCGGCCAAAGCGGAAGAAATAAATTTGAATCAGCTCAAAACCGGCGAATCAGAAGAAGAAATAATTCGAAAGATGAGAATTGTGAGTGAAGATGCCTTTGTCAAGGCCAAATCAGAGTTGTTGCAAGTGCCTTTCGTCGATCTTGACAGTATTGGGTTTTCACCGGAGGCGTTGGCACTGGTACCGGAGAGTGTGGCCCAAAAGTACAAGATAGTCCCCTACTCCATGGATGCCAAAACAAAAAACTTGTTGGTAACCATGGTCAATCCTTTGGATATTGAAACAATTGAATTTCTGGAAAAGAAAACAAATTTTAAGGTAAGTGTGGCTATTTCAACCGAAAAACAAATAAATAATTTTATCTCGGAAAAATATATTCGGGAAAAAGGAATCACCTCGGAAGTAACTAAGGCTCTTGATGAACGAAAGAAAGATGAAAATGAAATATTGTCGGATAATGCCAAGAAAGTGTCTGCCGAAGCGCCGGTAGCCAAAATTGTATCGACTATTTTGGAATTTGCCATCAAATCGCGGGCTTCAGACGTCCACATCGAACCGCAAGAAGATAGTGTTCGAATTAGATACAGAATCGACGGTATTTTGCAGGAAAAATATTTGCTGCCTCGAAATGTTCACGATGCGGTGGTAAGCCGTATTAAAATTTTGTCGAATTTAAAAATTGATGAAAAAAGAGTCCCTCAGGACGGACGGTTTTTCTTTTCGGCTGATGGACAGGACGTCGATTTACGTATTTCAACTTTACCGACAACTTACGGTGAAAAAGTGGTGATGCGGCTTTTGAAAAAATCTCAAAAAGTGCCGACTTTACCGGATTTGGGTCTACGGGGTTTGGCTCTCAAAAATTTATTTGAGGCGATTGGACGACCTCACGGAATTATTATCGTCTGCGGGCCGACTGGCTCGGGTAAAACAACGACTTTGTATTCGGTTTTGGACAAAGTGGCGACGCCGAGAGTAAACGTAGTGACAATCGAGGACCCAGTCGAATACCAAATGAAGGGAGTCAATCAGGTACAGGTAAATGTCCAGGCAGGATTGACCTTTGCTTCGGCACTAAGATCTTTTTTGCGACAAGATCCAAACATTATCATGGTGGGAGAAATCCGGGATACGGAGACGGCAGAATTAGCCATCAATGCTTCACTGACCGGACATTTGGTATTTTCGACTTTGCATACTAATGATGCTTCAGGCGTGCCGCCACGAATGTTGGATATGGGAGTAGAACCATTTTTACTGGTATCGTCATTAACCTGCGTAGTGGGTCAACGGGTGTTGCGAAAAGTTTGTAAAACTTGTGCCGGAGAGATGGACGTTCCGCCAGATGTGGAAGCTGAGTTGAAAACAACTTTGGGGCCAATTTATACCATGATTACTGACAAGTGGAAAAAAGATGGCAAGGCAGTCAAACTACCCAAAATTGTCGGTTGTGAAAAGTGTAATAATACTGGATATTTGGGACGAATTGCTATCTACGAAGTCATGCCGATGACGGAAAAAATTGCCAAATTGGTAGTTGAAAAAGCGGCGGCATCGGATATCCAAAAACAGGCGATGGAAGACGGCATGTTAACAATGAAACAAGACGGATACGTTAAAATTTTAGAAGGAGTGACTACGATGGAGGAAGTTCTTCGCGTGGCACAATATTAAAATGAATACAAAAATAAAAGAATTGTTGGCAATGGCAGTGGCCAACAAGGCATCTGATTTACATTTGTCTGTATCTGGTTTGCCTAAACTAAGGGTAAATGGAGAGTTAGTAGATGTCTCTAACTTTGATATCAGTAACCCAAAGTTAATGACCGAGATGATTTTGTCAATTTTAAGTGTAGAACAGACCAAACGGTTTGAAGCAGAAAAAGAACTGGATTTTTCTTTAACTTCGGATGATGCCCGATATAGAGTGAACATGTATTATCAGCGAGGAGAGGTGAGTTGTGCTTTGCGGGTGGTACCATCAGAAATTCCGACTTTTAAGGCTTTAAATATTCCGGATATATTTAATAACTTTGCCGAATACAAACAAGGTTTTATTCTTCTAACCGGACCAACCGGACATGGAAAATCGACGACGGTGGCATCGGTGCTTAATAAAATTAATTCTGATAGAAGGGCACACATTGTAACTATTGAAGATCCAATCGAATACATAATTCAGCCGAAACAATCGATCATTTCACAGCGGGAATTGGGTAATGATACTTTGGGGTTTGCGCCGGCATTGAAATCGGTTTTGAGGCAAGATCCAAATGTAGTTTTTGTGGGAGAAATGAGAGATTTGGAGACTATTACTTCGGCATTAACAATTGCCGAAACCGGACACTTGGTATTTTCGACTTTGCACACCAACTCGGCTTCGCAAACTGTGGACAGAATTATTGATGTTTTTCCGGAAGGGGCCAAGGAACAAATAAAAGTTCAATTAGCATCGGTGATTACGGCAATTGTGTCTCAGAGGTTAATTCCGACAATTGATGGCGGACGGGTGCCAGCATTTGAAATATTGTTGGCAACACCGGCGGTCAAAAACTCAATTCGAGAAGGCAAATCGTTTATGTTGGACAATGTGATTCAAACCAGTTCGGAGATGGGTATGGTGGGATTGGAAACATCGCTAGCTAGATTGGTCCACCAGGGTATTGTGTCAGAAGAAGTAGCTTTAAGTTATTCATTGCGACCAAGTGAGTTTCAAAGTAGCCTAAGAAGCTACAAAACGATATGAGCAAATTTGTGTTTGTGGCGAAAGACTGGAGCGGAAAAACTGTCAAAGGGACTCTGGAATCGGCTAACAAGTCGCAGGTAATTGAGTCAGTTAAGGGAAATGGATTGGTGCTGTTGTCGGTAAGTGAGGAAAAAGATAATGTGGTAACGGAGCTTTACAAAAAACTGTTTGTTAGAGCCAAGTTTAAAGATATTGTGACTATGACTCGGCAACTGTCGACGATGATGACGGCCGGATTGCCGTTAACTGATGCGTTGGCATTGTTAAAAAACCAAGCTGAGTCAAATGCGGCGCTTTTGGAAATTGTTGATTATTGTCTCGTCCAAGTAAGAGGTGGACAGTCTCTTGGAAAGTCGATGACCAAATATATGGATGTGTTTGGGGAAGCATATATTGCGTCAATATCGGCAGGAGAAGAAGCGGGAGTGCTGGAAGAAATATTGGCTAAGTTAGCACAAAGCATGGAAGATGAGGACGAATTTAATGGTAAGGTAAAGGGAGCAATGATATATCCTCTAATTGTGGTAATCGGAATGGTGGCGGTGGCTTTTATTATGATGATATTTGTTATCCCAAAATTGTTGGGATTATACGCTGATTTTGGGACTGCCAAAATGCCGGCATCGACATTGCTCTTGATGAATATGTCCAGTTTTATGACCAGATGGTGGTTTATTTTTCCAATAATGGGAGTGGGGGTATATATGATTCTTAAAATTGGAAATCAAAATCAAAACTTTAGATTAAAACGGGATACTTATAAATTAAAAATCCCGATATTGGGACCGTTGACTAAAAAAACAATGCTGGCCAATACTTTGCGGACTTTATCAATGCTTTTGGGAGCAGGTATCGGACTAGTAGAGGCACTACGAATTGTGGCCAAGGTAGCCGGCAATGAACTGTATTATCAGGCGTATGTCCGGATAGCCGAAAGGGTTCAAAAAGGATTTTCGGTAGCTAATTCGTTTGAAGAGACAACTGTTTTTCCGATTATTGTCGAACAAATGGTATCGACTGGTGAGGCAACAGGAAAATTAGATGAAGTATTGATGCGGGCATCGGATTATTTTGGGACTGAAGCGGAACAGAATGTTAAAGCGCTGACATCGGCGATTGAGCCAATTATCATGATAGTCCTGGGTCTTGGGGTGGCTTTTTTGGTCGTGGCGGTCATAATGCCGATTTATAACTTGACAAGCAGTTTTTAAGAGTAAATAATGAATATAGATATTTATAATTTTATTAACAAATGAAACACATGTTGAGAAGTAAGGGTTTTACCCTGGTAGAACTATTAATCGTTATCGCCCTGATCGCTATATTGTCGGTAGCTGTGTTGGCTACTATCAATCCTATTGAACAAGCCAACAAAGCTAAAGATTCAACGGTCCAAAATGATGCCGCTGAAGTGATGAATTCTTATGAAAGATATTATGTTAATGGCTCGGAGTACCCCTGGATGCAATTTACAGAGCTAACTCCAATTACTGTTGATGACGCGGTGTTGTATCGTTCTGATAGGGCTGGATTTGGGATATGTTATGGAGCAGCGGCTGCTTCTTCGACGCTTGAGGGGGCCTGTAATACGACAGGAGCAAACTTGGGATTGTTGATATTGAATGATGAATTGAAAACTTCTTTCGCCGGTAAGGGTGAATTTAAAGTACCTGGAGATAATTACGAAAACTCACTTTATTTAGTGAAAGCATCTGGCTCAGGAGGGTCAGTTTATGTTTGTTATATTCCAAAAGCAAAATCAAATCGACAGATGACTGACAAATTGTACTGTCTTTATGACTCTGATAGTGCTTGGGGAGCAACCGGAACTAAAGAAATGGTAAAAGCAGGAGATTCTAGTGGTGGTAGGGCTTGTGTGGCTTTGCCGGTAGCTGATAATGGTTGGAGTACACCTGTTTTAGATGGGTTAGTCGGAATGTTCCGTTGCGTACCAGAGTAAAAAGAAACTAGAACTTTTAAATCCCCTGAGGCAACTCGGGGGATTTTTGGTTAGAATAAATGATGTGGTTTTATATTTTTCTAATCGGATTGTGTTGCGGGAGTTTTGTGAATATGTTGATATACCGTACCGAGACAAGATATAGATTGCTTCGTCGCAAAACTCCTCGCAATGACGTGGGCGGGAGATCTTTTTGTGATTTTTGTGGCAGACAATTAAATTGGTATGATAATGTGCCGGTAATATCGTGGCTGGTGTTGGGAGGAAAAAGTAGATGTTGCGGCAAGAAACTCCCAAAACAATATCCGATAGTAGAGATGGGGATGGGGATATTGTTTTGTATTACGTATAAAACAGAATTGGAAATAGGAGTAAGTTTGATGATGGTAACACTACTTATATTTGCGGTGGTGTTTGATCTTAAACATATGATATTGCCAGATTTTTCGACATATATTTTGATTATTTTGGCGGCGATATTTTGGCATAATTGGGCGGCGGGAATAGGGTCATTTTTATTTTTATTGTTGTTGCATGTCGGGACTAAGGGTAAAGGAATGGGGTTTGGAGATGTAAAGTTGGCCTTGTTTATGGGTTTATTTCTCGGATGGCCGAAGATAATTTTGGCTTATTATATTGCATTTGTTGTCGGGTCAGTAATAGGACTATTGCTAATATTGTTGAAGAAAAAAAAGAAAAATTCGATGATACCTTTTGGCCCGTTTCTGATATTGGGGACAATGATTGCTTATTGGTGGGGAGATAGCATATTATATTATATATATGGTTGGTTTTAGACTAAGGCGAACTGGGTTTACATTGATTGAAATCATTATTGTATTGACGATATTGGCGATATTGTTGGTGTTTATGGCGGGAATCATAAATCCCGGGGCGATGATAAATAGAGCCCAAGATGCTCAGCGAAAAAAAGATATTCGGAGAATTAAAATCGCTTTTGAGGAATATTACAATGACAAAAGTTGTTATCCGACCGCTGCTGAGATTGCAGCTCTAGCATGTAAAAGTAGCACTTTTAGACCATATCTTGATAGCTGGCCTTGTGATCCAAAAACAAATGTGCCGTACATAATTGGAACTGAAAATTCAGACTGCCCTCATTTATTTAGAATTTTGACAAATTTACGAAACTTATCCGATCCGGAGATACCTGCCAATTGGTATCAACGGGTAACCAACCCTACATTTGGAGACGGGACGGTGACAAAAAACGAGGTTAATTTTGGAGTCTCCAGTTCGAATGTAAAATGGTACGATATGGTATTGGATCCATCCTGTTATTCGGCATTTCGTCAGTGTTATAAGGCGGTAGGTGCCGGGTGTCAATCTTTACCGCTCGAGAGTCAGCATTTAAATGCGTCGGTGAATGAAAATTGTACTCCGGGTTGTACTCTTGATTGTTGTTATATGGGAAATGTTTGTAATTAAGATTAAATGGGTTATGATTATATTATGAAAAGAGGTTTCTCTTTGATCGAACTATTAGTGGTGATTACGATTATTTCAATTTTGACTTTGGTGACAGTGTCTCAGTTTCAAAACGCCAAAAAAAAATCAAATGATGTGGCACGAAAGGGTGATCTTAACTCGGTAACTAAAGCCTTGCAAATGTTTTATGCTGATTATGGATATTTTCCCTCCGATGCTAATCCCGGACAAATCAATGGAAATTGGGGAGGTCAGCTGAGTGATAATGCCAGTACGCCGTATGTGTATATGAAGGTGTTGCCTCGGGAAAATTATTTGACCTCATTCCCCTATTGTTATAAGACTAGCGTAGATCTCAAAAAATATGCTTTATTTGCCCAGCTGGAAAATACTAATGATTCGGAATGTGGTCATGCGTATATTTGTAATGGAGTGACTTATTGTTATGGTGTGGTGAGTCCCAATAGTAGTTTATCCGTCAATGGGTCATTACAATAAAAAAGCTTTTACTTTGGTCGAGTTATTGGTGGTAATCGCAATTATGGCGACAATCATGGCAGTGCTTTTGCCGAATTTGATGGGTGCCCGGGAAAGAGCCAAAGATGCGGCCAGAATTCAGGATATTTCGTCGATGAAGGATGCCCTACGATTGTATTATAACGACAATCAAGCATATCCAGTTGGTAGCGGTGGCGCTTTAGGTACCGGGTTTTCGGGTTATATGCCAAATGCGTCAAACATAGGTTATACATATAATTATTATCAAACTGATAATGGAGACGGATTTATTATATGTGTAAATTTGGAATCAGGGCTGGGAGACGAGGATACCAATTCGCAAAGCAAATGTGGTTTAACTAGGGCCAACTTTACAGTGGCGCCGGCGACAGTTTGTGGATTGGAAATTGGAGTCACCGGAGACAAGGTGTTTACTGTTTGCGCAAAATAAATTACGAATTAAATATAAAAATTAAAAATAAAGATGAACAACAAACGAGGATTTACCCTATTTGAACTGTTAATTAGTATCTCAATAATTGGCATTATGACGGCTTTAGCTATAGTGTCGTTTAGCTCGGCGCAGAAAAAGGCTAGAAATTCGAGAAGAATTCAAGATATGAACGCTATTAGTAAGGCTGCCGAATTGTATTATGGAGCGAATAATTCAACTTATCCAACAACTTTTGCGGTGGGAATATCCTGGCCAAATGTGTTGGAAGCGATTCCGATGGATCCCAAAGGTGTGGGCTATACAACTCCGACGACATTGACGACGACCGATTATTGTATCTGTGCTTATATGGAAGGTCAAAATGGCAACTCGACAACTCAAAATTGTACTTTTACGGCGGCCGGAGTTAAGCAATGGTATTGCGTTAAAAATCAACAATAAATTAATATGAATAAAAATAGATTGCTTCGTCACTTCGTTCCTCGCAATGACGGTCGAGAGGGATTTAGTTTAATTGAGTTGATTGTGGTGTTAACTATTATTGTAATTATTACGACGTTGACGATGGTCAGCTATGCTGAGGCAAACAAAAGAGCTAGAGACGGCCGAAGATCGGCAGATTTACAAAAAGTAGCTATCGCTTTGGAAATGAGTCGACAAGTAAATAGCGCCTATCCTACGGCATCAGGTGGTCAACCTGTCGGATTGGTGCCGACTTATTTACAGGTCTGGCCGACAGATCCAAAAGGTTATTCTTATGTTTATACAGCGCCGACAAATTTTACTTATACATTAAATGCTTATATGGAAGATTTGGGGTCGACCAATATGGCACCCAGTGGAAATTGCAATGCGCCAACCGGATGTAATTATCAGATTATAAATCCGTAGATGAAAAAGGGGTTCACTTTGGTGGAAATGATGGTGACAATCACTATCATCATGTTGATTATGGGTGGCGGAATGGTAATGATAAATAATTTTTTAGCCAAGGAAAGAGTCAACCAGACGGCAATAGAATTAGTGTCTTTGCTTAATTTGGCGAGAAATTATGCCACAACCAGCCAATTGCCGACAGGAGTAACGAGCATGGATTTTGTGGCAGTGACTGTTACTACAAACGGAATGGTGAGTGTGATGCCGGTGAGTGTGGCTTCGGGAATCGGAGCCAGCTTTTTTGCCAAGAATGTGGCAGGAAATAATGTAACTTTGAGCAAAATTGATTATGGTGGATTGCAATTTGCAGTTGGTGATGGAAAGCTGGTGAGCGTCTTGGCAGTCCCTCTTCCGGCGACAACGGCAGTGGGTATTACCGTCTTTACGACGGAAACTGACGATACCAGTGTCATCCAAATAAATCCATTCGGGACAATAACTGTTAATGCCGGATTATGAAACTTAATTTCGGACAAGGATTGTTGGAGGTGATTTTTTCGATCGGAGTAGTAATGTTAGTGGTGACGGGAGTGGTGACATTGTTGATAAATATGATTGGTTCAAGATCGAAAAGTTATGACCGAAATAAGGCGGTCGAATTATCACAGGTGGTGGTGGAGACAATGATTGCCAAAGAAAATGACGATGGGACTAGTTTTTGGGATCCGAATTCACAATATTGGTTGGATTTGGCGACATCTCAGACCAACCCAAATTTTAGTAATTATTATTATTCGGCTCGAATGACACCTTACACACTTGATGGTTGTCGCAATATAATTCCGGCAGAATGTCTGACTGTTACCGTTAATGTCGGTTGGAATGCGGGTGAAAAAATAGATTCGTTTAACCGTTTCTTTTCCAGAAAATGAAGGGCTTTACTTTAATTGAAACATTGGTAGTAATAGCGGTGTTGGGTTTGTTGATGGTGGCGGTGACCAATATTTTAATGAATTCATTTCGAGCCAAGGCAAGGGTGTCGATCGCGGACGTGGTCCAACAAGATGGATCTGTGATATTGAGCGAATTAAAAAATAGTATCGTGACGGCGACTGGGGTGGGTATGAGCTGTGTGACAAATGGAATTGATGCCGGAACTTCGATGACTTTGGTAAGTAATCAAGATGGTGGGGTGACGACTTTGTTGTGTGTAGAGGGAGTAAAAATTGCCTCAGAATCGGCAAATGGTAGTTTTGAATTGACGTCGACGAATACCCGGGTAACCGGTTGTAATAATTTTGCTAGGTGTGATTATTTTCCTGATTCGACTGACAGAATCGAAAAGGTAAATTTTAGTTTTGTATTGTCGTCTGGAGATACTGGCGTGTCCACCGAAAAAACAGTAAATCGGACTTTTACATCGGGAGTGGTGGTAAGAAATTAATTACAATATTTCATATTATATCTCGCACAAAATACTTGCTCAGTCTGTTTTGTTACCAAAATATTAACCTAACGTTGTGGATAAAAACCATTCGTAGACAGGTTGGAGAATGTGTGTATCTGTTGTGTAATTAATATTATAGGCTTGAC